>Ga0228711_1004080_pt1 | contig 22603 bp, 17 predicted proteins | sample MedpolnodulmetaG_2_FD_177996 | JGI IMG/M metagenome (GOLD analysis project Ga0228711, IMG submission 177996) | Root nodule microbial communities from Medicago polymorpha collected in Santa Monica, California, United States - brown nodules | ecosystem: Host-associated > Plants > Roots > Nodule...
ATTTGTCTTTTTTTTTAATTTTTTTTTTTTTGTTGATTAGGAAATTACTTGGCCTTCCACAAAGCAATACGGCAATCTTATCCAGATATTCAAATTATTTCAAATTGTGATGCTCATGAGAAGCCGCTAGATCACCCAGCCGATCTATATGAATATAAAGTAAATATCCTATCTCTTATAACCTTAACAATTTCATGTTTCACTTTCTTAGATAAACATTATGTATATAATTTGGTTTCCAATTTTTACATTAATCTCTCTCATACTCTAAATTTCTTACCAGAATTATCCTAAAGATGATGCTCGAGCTATGTTTAATCTTGGTAGTAATTTTGATAAGTCACCACGCAATGGACCAAAGGTTTTGTATTCATTCTCATGTAGCTCTCTTCTTTTTGTATCAAAATATTTTTTTATATTGTGTAAGAATTTGGTTGTTAAGTTAACGCTTGGAAAATTGGAATGTCCTATATATATAGGCTTTTGTGAGTGAATATGCTCTAATAGGAGACAAGCAAGCTAAGTTTGGAACCATTTTGGCTGGTGTGGCTGAAGCTGGATTCCTTATTGGATTAGAAAGAAACAGGTTAGACTGCACCTTTCTATTGATCCTTGCATTGCAAGCTTTTAATCTTGGTTTAAATTATGTACAATTTTATACTCACAGTTATATATTTTTTCCATTTCTAATGCAGTGATCATGTTGCAATGGCTTCTTATGCACCACTTTTGGTAAATGCAAATGATAGAAAGTATGTCTTTCTATTTCCTTTTAATTAAGTGTCATGTTCCACTCATGAATAAGATTTAAGATAAACTATTATTGCATGATGATAACATTGAGATGTGCAATTTTTGTAGTTGGAGTCCAGATGCAATTGTCTTTGACAGCGATCAATCGTATGGAACTCCTAGCTATTGGACGCAGGTTCTGTTTAAAGAGTCAAATGGAGCAACATTTATCAACTCACAACTTCAAACACCTGATCCCGGAACGCTGGCTGCATCTGCAATTCTTTGCAAAAATCCTCAAAATAATGATACTCACTTAAAAATAAAGGTAAAAAATACATACTCTTTACTATAGTTATCTGTTAATTTGTTTTCCTGAGGAGTTATATTATACATATGTAAAATTTATAGGAGAAAACTAGGTCTTGTTTGCATAAAACACTTCATTAAGTACTTATAGCCTAAACACTTGTCATATAAGAGCTTATGTATATGTTATTTCTCTAACAAGCTACAAACTATTTCATAAGCTATTTTGAAGAGCTCAGGAAAATAGCGTCAAAACAAGTCATAAACATGTCATAAATAACCTATTTCCATAAGTTCTCTCAAACACCAAAATATAAGTTCAAACTAGTCAACCCCAACTCACTATTAGAGTAGGTTTTGTAAATTTTTGTCTTAGTAGATTTCCTACTTGTCAATTGTTACAAATTCAATATTGTCTCATGATGGTGAAACACAATTGATTCTTCAGATTGCAAACTTAGGGAACAACCAAGTGAATCTCAAGATTTCTCTTCAAGGATATGTGAGCAAAAACCTAAAAGGGTCAACAAAGACTGTTCTCGCGTCTCAAAATATACTTGATGAGAATAGCTTCACAGAACCAAAAAAGGTTCATATATTTCCTTTGTTATAAATTTGTTACAAAATAAAAAGACCAGTGCATGGATCTAATATCTAGTTATGTTTGTTTATGTATGCAGATCGCACCACAAACAAGTCCACTTCAAAATCCCGGCAATGAGATGAATGTCGTGATCCCTCCAATTTCATTAACAGTACTTGATATGTTTTGATAACAATGTTCATAAATTGTGCGTAAATAATAATAATACCCTTGGAAAGCAGAGAATATAAGGGTTGAGTTTGTTGGAGTAATATTGTCACAGTTTGTTATTGTAATCTATTTTCAAATTCAAATTGTAAATCCTAATCCAATATGTTTATTGTAACGAACCATAGATTTTATCTAAACTTTTGTATCTATATGTTGATGTACTTTGAAATTTAATCAATGAATTGAATCCTTTATATTCATGGTATCAACCTTCTAATTCTTTTAATCGCAAATTGATCCCATGACTTCCTGAAACTCTGAAACCATCTTCATTGTGATCAGTACTGATCCAAAGGATTTGGTTGAATTAAATACTACTACCCATCTTCCTATAAAATTGACCTTATCCATTATCCCGCATCATACAAGAAAGGTAACTCTCTTCTTATTGGAAGAGATTTGGAGGGATATATTAGTAGTAACAAACCCTGCACATCACCAAATATTCTAGATGGTGACTCCTCCTTTACAATTTCTTCATATTATATTCGAATTCTTCATATTCCATTTGGATCCGTTGATGCAGTACAAAAGTAAGTATATTTTGTGTCGTTTTCACAGAGACTAGTGCGATATTTCTAAGACCGTCAACAATTCTAAGTGATGGGTTTGTAAAGTGTTTAGTTTCAATAGTTGTAAATCTACGTAAATGTAATTGTCATAGAGAAATGAATATCATGGATTAAACTTCATCAACCTACTTTGTATGAATTCATGTGATAAGTATCGCGGATTCTAACTCGATATTCTCACGTATTGCTCGACAAACATTATTTATGTCTAAATAAGTTTGAGGATTCAATCATATCGATTAATCGACGATTTCTTAGCCTATTAATCAATATAATGGCATTAAGACTCAACACTTGTTGTGAATATTAAACCTAATGCTATTTCTAGGATTTAGAGTTCAATAGATATCATTCTTCTAACCTAGATTCGAAATGTATTTTTCAATAACAATTCAAATCTATAAGATTAAAGCATGGAAAGCAAGAATAACAACAATATCATGTGAAACTAGAATCATACAATATCATAATCAAAAGGAATACATACTAGTATAGTTGATTACATTTAATCCCAACAAAAAGAGTTTAGCTACTCATTATCATGGTAACCTTACAAAGATGAATTGATTTGCCATCAAGCCTTGATTTCTCAAGAAATGTTGTTAATCCACCTTCAATCCTTGCTAAATAGTGTTCTCTCTCTTTCTCTCTGTTTTCGCCCTAGATTAAGTGATAGATACCTTCTGAAATGTTTTGGAGCTATTTATACCTTGTCTGATAAGTGGACTCTCGCTTATCCATGCCCAAGCTCGCTTAGCGAGGTCACCTTTCTTCACCAGTAGGTTTCTGTCACATTAGCAATGAGGACTCCAAACTGCCTTAGCTCGTTGTGGTGAGCTCATGCTCGTTGTGGCCACACCCTGTTTTTTTGATTTTCCATGCTCTCTGCGTATCCTCGCTACAACCTCATCATGGCAAGCTGTCATGGCCATAAGCTCGCTTGGCCATGCCCTGGACTTCTGATTTTTGGTGCTATCTGCCTATCCTCACTAGGAGCTCACTGTGGGCTCGCTGTGGCGAGCCTCTTGGTGCACTTTTCCTCCTTTTTTGATCTTCAAGTCCATTGGCAAGTCAATTCCTACAAGAATGGTTGGTATTAGACATGAAAAGCACAAAGTAGCATTTATCTATTATTTTGGAGCTTTTCATGAGATAACTTGCAAAACAAGTAAGTAAAGTGCCTGAATTGTATATGTTATTTAACTGGTTTCCGGCACTTATCAAACTCTCCCCGACCTAAATCTTTGTTTGTCCTCAAGCAAAGGACTCAAAATGAAATTTACAAGCCTTGGACAAAATGTTTGGATGCAAAATATGAATTGATAAAATTCCTTTTTCCTTTTGTGAATCAATCAATTTGATATGAAAGATTAGAATGCATGATTCAACTATGAATTGCACAGGCAAGTCTCAGGTTTCTCATTGATTTGGAAATGAAATGTGAATGTAAAACATGTCAGAAACACAAAATTCATGACATGCAGTTCAAGTCATTAACACGGCTACTAGTGAACCACACTTAACACACTTCTTTGTAAGTAGATAGCACACTATAATACAAGGGAATTGTGGGACATGAACTCACATCCAACAATCCTATTAACATCCTGATTAGGTTATGTGTCCATCCAAGCTCACCATTTTGAAAAGATAAAAGCATAGATCACTAAGGTCTTTTAAGGGTTGTAACTTGGCCTGGTTCCAAAAGAATTGTCATATATGTGGGGAAATGAATTCAAAATGGCCATCGTCTAGAGGAACATTCTTCTAATTTTGGCATATACACAAAAAATTTATTTAATTACAAATCCTCTTTTGCTTTTTGCAAACCCTTTGGTGATAAACAATTGATACAAATTGTTCTTGACAACTTATTCTCTTTTTTTTATTTTTTTTCTTCTTTTCTTCTTTTTTTCTCTCTTTTTCTTGACTCGCCATACTCAGCTATAGTTCGTGAGTGGTCTGTGTTTCTGTCAGTTACAAAGAATATGTGGCGTCACATGTTTGATTGAACTTCTTCCTATCTCACGTTACCATTCCTGTTATCCACGCACGTGTTGCTACCACTTATCTTGCTCTAGGAAAATAGTTGTTTCAGTTTGTGGAGTTTAAATTATGGAACACATGATTTGTTGTTGAGTTCTCAAGTTCCATCATCTTTAACCGATTCTGACTGATCCACAACCTTTGTGGATCTTAGTAGAGTTGAGAAATATTAGTCTAACTTGAATTTGTTTGTTCTTAACTCTCTAACCTTCGTTCGTCTACCCGGACATCGGCTACATTAAATCAGACAAATGACCGCTTTCGGCCAATAACTTAGATAAATATTTTTTTGGTAAACCAAGAATAACCTTCGCGCGACTGCGAAAACTAATCCCTACTATTTTTAGGTGTAAGCAAAATGTGACATGATATTTGTAAGAGAAATTTTAGTCACACTCTCTTAAAACACTTTCTTTTTATGTAACAAAAAGCATTATATTTTTACATTTTTTTTGAAAAGCAATTACATTTTTATTTCGTAAAGAAGTCAATACATACAAAAGTGATCAATTTATAAGGCGTGTTTGTAAACTATATTTTTTTTTTTTGACGGGATGATGAAGAGTTACTGTGTAAAAAATGTGTTGTGAGCATTTTTATTTTTTAATTTATTATTACTTAATCTTTACTTAAGAAAACTAAACAAGGAAAGGAACGTAAATAGAAAGCAAAACTGATCCATAGAATAGAACTTGGCTGTAACATGATCCTTAGAAAACTGTAACATTGATCCATAGAAAGCAAATGTGCTAATGACTCGGGTCTTAATTAGCATATTTTTAGTCATGTCTATCTATTTTTAACATTAACTGCACAAAGTGTCTTATAAATACAAACCAAAATTAAAAGACAAGAAAAAATAACACAACACAACACAGAGAAATTGGAGTCTCTAAAAAAACAAAAAACACACATAGAAATTAGAGGGTTTGCTTGTAGAATTTGGTAGGAAAAAAGGAAAAACAAATGGTTTTCTCAAAATCATGTTGTAGTTTTCTTAGGCTGTGCCTAATTATAGTGTCATTTATAGCATTTCAATGTAATGCTGATGGTGGACAAACTTCAACTCTAGCTGTAAATGCTGCTCAAGGAAGGCCAATGCCTGACACTCTTTTTGGAGTATTTTATGAGGTAGGAAATTATTATGCTCATATATCTTCAAAATTGAATATAACAAAGCTTTTAAATTCATGCAAATTTAAGGTTTATGAAACATTTTTTAATAATTGATTTCTTCATGGTTAAATAGAATAATTTTTTATTTTTTTGAATCAGCGAAGTTTTATTCAACATCGCTTGCACAAGACACACAAAAGCTCGATGTGAGAAAAGAATAATCTTCAACATTTTTATTTTACAGGAGATCAATCATGCTGGAGCTGGTGGAATATGGTCTGAACTTGTGAACAACAGAGGTCATTAATTTCCTCTTTCTTTAAATCTTCTTAAAAAACAACATAAAACTTAAAGAATTAAAACAAGGGAAATGATAAACACAACGAAGAATTTTTTAGCGAATGTCTCACTCATTGTTTTAATTGGCTGCTAAATACATTGGCCTACCATGATTTCCACTAAAATAGGTATTTAAAGGATTCTCACTGTTTATTAAAACAACACATCAGCATCGTGAAGTCATATTAATTGCACCAAATTGATGATTTTGATTATGTATAGTGTTCAAATATGAATTTGTGTTTCAGGGTTTGAAGCTGGGGGGAAAAAGATGCCATCAAACTTTGCACCTTGGACCATAGTTGGAACAGAAACAACTATTCATGTAGAGACTGAGCTTAGTTCTTGCTTTGAACGCAATAAGGTTGCATTGAGAATGGATGTGCTATGTGATAATTGTCCATTTGACGGTGTTGGAATTTCTAACCCAGGTTATTGGGGCATGGTGAGAATAACAAAAAAAACTAATGCATACTCCTACTTGAAATAATTAAGGTTGTGTCACATTTGGGATCATTGATATTGTGAAAAACTATGCTTTATTATGACCTATTAAGCATTGACACATACATGAACATTATAAACAACATGAATAATTAGAACATATATGAGCAATTGGCAACAAGCCTTCATAAAAAAAAATTAAAACATAGAATTGATTTGATGCAACACTTGGGGATGTCATGTTTGTGTTAGACAAACTGAACAAGCCTTGATTTAACGTGATTGATATTGGGGCTTTTTAACTATCTTTCAAAATTTAGGCAACAATGAAATTTGAACATAATTTATTATATATTTACATTTTTTTTTATCACAATTACGATATTAAATTTTCAATAATTTTCAATCATTATTTATTGATGCACTTGATTTTCTAAAATCTAAAAGAAATACGGTGCGTTTGATTTGCTAAAAAATGAAGGACATGACAGAACAACTTCAGTTGTTCAGTGTTTGATAAACTGTTTCAGGTACAGGACAAACTAGAGGCAAGGGACATGACAAAAACTGATATTTTTGTCCATCACCAAACCACAGTACAACTTTTTGTCCCACGTACAAGTTGTCTAAAATACCAAAATAACATTTCGTCCCCAAAAATCGTATAAAACAAAAAAATTATTCAATACTATAAAAAAATTGTCTTGTACTGTTCTGCCTTGTGTTGTGCTGTTATGTCTTGTACTGTTCTGTCCAGTACTTACTGTTTTGCAAACCAAACATACCCATAGAGAACTTCCATACAACAGTTTAAGGGAATTTGTCTAATGTGCATAAATAAAAGGCTTAGCAATTTTAGTCCCCTAAGTTTCAAGAGGTTGCGATTTTGGCCCCCTAAGAAAAAAAACTACAAAATCGCCCCCAAGTTTTGCCCATATGGCAGTTTTGGCTCCCTAAGGCAATTTTGACTTGGTCAATGCACACGCGGACGCCACATGTATTTTTTTAATTATTTAAAAAATAATTTTTTATTTTTGTAATTAATTTTTTTTTAATTAACAAAAATTTATTTTTTTATTTTTTAATTATTTTAAAAAAATTAATCAAAAAAATAAAAAAAGATTTTTTTATTTGTTTAATTAATTTTTTTTAATTATTTAAAAAATATTTTTTTTATTTTTTAATTAAAAATACACGTCTGTGCGTTGACCGAGTCAAAATTTGCCTAGGGGGCCAAAACTGCCATATGGGAAAAACTTAGGGGGCGGTTTTGAAGTTTTTTCTTAGGGGGCTTAAATCACAACTTCTTGAAACTTAGGAGGCTAAAATTGCTTTAAGCCTAAATAAAATAACATTGCACCATGCACACGTATGTTTTTCAAATGGCTTAAATGCACTTTTGGACTCCTATGTTTACCATCGTAGCGATTTTGGCCCCGTAACAAAAGAAATGCAATTTTAACCCCTAATTTTGTCATGTTTAGGGAAATATGCTCTTTTGGCCCCTTATCTTTACAAAAAAGTTGTGATTTTGACCCCTTCTATGGGACACGTGGCGGCTTCTCAGCATAGTTGCGAAAATTAGGGGGTCAATATTGCATTTTTTTTGTTAGGGGGCCAAAATCAATACGACGGCAAACAAAGGGGACAAAAAATGCATTTAAGCCTTTTCAAATCGTTAAGTTCAATTATATCTTATTTGACCTAACCATGAAATTTATTAATTCAATAATAAAAAATACATATGTGCATGATGCAAGAAATATCTGACTTGTGCACTGTAGAGTAGACATAGTTTAAGGTATAATAAATGTACTTACATATTTCTAGAAATTTAAAGATGTAAATTGTAATTATGCTTTCTTACACACTAAAAACAACAATAATTAACTCTACTCTAACTTTAGAAGGGAAGATCCTAAATGATTTGTATGGTGATTAGCGATGAAATATTGTTTCAGAATATTGTGCAAGGGAAGAAATACAAGGTAGTGTTCTATTATCGTTCAACAGGACCACTAGATTTGACAGTTTCATTCAGAGATGCACAAGGTGGAGCAATATTGGGTTCTAGCCATATCATAAAGTGCGTACTATATCCTAGAGAGATATATGATTATAGAAATAATATTTGTCTTTTCTTTTGCATGTTCTCCCTGTATACAACGTTTTTTGCAATGTTGCTTTTGTCTTGTTGTTTTCTGTTAGTCTTGTACAAAGATTTGGTTATTAATAAAATTTTGTCGTTAAAAAATATTGATTTTGCAGACCAAATAAAAAGGTTGCAAAGTGGAAAAAAATTGAAACCATAATAACAGCCGGTGCATCAAGTTCAAATGCAAGTCTTACCTTAAGAACAACTAAAAAAGGATCCATATGGTTAGACCAAGTATCTGCTATGCCTCAAGACACATATAAGGTATATGAGTTGAATATAAAAAACTATTAAACTTTTCTAACTACTACTACCCCATACTCTTTAGTTTTTTTAATCATAAACTATTGGCAATGCTCATTTTTATTTCAAATTTGTTATAGGGACATGGTTTTCGAAGCGACTTGGTTGAAATGATTCAAAAGTTGAAACCAGCCTTTTTTAGATTTCCAGGTATGCATAACATTTTAAGACTTCTCATTTTATTGTAATCTGGCTTATTAAGCATTATAGTAATTAAGGTGAAAACATATTTTTGTTAATGCAATTTCTCTTTTCTTTTTTGTTGCAAAAGGTGGTTGTTTCGTTGAAGGAGTCACATTAAGGAATGCATTTAGGTGGAAAGAGAGTGTTGGACCATGGGAAGAGAGACCTGGACACTTTAATGATATTTGGAAGTATTGGACAGATGATGGACTTGGTTTTTATGAGGGTCTTCTAGTAAGTCTTTTTAATCACATTTAAGATTTTGTTGTAAATTTCAATATTGATACTCCCTCCGATTCTTTTTACAAGAAACAATTTTCTTGTGTAGTTAGCTGAGGACGTTAATGCAACGCCAATATGGGTTTTTAACAACGGTATATTTTACATTTATTGCCATATACTACTATGGGTTGGTTTTTTTAGCCACAATTTCTTTAATGTGCTTTTTATGTGTGTTTGATTTTACTATACAGGCATCAGCCATACCGATGAAATTGATACAAAAGACATCCAACCTTTTGTGCAAGTATATTTTCCTACTCTTGTTTTTTCTATTCTTTTTGAAACAATGGTATATTCAATTTTTGCATACCTGAATTTGTAGGAAGCACTTGATGGTATTGAGTTTGCTAGAGGTCCATCCTCTTCAAGATGGGGATCCCTTAGAGCATCTATGGGACACCCAGAACCTTTTGTCCTAAAATATGTTGCTATTGGTAACGAAGATTGTGGGCTGAAAAATTACCTTGGTATTCTCACTCAATTCCTTTTTATCCGACTTAGTATTATTTAATTTCCTTCCTCTTCTAATATTTTTGCTCTCAAATTTATCTCTTTTAAAACTTATAACTTAATATAATTTAACTCATGGGATTATATTTTAGTATTAAGAACCAATTTCTTGTATAAAATAATTTTTTTTACTTGTGACTTCGTGCTAGACTACTTTTCTTCAACAACTAATTCTTATGTTTAAGAACCTTGTAAATAACTATGGTTAGAGATGCTCATAGTTTTATGTTGATGACCAATTTGTTTATTTTTTTCCCAATATTTGTTAAGTGATGAATAAATGATTTTTTTTAATCTAACCCTATTTTTAATTTTCTTTATTGATTAGGAAATTACCTAGTCTTCCACAAAGAAATACGGAAATTTTATCCAGATATTCAAATGATTTCAAATTGTGATGCTAGTCGGAAACCGTTAGATCATCCAGCTGATCTGTATGATTATCATGTAAATATCCTACTCTCGGTCCTAAAAAAATTATAAACTTAATAGTTAATATGTATTTAATTTGGTTTCCAATTTTTACATTAATCTTTCTCATACTCAATTTTTTTTTTACCAGATTTATCCTGCAGATGATGTTCATATGATGTTTACTAATGCTGAAGTTTTTGATCACACGCCACGCAATGGACCAAAGGTTTCGTATTCATGCTCATGCAGCTCTCTTTTTGTATCAAACTATTTGTTTATATTGTGTAAGAATTTGGTTGTTGAATTAATGCTTGTGAAATTGGAATGTCGTATATATAGGCTTTTGTGAGTGAGTATGCTCTAATAGGAGCCAACATAGCTAGGCACGGAACCCTTATAGGTGGTGTATCTGAAGCTGGATTCCTTATTGGACTAGAAAGAAACAGGTCAGACTACACCTTTCTATTGATCCTTGCGATGCAAGCTTTCAATCTTGCTTTCATACTCACCATTATATTTTTCCATTTCTAATGCAGTGATCATGTTGCAATGGCTGCTTATGCACCACTTTTTGTAAACGCGAATGACAGAGTGTATGTCTTTCAATTTCCTCTTAAGTGTCTTAAAACATCGTATTTATGAGTTAAGTAAAATTGTTATTGCATAATGATAAAATTGAGATGTGCAATTTTTGTAGATGGAATCCAGATGCAATTGTCTTTAGCAGCAATCAAGTTTATGGGACTCCTAGCTATTGGGTGACATATTTGTTTAGAGAGTCAACTGGAGCAACATTTCTCAACTCAACACTTCAAACAACAGATCCCGGAACATTGGCTGCATCTGCAATTCTTGTCAAAGATCCTCAAAATAAAAATACTTACTTAAAAATAAAGGTAACAAATTCATACTCTTTATTATAGTTATCTGTTAATTTGTTGTCCTAAAGAGTTATATTATACATATGTACAATTTATACAAGAAAACTAGGTTTTTTTTAAGAAGGGAGAAAACTAGGTCTTGTTTGTATGAACATGTCTTAAACAACCACCTATTTCCATAAATTCTCTCAAACTCAAATAAATAAGTTTAAATAAGTTAGCTTAAATGCGCTCTTAGTATACGCTTTGTACATTTGTCTTAATAGATTTCCTACTTGTCAATTGTTACAATGAACTATTGTCTCATGATGCTACAATGCAATTGATTTCGCAGATTGCAAACATGCGGAAAACCCAAGTGGATCTCAAGATTTCTATTCATGGTTTTGCAAGCAAAAACCTAAAAGGCTCAACAAAGACTGTTCTCACTGGAAATGAACTTGATGAGAATTCCTTCGCAGAACCAAAAAAGGTTAATATATTTCCTTTATTATATATTTGTTACATAAATAAAAAGACTAGTGCATGGATCTAATATCTAGTTATGTTTGTTTATGTATGCAGATAGCACCACAAACAAGTCCACTTCAGAATCCTGGCAATGAGATGAATGTCATAGTCCCTCCAATTTCATTAACAGTACTTGATATGTTTTGACAATGGTGTTTATAAATTGTACCTAAATAATAGGGAAGTGATAATGTCCTTGAGATATAAATAAACAGAGAATAAGGGTTGAATCTGTTGGAGTAATATTCTCATAGTTTGTTACCTTACTCTGTTTTCAAATTCAAATTGTAAATCATATTCTCATATTGATGTACTTTGAAATTTCATCAATGAATTGAATCATTTATATTTATCTTATCATCCTTTTAATTTGTTTAATCGCAAATTGATCCCATGAAAGTGGTATTTTTCTTCTGTACGAGAGCAAATGAGTGAAGCGCTAATTTAGAAGGTAACCACGTGTACTACAATGTTTCATATTTAATTAAATTGGTTTGATACTTTTGAAATTATAAAATATAATGGCTTGGACTAATTTAAAATAAGATGAGAGTAATATTAGTAGATGAAGTCAAATTATAAATAAAAGAAAAATAAATATTTTTCCAATAAAAATATCTCCCTTATTTCTAACTTAAAATTATGAGGCATGGTATATTTGAAACTTTTGAAATATATCATAACAAGAGGTGATAATGCTATGCAATGTTACAAGCTCAAGAGGAATCTGCGTAAGCCACCATAATCCACTGCGAATGTTGTCCAAATCAGTACTCCTTCTTCGAAATGACTCTTTGATTCTGGAGCATCTCACCATATTACACTTGTTTCAATTAGTTGCATGTTGCCAATGGTAATAAACTTCATATATCTCATTTCGGATGTATCATTATTCCTACTAATCGGAAACCTCTAAAATTATTGAATGTCTTGTGTGTCCTTAAAGTCACATAAAATTTAGTTTCAGTTTCACAATTATGTGAATCTAACAATGTGTCTATTGAATTTTTTTCGTTGGCATTTTGAGGTAAAGGATATGAGCACGGGGAACGTTATGTTGCGCGTGCGGGTTGAATGATGGAAATGTCTATAAACTCCCTTCCTTTCACTCACCTCAGTCTTTCCATTGTGCTTGGCCATCCAACATCTCGCACTCCCACATGGGTTTTCATGGGCAATCTTCCAAATGCTTTCTTTGTTTAGAAAATAAAATCCACAAGCTTCCCTTTAGTAGCTCAACCTTAGTTAGTTCTAAGCCTTTATATTTTAAGGAATGCATTTCGAAGGAAAGTGGCCGTTGGACCTTAGCAGAAAGATCAGGGCACTTCGGTAACGTATGGAAGTACTAGGTTGATGATGGACTTCGCTATTATGAGTTTCTCCAAGTAAGTGTCTCTTTCCAAATATTGATTTCGAAGATTCTGATGTTCATATTTAGTTAAACGTGTCTCATTTTGGGCTATGCAAGTATCATAATAATATATACTATTATCGTTGTTGAGCTGCTATATATCAGAGGATTTGAGTTCTTTACCAATATCGGTATTTAATTTGTGTCTGTTTCCATATTGAGATGTTTCATTGTAGGTGTCAGCAATAATGATGAAATCATCCTATGTCGTACCTTGGTGCAAGTACATATCTCTCTCTTCATTTTTATTTATATTATTACTCTTATCTTTTTCTGTTAATGAAAGTTGGCTTGAGAATCTTGAAATCTTGATTACAGGAAGCCCTTGACGGACTTGAGTTTGCGAGAGGTGCACCGACTTCAAAATGTGATTGTGGAAAAAAGAACTATTGTGCTATGTGTGTTTTTATTATGTATTTCTTTTGAAGAGAATGTGAGTGTTCTTTTTTTTTTGGGTCAAGAAAGTGATTGTTCTTTGTTAACATATCTTAACACTTCGGATTAAATCCAGGATTCTGTTCTTTTCTTCTTCTAATTGAATCATGGTAATATGATGCCCTTCTTTTTCTGTTAAATCTTTTGACTGACCAGGAAACTGCATGAAATTTTATGATGCAATAAGACGTGCTTATCATGTTATCCAAATTATCTCAAATTGTGATAGTTCTTCAAGACCACTAGATCACCCTGCTAAATGTGTGATTATCATGTAATGTATCTTATCTAAATGTTTTTATTTATTTATACAAACGTGAATTATAACACCCGTATCTAGAAAGTTTAGCAAGTCTTCGAATGAATGAATAAATAGATACATCAAATCACGTTCGTACAACTAATGATACAACACTACACATCCGATACCTAGAATATACACACTTGCATCCATAATAATATCCTGCAACCGGTACGAACGAGCACTTGCTGAATATCCATTTGGTCACATGCTGCTACATCCTGCTAAACCAACTTGCTAATCTGAAACAAATAAGGATTGGGATGAGACATAATGTCTCAGTGAGTTCTACCTAATCCTAGGCTGTAGGTAACCTCGAGGGAAACCTAGGGCCACCACGTGTCTACAATACAACCATTCAATTGATTATACGTGTGTGGAACATGCATACCTAGACGGTCGTGCATACTAGGGCCGTCATAAGGTTCTACGTATCACAGGCTACAAGTCTTGTCATATATTCTACATGTCATGGCGTTCAAGGGAACCTAAGACCGCTACGTCAAGATACGATAAACGCATCAAGACCTAATCTTGAACCATTCATAACATGATCCTGAACTGGACGATCAGGGAGGTACTAAGATCGTCGACAGTACATCTACATAATCTTGTCTTGATACATAAGCATAAACATACTTCCTAACATAACGTATTCGTATCATATCATGTTCATAGTCATTCATAATTATGTTAGAAGTTAGCGTGTAACAAACAATTATATGAGTTGATTTTACGGAGTGTATCGGATGGAGTAACCCCGAGTACAATCCCTTACTTGACCGATGAATTCCTATCTAAGGTACATCAGACTCCTCTCAGTGCGGTGCGGGCCTACCTTGCGGAGCGTATCCCGTCCCCCTAACGTGAACCTTTTGAAATCCCCCTTGGCGTGGATCGCAAGAGACACGACACCTACATGTTACTTATAGTCTTGTTCATACATGAAGAGCTTATAACTTATACTTACTTGGTTAATTACCACGGGTTCGTAGCCTAGTAGCCTACCCATAAAGCGGTAAATAATTCCATACTTGTTCTTGTTCATACATGACCTAATGTGCTTAGGTTATAATAATAGCATGACTATTCTCGACTACTTAAGTCGAGGCTCTATAACTTCCCCAATACTTAGAGATGAGATTGCTACCCAAACATAGTTCATTTTTCTTACTCTCGTGTGCCATACATTACCGAACAATGCCGATGTTTGCTCATACATTTCTCTTGGTAGAATCTTAGGTAGTAATGTACATATCACTTCCAGATAGTATAAAAACATTAGAATGATTAGCATATTAACATAATTTTAGCAATTATAGCACAAAGGGGTACTAATTTCCTAATTCATGACAAACTTAACAATGTACATTTCCTCACATAAATTAACACAATCCCAAGGGTGGGAACTAACTAAGGAACTCACCTCAAGCATTCTCAGCAGCTTATACATAATTTCATTTGAACTCCTGAGTATTCAAACTTTAGCACATCAACAACTCATATTCATGGTTCAGCACAAATTATACTTCTGCCCCCAACTTCAAAATCGTCTCCAGACTTCAATACTGGACCAAAATCAGTGAAACTGGTACCAAAACGTCCTTAATTTCGTTAGCTAACCATAGCATTAAAAATCAATTGATTCCAAGTTACAGAGAGAAAGTTCTTACGGTTTTAGTGGAGCCCTGTCCCAAAACCCGTAACCAAATTCCAGCAGAATTTACCAACTTCAATTGCGTTTCCCGAATTTGTTTCCTATCCGAATCATACGAAATTTATGTCTAAACTGAAGGGAATTAAGTGTAGAAACCAAAAATCCAACAATTAAACAAGTTTGGGCTGCAAAGAAACAGTAATGACTCGATTAATACATGTACTGCCATACAAATTTCTGCTCACATTTCACAAGGTTCAAGCTTAATCACTTTTAACCATAACAACTCAACCATAAACAACTTAACTCTCACAATCAATTCCAGCACCAACATAAACAACATTAAGATATAGGTTAACTTCTTAAAACAACTTATTTTTTGATTACCTTGTAAAACTCCCAAGCAAAATCCAAAATCACAAACTTAAACCTTCAATTTTTCACACCCAAGCTCCAATCTTAATTCTTTCCTCCACTTCTTTGCTTCCAATTATCCATTGAAGCTACCAGCAACCCACAAATCACACATGCAAACACTATACATGCTTGAATTCCAAAAGTTCCACATGAAGGAAAGAGATGAAGGGTTTGGCTAAGTGACGGAAAGAAATGGAATTATGAGCTTGCAATGTTGTCTAAAGTGCTCTTACGGTTAGAAATACATCATTGCATTTAATTTGGTTAAGTTTAGATAAGGAATTGGTGATTTATGTTTGTTAAGGGGAAGAGGGCGTGAGAGAGTAAAGAGTAGGAGGGAAATTAAAATGAAAGAAGAATGAAGAAGTAAGAGTGAAAGCTTGGTTTAAAGCGGGATATTATATTATATGAATGAATGATATGTTTTCTAATGCTGCAACATTTAATCAAGTAACACAAAGTGGTCCAAAGGTTTTAATCTAGTAATCTGAAGATGCTTAGGAGTGATTCTTCCACATGGTTTTCTATTTAAAGTGATGAGAAATTGGACAAAAAAAAAGATACATGGAATGGAATTAGTTATATGTAACTGTTGCAAGTAACCAAAAAAATGCATATTTGCTCATCAACTTCGTTGTCTAATTTAATAATAATCTAGTTTGATTTAAGTTTAATTTTATGCATTTCAAAGGGAGTTTCTTTTCTTTTAGTTAATATTTAAGAAGTTACGTAACAAGCCAGCCTCTACCCTTTTAAATTGTGAAATTGTTGTTGAACTTTAAATTAGTTGATGATTCGGCTTATAACTCTCAACCGTGATTCCTATTTTGCTTTAAACAACTAAAGAAGGAATTTTATCCCTTGGTTATTATGGGTTCCTTAACTTTTCCAATGAGTGTTGAGTAATATAGTTAGTTATTTTTAGTGAGCTGCTAAATTAATGAAAACATACTCCTTCAAAAAAAAAAAACTAATGAAAACATACATAAATGTAAAACAGAAAGATAAATAATAAATTGCGAGAAAATGACAAGTTTGATTAATGTGTATTTATAGGCAAAGTTAATCCTAATAGTCAAAACATCGTGGCCTTACAAATTTAGTTCTAAGTCACCTTAATCGACTATTTTCGTGAGTTGTGTGTGTTTCTACCCATTACTTAGAATATGTGGCGCCTCATGTTTGACTTAACTTCCTATCTCGTGGCATTACCATTACTCTTATCCACACATGCTACCACCTCTGATCATGCTCCACGAAAATAGTTGTTTCGATATGTGGCGTTAAAAATATGAAACACAAATCATACTGTTGAAATGTTAAGTCCCATCGGCCTTTGACCGATTCAAGCCAATCACACGACCTTTGTGAATCTTAATAGATTTAAGAAAGATTCGTATAACTTGTATTTGGTTGTTATTAACTCAACTAACATTCATTCAGTTACTTGAACATCGGTTAAACCTAATTTGGTTGATGGCCGCTTAGATTATTTTCATGTGTAAACAAAAAGTAAGATAAATATTTGTAAGAGAAATTCTAGTAATAGTTTTTTTTACTTGTTGGTTAATTTTTCATTGTTTTGAAAAGTCAGAACATTTTCATTTCTTAAAGAAGTTGATATAAGCATAGGTGATTAAAGGAGCTGAGGAGTCAAAGTTCAAGGTTCAAATACTGACAATGAAAAAAAGAATAACATAACATTTAATGTACTAATATTTGTTATTAACAAAATAAAATATAAACATGAGTAGTCAATTTATGAGGAGAGCGTGTAAACTAATTTAAAAAAAATAAAATTGATCAAGAATTAAAGAATATATTGAAGAGCTGGTGTGTAAAAAATTTGTTGTTATTATTTTTATGTTCTAAATTATTACTTAATTTTACTAACACGAATTAAACAAGGAAAAAGGAAGTGTAAATGTAAATAGAAAGCAAACGATCCATATAATTCGCATCTACGATGTAAACTCTACCTCACTCAAATGTACTACTGACTCGGGTTTTTGCTAACTTTTAGCCAAGTCTATTTTTTCACATTAATAGCATCAAGTGTGTCTTATAAATACAAACCAAAAAGACAGGAAAAAACAACACAACTCAAAGAAGTTAAAGGGTTTGCTTATACAAAGAAAAACAAATGAATTTTTCAAAAGCTTATTGCAGTTTTCTTTGGATCTACCTCATTATAGTGTCATTTGTTGCATTTCAATGTAATGCTGATGGTAGCCAAATTTCAACTCTAGTTGTAAATGCTGCTCAGGGAAGGCCCATGCCTAACACCCTTTTTGGAATATTTTATGAGGTAGGAAATTATCTTCAAAATTGAATATAACAAAGCTTTTAATGTCATGCAAAATTTAAGGCTTATGAAATATTTTAAATAATTGATTTCTTCATTGTTAGATAGAATAATCTGGATATTTCTTTGTATTTAAATATTTTCAATATCAACATTTTGATCATTTTTATTTTACAGGAGATCAACCATGCTGGATCTGGGGGAATATGGGCTCAACTTGTGAACAACTCAGGTCATTAATTTCTATTTTCACTAAAACTTGTAAAAAATAATAGAAAATTCAAAGAGTTACATTAATTGCACCAAATTGATGATTTTCATTATATATAGTGTTCAAATATAAGTTTTGTGTATCAGGGTTTGAAGCTGCGGGAACACGTACGCCATCAAATATTTTCCCTTGGACCATAATTGGAACAGAATCATCTGTTAAGCTACAGACTGAGCTTAGTTCTTGTTTTGAACGCAATAAGGTTGCATTGAGAATGGATGTGTTATGTGACAAGTGCCCTTTTGATGGTGTTGGAGTCTCTAACCCAGGTTTTTGGGGCATGGTGAGAATAGCAAAAAAAAATTATGCAAACTCCTACTTGCAATAATTAAGGTTATATCACATTTGGGACATCATCGTTATTTTTAGTCGGGACTTGAACCCTCAACATTTTAACTTGTTAATTTATTTGAGACTTAGATCAAACTAGTTGAGATACACAATCCCTAATATTTAGGACATTGATATTGTGAAAAACCATGTTTAGTTATGACATGTTAAGTATTGGAACATACAATCATTGTAAACATCAAGAATAGTTTGAACAAAGATAGAATGTAACAACACATGATGGTGTTATGTTTGTGTTGGACACTAACACTAGACACTAAACAAGCTTTTAATTTAAAGTGATTAATATTGTAGCCTTTTTATCTTTTAAATTTTAGCCAAAAATGATATTTTAACATAATTTACTATATGTTTACATTGTTTATCACAAATGCAATTATTGATGCACTTGGTTTTTCTAAAATCTAAATGAAATAGAGAACCTCAATATCATAGTTTAAAGGACTTTTTTTTTTATCAAAGTTTAAATGACTTTTTTTAATGTGCACAAATAAAATCATATTACATCATGAATAAATGTGTTTCCTCTATTGGATCAATAAATTTCATCTTATCTCCTTTGATCAAATTGTGGAAGTTATTGATCACGTTATAAAAATACACATGTGCATAATACCGAGTTTATCTCACTTACGCAATATAGAATAGAATTGACTTAGTTTAAGGTATATAAATGTATGCATTTTTTAAAATTTGAAATGTAGTTACACTTTTTTATACACTCAAAACAAGTAACTCAACTCTAACTTTAGAGAGCGGGATCCTTAATGATTTGCATGATAATTAGCGATGAAATATTATTTCAGAATATTGTGCAAGGGAAGAAATACAAGGTAGTGTTCTTTTATCGGTCGTCAGGATCACTAGATATGAGAGTAGCATTCAGAGATGCCATTGGTGGAAGAATATTGGCTTCTAGCCATATCATCAAGTGAGCACAATATTCTACAAACATAGTTTGGATTGATTTATTTGAGTTTATCTATTGACATAAATTTTGTAAGACTTTTTGGAAGGACTTATGAAAACAACTTATGACAATTTTCACAAGTTTTTTTTTTTTTTTTGTTATTTTCATAAGTTCTTCAAAATAGCTTATAACATATAAAAAACAAATTAACTTTAATTTATCTTTTTTATAAAAATAACTTGTGTAAGCATATGATAAGTGCTTATCATGATAAGGGTTTATGCCATAGGCTGCAAACATGTTGTTTATCCAAAAAGGCGTTATATTCTCAATAATAGCTTATGATAAAGGCCTCTTTTGTTTTAGAGAATATATGATTATAGAAATGATAATTGATTTTGCAGACATAAGGCTTCAAAAAAAAAGGCTTCAAAGTGGCAAAGGGTTCAGACCATCTTAGAAGCCAGAGCATCAAGTTCAAATTCAAATCTTACTTTAACAACAACTAAAAAAGGAACGATATGGTTGGACCAAGTATCTGCTATGCCTACTGACACATTTAAGGTCTATCCTTCTTCAATTAACTGTTACATTTTCTAACTACTACTACTACTATACTCTTTAATTATGTGTAAGTTGAATTAATATAAAAAACTATTGGCAATGCAATGCTCATTTTTATTTCAAATTTGTAATAGGGACATGGTTTTCGGAGAGACTTGGTTGAGATGTTGATTCAGTTGAAACCAGCCTTTCTTAGATTTCCAGGTATGCATAACATTAAAATGAAGACATTTTATGCTTCTCATTTTATTGTAATATGGTTTATCAAGCATGCTATAGTAATCAAGACAAGAAAATAATTATTAATACAAATGTAATTAATTTGGTATGTTTAGTTATTTTGTATAACACTCCTTCAAAAAAAATTGTATAAAAATTTAGGAATGATAAAAAGTATGTATTTTTTTTGTGTTAGGTGACAAAAATTATACCAAATTTATATCAATTCTATTTGAAGAGGATAAACATATAATCATCACATATGTTTTACTTCAAACTTAATTTTAATGAAAACCATTTTGCATAATCAAGTTTATTTAAAATCTTACAAATTCAGCAAAGATTATGTTTTGGATTTTTTGAGAGTGAGATATATTCAACAAATCCATTTCTCTCCTCTCTTGTTTTTTTTTTGTGTGTGATGCTATTGTTACCAATCATTCAAATAATTTTTTTGTTTTTGTTTTTGCAAAAGGTGGTTGTTTCGTTGAAGGAGTGCAATTAAGGAATGCATTTCGATGGAAAGATAGTGTTGGACCATGGGAACAAAGACCTGGTCACTTGAATGATATTTGGAATTATTGGACAGATGATGGACTTGGTTTTTTTGAGGGTCTTCAAGTAGGTCCATCTATTCGCACTTACTTCCTCCGGTCACATTTATAAACAAAAATCAATTTTTTAGGTTCATTGTATAACTAATGTATTTGGTTATATATTGGACGAAATACATTAGCAATCAATATTGAAACACTATTTTTCTTGTGCAGTTAGCTGAGGACATTGGTGCATTGCCAATATGGGTCTTCAACAATGGTATATTTTTATACTTATTGCCATATAATACTAATATATTTGGGTTTTTTAGCTACAACTTCTTTAATGTGCTTTTTTATGTGTGTTTGATTTTACTATACAGGCATCAGCCATAGTGATGAAGTTGATACAAGTGTTATCTCACCTTTTGTGAAAGTATATTTTCCTACTATTGTTTGTTTCACATCCCATGCTTTCTATTCTTTTTTATTTTATTTTATTTTTGAAAAAAAATGGTATATTTAATTTTTGCATACCTGAATTTTTAGGAAGCACTAGAAGGTATTGAGTTTGCTAGAGGTCCATCCACCTCAAAATGGGGCTCTATTAGAGCATCTATGGGACACCCAAAACCTTTTAACCTAAAATATGTTGCTATTGGTAACGAAGATTGTTACAAGAAAAATTACATTGGTATTCTTTCTCTTTTCCTCATATCTACACACTATGTCATTTTATTTATTTTTTCCCGATATTTGTTAAGCGATAAATAAATGTCGAAAATTTAATCTAACCTTGTTTTATTTCTTTATTGATTAGGAAATTACATGGCCTTCTACAAAGCAATAAAGAAATTTTATCCAGATATTCAAATTATTACAAACTGTCCTGCTTTTAAGACACCGTTAAATCACCCGGCTGATCTATATGATTATCATGTAAATATCATATCCTTTTTATCCTCATAAAACATTATAACCTTGATAATTTCATTTTATCCAGATATTCAAATTTTACATAAACTTTTCTCATACTCTAAATTTCTAACCAGACTTATCCTATTGATGCTCGAGCTATGTTTAATGCTTATCATGCTTTTGATAAGACACCACGCAATGGACCAAAGGTATTGTATTCATTGTCATGTAGCTCTCTTCTTTTTGTATCAAAATATTTTTTTTATATTGTGTAAGAATTTAGTAGTTGAGTTAATGCTTGGAAAATTGGAATGTCTGATATAAATAGGCTTTTGTGAGTGAGTATGCTCTAATAGGAGCCTTACAAGCTAAGTATGGAACCCTTTTGGGAGCTGTGTCTGAAGCTGGATTCCTTATTGGATTAGAAAGAAACAGGTCAATGCACCTTTCTATTGATCTTGCTTTAAAATTTTGAAATTGATAATGTATTTGAGGAAATTTTGCAGCCCAAATTATGATGAAGGGTTGGATGAAAAATACTTTTATAAATTAGTTAAGAAATTTAAATTACATACTCACAGTTATATATTTTTTCCATTTCTAATGCAGTGATCATGTTGCAATGGCTTCTTATGCACCACTTTTGGTAAATGCAAATGATAGAAAGTATGTCTTTCTATTTCCTTTTAATTAAGTGT
>Ga0228711_1004085_pt1 | contig 22581 bp, 14 predicted proteins | sample MedpolnodulmetaG_2_FD_177996 | JGI IMG/M metagenome (GOLD analysis project Ga0228711, IMG submission 177996) | Root nodule microbial communities from Medicago polymorpha collected in Santa Monica, California, United States - brown nodules | ecosystem: Host-associated > Plants > Roots > Nodule...
ATAAAGAAGAAGAAAAAACTTCTCTTCACTTACTTGAATAAGTAGAAAAAAAATAACTAAAAATAACAATGGCAAGCTTATTCTTTGTAACTAGAATTTATATATTTAAGTAATTGATAACTTAAGCTACTCAATTAGGTTTTGACATTTTTTGACTTTAATTACGTTATTTCAACTTAAAATTTCATTAAATAACTACTACTAGCAGATAACCTTTGTGCTCAATTGGATATTCATATAATGTTTATTGCAACTTCATATATTTTTGTTTTGGTATTTGAAAATATTACTTTTTTTATTTGTATTTTCAGATGAATCAATCAACCAAACCGTATATCATCAGTTTAGTTTAATTCATGGCAACGTTGAAAACCAAATAATTGCGGATTTGATTGGTTTGGAATTTTTTGACGTAAAACCAAACAAAATTGAACTAGTATACCCCTGCTGACAAGTCACCTAAATAGACATCAAGTAAACCGATAACTGTCGAATTACAGTTATTTTTTTATAACACTTATCAACTTGTTCAGCAAGTTATCTGACTTAAAAGAACCCTAATGTGATGTAAATCGTTTCAATCACAAAACTATGCCAGGAAGCTATTACGTTTGTTTCCCGCACCTTTTTGCAGGTTTGGACACGACTACATAAATGTGGAACAAAGTGATGCAAGCACGCACGCTAGAAGCCAAGACAGATCACCACAAAAGACATTTGGGGACAACCCCGATTCGCTAGTCGAGCTCAACGATGGAGTGAGCCAATACAATAAGTTCCAGAGAGGAATGCCAAAGACATTTCGTCAGGCAAGAAATCGTCCACTAAGCGAGTTATTGTGGTTTCAGGAAATATATGAAGACGATTGACTTTTCCATCCAAAGAAGAAAGCTCAACTCGCTAGACATACCTCATTGTGTCTAGCGAACGTACTATAAATAGAGATGTAGTTTGATGTGGTATGATTGGATGCAAGTGTGAATAATTTTCACATTTAACATTAAATATTAATTAAACTATAATTTTATTTCTTCAATGAAATTGATTTTCTTCAATAAAATCAAATTAATATGTTCTCGTGAGCTTAGCTCAGTTGGTATGGACGATGCATAATATAATATATGCAAAGTTTGAGGTTCAAACCCCGGCCACCAAAAAAAAAATATCAAATTAATATTTTATAAACTTTAAAATTTTAATTTAAATAATTAATATGACTTTACTGCTAATTTCTATATTTAATGGTACATAATTTTTAATTTTTTTAATATTATTTTTACAAAAATCTCATAAAATGCTGAAAATGAATAGTCTTAAAGTTTAATGTACTAATCCAACTCAACTCAACTTTTATATAGCTTAAGTGTGTATTTGATTTGTGCAGTGGAAAAAATTAATTTTGGTAGAATTGATCATGCAGAATTGATCATGCAGAATTGATTTTTGGTTAAAAGTAATTCCGATTAATAGTGATTTATGTTTGAATACATTAGTGTAAAAGTGAGTTGAACAATGAATGTGTATGTGAAAATCAATTCTATAATCAAAAGTTACAAATCTTAACTTCAAATATAATCAATTCTACACAACAATAATCAAACATGTTAAAATCAATTCTGCATCTCGAGAATCAATTATGATCCATCTACAAGTGGAACTAAAAACACACTAAATAGATTGAGGCAAAAAAAGACCAAATTGTATTTAAACAAAATTACACAATTTGTCTCTTAACTTAATTTTAGATGACACTTTCGTCGTTTATCTTCTTTTTTTCCCGATTTAGTCCTTTATGTCATAAAATATCAACATAGTTATCATTTTTTATATAAAAAATAATTAAAAACTAAAAAAAACATCAAAAATTCATCAAACTCATAAACAAACACAAATCTTCATCATACAAATGTAAAAACTTAGATTTCATTGAAAAAATCTCATTAAAATGGTAAGGTAGTGTCTTTTTATAATAAAAAGGACTAAATTAGGATAAAAAAATATAAAGGACAAAAGTGTCGCCTAAAATTAAGTTAAGTGACGAATTATGTAATTTTGCCTTGTATTTAAACTAACTTTTTTTAAGTTTTGTCCATCCAAAATTCTAAATATGTGTGGTCTGATCCATCTTTCAACAACTCTACTTAAAATATAGGAAAATGTTACCGGTTAAGGAATCAAATGTAGTAAATATTGCATTAGAACATGTGCTGTCAACTCCTCAAAAGCATAAATAGTGTTATTTTCACTTTAAAACTTTTCTTTTTAGTTTCCTTAACCAGTGCCCCGGGGTACCGGTTAACAAAACCCTAAAATATATGTTGCTTTGTAATTATGCTAAGAAGTATTATTAATTTGGAATTCGACTAAAAGATGAAATTGAATAAAAAAATTCATTTCAAAAATTAAACTCGATTTTTTTTCCTTTTTATTTAAAAAATGATTATTAAGTGAAGCTGGTCGATCAATTGAGCGAAATCCTTCTTTCTTTTTTCCAATTTAAAAGGTGTAATAATTATTTTGGTTTTTAAATGTATAATAAGTAGCCATACTAACAGTTATCCGATATATCAAAATTTTAAAATAGTTTAGGAATGAACACTACATTATTTAAAATAATCATTTACTTTAAAATGTTTCGTTAGTCTTTCTGTCTCAATTATTATTTGGTTATATAAAAAAGAAAAGAATGCCATTATCATCTGGATTTAAAATTGTCACTGTCTCAATTTCTCATTGGGTAAATGAAACCAATGATGAAACTAAATTGGTGTTGAAAAAAGTGAGAGGTTGAGAAAGTTGATTAGAATGATGTAGACATGATTATACACAAAGAAAGGAAGTTAATAGTAAACTAAACAAAAAGAAAGAAAGTCTAAAGTCTAAAAGTAAACCGAACACACTGGAAATCCACGTGGATGATCTGTTACTCTCTCCCCCAATCACCATAAATATTCTTCTTTCTTTCATTTCATTCATAAACTAAACTCAAATCCCATAGCATAAGTATATTCATTCATATTCGTATTAAATCAAATCACATAAGTTTCGGAACGTATCACACAATTCTCGCTTCGCTTCGCTTCTTCAATGGCTTCTCGCGTCGGCATCACCAATACCAATGGCACCTCTTCTCCTTCTTCTTATTTAAACTCTTCACGTTTTCTATCACCGTCTAAGAATTCTTCATTCCAAACCCAAAACGGTAGTAATTCTAATTCTGCTTCTGTCATGACTCAAAACAAAACCGTTCTAGTTACCGGCGGTGCCGGTTACATCGGTAGCCACACCGTTCTTCAACTCTTACTCAGCGGTTTCAAAACGGTTATCGTTGATAATCTTGATAATTCCTCTCAAGTTTCTGTTCACAGAGTTAAGGAACTCGCTGCTCAATTTGGGAATAACCTCAATTTTCACAAGGTGCTCTTCTTTTTATTACGCTTTTTTTTTTTCTTTCTCAATTTTGATTGGTTGCAGCCTTTTTTTAATTTTTAGATATTGATAATTTTCTGAATTTAGGTTTATTAATTTTTTCTTGCTGTTTGTAATTTTGCAATTCGTTTATATTTAATCTGTTTAATATTTGTGATGGATTGGCGGTGGGTCTAAAAAGCTAAAGTTTTGTGTTTAATAAGAATTATTGAAAAAGCTAATTTTTGTTGTTGTAATTTGCTTACAATTGTTGACAGATCCAAATATTACTTTTGAGCTTTCTGTGATCTCTAGTTTAACTTTACGAATTTGAGTTTTCATGTTAATTCTGTTCAGTGAATTGTTTATGAGACAATTTGTTTATCTGTTCAGTAAAGCTCAAACTGTTTCAATTCTATGGTTCTGTTTGGGAGTTGAATTTTGGAGTGGAACATTCTCGAGGGTTAAGTATATATATTTTAATATTTACTTTTATTTTATTTTTTTGACGCAGTATATACTATATTTTTTAAAAAATTGAAAGAACAACATAGTACATGTAACGTGAGCATATAATATCATGTTTTTTGATATTTTAAAATATCAAATATATATTAAAATATAGATTTAGCCCTCCAAAACCATTTGAAAACCAACTCGCAGACACACCTTTAATTTTACATCTGGTTGTAGTGAAGTCAAAATGTTTCAGTTTGTTCATTATGGTGAGAGAATTTTAATTATATTTTTTGCCATTGCAGGTAGACCTCCGGGACAAGGCTTCTCTTGAGCAAATATTTGCTTCCACCAAGTAAGGATTATAACAAGTGTATTTTTTCCTTTCTATTTTGGTGCTCATAAGTAGAGTATGATTGGTTCAGTAAGTGCAACTCAAATGGTAGCTGCACGGATGTTTGATTTGTTGAGACACAAGTTCCAACATGCGATTCCTTACTTCTCCACAATTAAGGCGTGAAATTATCGTAATTAGGCTATTTAACAAAACAAAAGTAGCGTATGACCGATGTTTTTGTAAATATAATGAAAAAATTGGCTCCTTCCTCGTGGAGCCTCATGTTATCTTATAGTTGTACTTGATAATTGAATTGATGGTACAACTGTTTCTTATAACTTTATATTATGTTGTTGTAGGTTTGATGCAGTTATACATTTTGCTGGAATGAAAGCAGTGGGTGAAAGTGTGCAGAAACCGTTACTCTACTACAACAACAACTTGATTGGGACAATCACTCTTTTGGAAGTCATGGCTGCTCATGGATGCAAGAAGGTAAGTTCCTTGTTTTTGAATGGGATGCATGCTTTCAAAATTAAATAACTGTGCATTTTTTTATTACACTGATATATATTTTTTTTAATTTGAATGATTTCAGCTTGTGTTCTCATCTTCCGCCACTGTATATGGTTGGCCAAAGGAGGTTCCATGTACTGAAGAGTTTCCTCTGTCAGCAGCAAACCCATATGGACGAACCAAGGTATGATAAGGAAATTATTTAGGGCATTTGTGGGAAGGTGAAACTGGTTTTGACTTTAAATTTCTGTCCCTGCCATCTATTTTTGGTTATGTATAAAATTTCATTTTGAAGTTGATGAATAATCTAAGGAGGATTCCTTCAAATTCTTTGTAATTATCTTCTGTTTGTTTGAATGATTTTCTGTTTTTCACTAGAAGAAAAAAAAAATTCATTTTAATTAGTTTACTGATGAGATGTTTCTCATTCAGCTCACCATTGAAGAAATCTGTCGTGATGTCAATCGTGCTGATCCAGATTGGAAAATAATGTTATTGAGATACTTCAACCCAGTGGGTGCACACCCTAGTGGTTATATTGGGGAGGATCCTCACGGGATTCCAAATAATCTTATGCCATTTATTCAGCAAGTAGCGGTTGGCAGACGTCCTGCACTGACAGTTTTTGGAAATGATTATAAAACAGTTGATGGCACTGGGGTATGTTATCATTCACTTCAACTTTTCCATTTTGATTATTTCATGTGCACAGTGCTCTTCGTTATCCCGTTTGTACCCTGTTAGAAATTTTGCTTGTACAAACTGTCTGTCCTCATTGGATGGTTCTGTTGGGTGCATGCATTTATTTACCATTTTTAAGGTATACCTTTGATTTCTTCACTATGGATCTTACTGGATAGTTCTTACCTTATTCTCAGGTTCGGGATTACATTCATGTTGTTGATTTAGCTGATGGCCATATTGCTGCATTGCGTAAACTAGAAGAAGCTGACATAGGTATTATTCCAAATATATCATTATCTTACCTTCTAAAACTTACTCGTGTTATTGGAAAATTTTGAGGCAGTGGTACCTCATGTCTTTAATATTCATGCTGTGTGTCTGTATAGGTTGTGACGTTTATAACTTGGGGACAGGAAAGGGAACATCAGTTTTGGAGATGGTTAGAGCTTTTGAGAAAGCATCTGGAAAGGTAATAACTTTATCTGGTCTCCTATCTGTCACCTTTATCCTTGCTGTCAACTTTAATTCCAGCTTTGAAAACAAAAATACTGTTGCTCACATGCGTTTATTTCTTTGCGGGGTGAGCTGTTCTGAAAATTTAGCCAAGATATTTTGTGTTCGAATATGAATTGCCCTAACTGTAGTTAAGGATACGCAGCTTCTCTAAGACAGACCGGTTGCTCTATAATCTCATTTGCCTCCCTTTTCTTTATGGAGTGATATATGATATAGATATAGACAGACCGGCTACCAAATGTTATAGGAATCAAATAATTTCCCTCTAGGATTCTTTCTATCCATCTTAATCTTTAATTGACAATCACGGTTACTTTTTATATATTATGAAAATCTAGAGCATGTTGAACCCAATCATGTATAACATTGAGCCAATTTTCAGTGCATGTATAATAATTCTCCTGATTATTTATGTTTTCAGAAAATTCCACTTGTGAAGGCTGGCCGTAGACCTGGTGATGCTGAAATTGTTTATGCATCAACAAAAAAAGCTGAAAGAGAACTTAAGTGGAAGTAAGTGTCATCTCTTTTCAAGTGTATATCTAACTGGTCAGGCTTTCCTTTCTAATTTCTTGTAAGGACCGGGCGTCATCTTATTAACAGTCGCATTTGTTCATAATGAATTACTTTATGTGCGTCTCCGTCTCTTCAAATTTGTGACTGTTCTGTTGTGAAACATTTGCATATTAGTAGTGATAAATGTTTCATCCAATTTGCAACATTTCTGCTATGACACATTTTCATCTTTATGATATATTCTGGGTGTGGTTTGGTGGTATACTTCTTTCTCCTAACCCTTTATATTTTATTATTCTCTAAAAATTATTTGATGTGGCAGGGCAAAATATGGAATTGATGAAATGTGCCGTGATCAATGGAATTGGGCTAGCAAAAACCCTTACGGCTATGGATCTCCTGATTCCACAAATTAAAGTTGACAATGATTAAATATGTCATAGATGTTATGATCTTGGGTTTTTTTTTTCTTTCTCTTTCTGAACTCTGCTACATCAATCACCATAGGTATCACCATAGGTCCTGTGAATTTAGTTTTCTCCGAAGCTCTTTTTCTCTTATAGCCTTTTAAAGGAGACAAGTACTATTGTGATTTCTAGTTACAACGTAAAGAAGTAGTGATTTACCATACTATAGTTTACAGGTTATATCTAGGCTTCACCTTACAGATTATAGGTTATTATTATATATAAGGATTCTATCATGTTCTACTTGAAACTTGACGGCGTCCTCTTTTGTAAATCTAAACTATGTATTTTATTTATATATGATATGATAACCAACAAATACTCTTACCGTGTTATGTTAGATTAAGCTTTCATATTTTGCACTACCAAGCATTTTATGAAAATTTGAATAAATGCCAGCGTAAGCGTTTATTAACGACAACACGAGTATGCCTTTAATCAGAAATTTCTTGTTAACCTTTTTGGTTTAAGGTTACTCTTGAACAAACATTATGTGTTCATGCAAATGCAATTGCCAATATTCTGAAAGTCGGGGTATAAACCACAACCAAAATTGCAGTCAAAGTTAACTTAACACTCAATTTACCAGATTATAAATTTGTGTATTTTGGGTATAATTTGTAGAAGTGGTATCAAAGCAACTTTGAGGAAAGACTTAAACTAGATTTCTTTTAGCTATAATTTAATTTGAAATATGACGTTGAGACTTAATTTCAGCGTTGAATGGGAAAATGAGAAAAAACAGCCAAAAGTAAATCCAAAGGTGAGAAGTATGATTTAGATCTAGGAGGATAAACTAATCAGCGCTGTAGAGAATGGACTAACAACGAGTCTCTTTCACACAATAGCACAGTGACAAAAGATTATTCAAATTCACAATCATCACATGAAACAGTTCATAGATCTCATTGTGCTCAATGCTTATCAACAAAATATCCAAAAACTACATTAACCATCACAACATTCAACGTCCTTGTTGTATCATAAGACTAAAATTTCGTTCTAGACTCTAGTTTTATCATGAACAACAAAACTGTACTCGTTACCGGTGGTGCCGGTTACATTGGTAGCCACACCGTTCTTCAGCTCTTACTCGGTGGTTTCAAGACCGTCGTTGTTGATAATCTTGATAATTCCTCAGAAGTTGCCATTCACAGAGTTAAGGAACTCGCCGCTGAATTTGGGAATAACCTCAGCTTTCACAAGGTACTCTTTCCCTTGCACATTTTTTGCTCAATTTCGATTATTTGTAGTATCTTTTTATTGGGTCATGCTAACAAGTGCCCTGCCCTAAGGGCACTTGTTAAGGATTAAAACTTAGAAATGATCGATGAAATTTAGGTAGAAAAAGTTACTTTTTGTTGTTTCAATGTGTGGAAACTTGAATGCACAATTTTTAAGATAAAACTTCGATTTTAAACTTCTTAACAAGTGCTCTAGTTAGCATTTCCTTATTTCATTTTGTGGATTTAGGTTCTCCAATTTTCTCTTGCTTTTTTTAATTTGCTATTCATTTATACTTGATTTGTGCAATTTTTGTGATTAATGTGAGTTCAGAAAGCTAAAGTTTTGTGCTTTGTTTCCTCTCATGTACTTTTTTAAGAATTATTGGAATAAGTGCTCTGTCTATTTCAAATACATTTGAAAATTCATTATGAACTGTTTGATTTGATGTCATTTTTGTGGCACAGCTTGTTTTGTTTAGTTGATAGATCCAAATATTGTTCTAAGCTTTCTGTCATGTCTAATCTAACTTCACAACTATGAGTTTGTTTTTTCCTTCAAAAAAAATAAATAAAACTATGAGTTTGTTTTTTTCCCACTCTAGGACAAGAAGTTATTTTTCCTTTTCAAATTGTGAGACAAATTGTTTATTTGTTCAGTAAAGTTCAAACTATTTCAAATCTGCCATACATATTTTATTTATATTATAGTTATTTGAAATTTGTTCATTATATTGTTGACCAAAAGTTTTAACTATATTTTGGTCAGTGCAGGTAGATCTCCGGGACAGGGCCGCTCTAGAGCAAATTTTTGCTTCCACAAAGTAAGGATGATGACAGAAGCTAATTTTTTACCTTCCTATTTTGATCATCAGTTGAGTATAACTCGTGTTTTTGTAATAATAATGAAGAAGACTCACTCGTTCATTAAGGTGCCTCGTGTTAGCTTATAGTTGTCCTTGATCATTGATATTATAACAATTACTTATCACTTTTTATTCATTTATATTGTAGGTTTGATGCAGTCATACATTTTGCTGGACTGAAAGCAGTAGGTGAAAGTGCGCAGAAACCGTTACTCTACTACAACAGCAATTTAATTGGGACAATCACTCTATTGGAAGTCATGGCTGCTCATGGATGCAAAAAGGTAAGTTCCTTCTTGTTTTAATATGAACAGACTTCTGTGGTACTGTAATGTCGTTTGCTTGTTCATTTTTTGCAGAGTTCCTTATTATTGCTTGGGATACAATATATACATGTCACCAATTGAATTGCCTAAATATTGCTAGTATGTTACTGAAATTTCAATTAAGTGCTTGACTTTCACAAACCATAAGTAAATATTTATGTGGCTCTAGTCATTGCTTTTGCTGCTGCATAGTTATTTAGTCGTGACAGTGGTGAAGTAAAAAGCCCTTACGTTACCTTCTGGCACATAACTACCTTGAAATGTTTTGTAAGGGGAGGTTGAGTGTGCATTTTATTCCATTCATGCTTCGCTTTTCTTATCTCACTGATTTTGTATTTATTTGAATTATATCAGCTTGTGTTCTCATCTTCGGCCACTGTATATGGTTGGCCAAAGGAGGTTCCATGTACAGAAGAGTTTCCTATGTCAGCAGCGAACCCATATGGACGAACCAAGGTATGATTTGGAAACTAGTTAGGGCATTTGTTAAAAGCTGAAATTGGTTTTGACTTTTGACTTTAAATCTCTGTCTCCGGTAGCTATTTTTGGGGTCTTGTACAAAATATGATTTTGAAGTTGATGAATATTATTTAAATTTAATGTTTGTCTTGGAATATTGCAATAATATCTTATAAGATGCTTCTCATGCAGCTTACAATTGAAGAAATTTGTCGTGATGTTCATCGTGCTGAGCCAGACTGGAAAATAATATTATCGAGATACTTTAACCCAGTGGGTGCACACCCTAGTGGTTATATTGGGGAGGATCCTCGCGGAATTCCAAACAATCTGATGCCATTTATTCAGCAAGTAGCGGTTGGCAGACAGCCTGCACTGACAGTTTTTGGGAATGATTATAATACAGTTGATTGTACTGCGGTATGTTATCACTGGCTTTAATTTTTCCACTGAGATTTTGCCTCGAGAGGAAAGTTGAGTGAAGTTTAACAAATCTCACATCACATATAATTTCTCTATGTTGAGCACGTCCTAAGCAACCTTAACCACAGTTGGATCATTTCACATGCACAATGCTCTCCACCATCCCGTTTGTATTGGCCTTTAAGAAATTTTGCATGAACATACTAGCTGTCCTTATTGGATTGTTCTGTTGGGGTGCTTGTATTTATTTTCCATTCTGAAGATCTACCTTTAATTTCTTTACCATTGATCTTATTGGATGATTCTCACCTTATTCTCAGGTTCGGGATTTCATTCATGTTGTTGATTTAGCAGATGGGCACATTGCTGCATTGCTTAAACTAGAAGAAGCTGATATAGGTATTATTCCAAATTTATCATTATCTTATCTTCTAATACTTAACCTGGGTTATGTTATTGGAAAATTCTGAGGCAGTAATTAATGTGATATATTTATTCTACTAAAACTTTGTCTTTAATATTCATAGTGTGTGTGTATACAGGTTGCGAGGTTTATAACTTGGGGACAGGAAAAGGAACATCAGTATTGGAGATGGTTAGAGCTTTTGAACAGACATCTGGAAAAGTAACTATATAATCTCAGTTGCCTCCCTTTTCTATATTTAGTACTATAGATAGAAACATAAGCAGTGGCAGCCAAATATTCTAGCAATCAAATAATTTCCCTTTTCTATCAAACTTATCCATAATTCCCAATCATGTCTACTTTGTTTATAGATTCTTAAAAGCTAGAACGTCTTGAACCACATCATGCAGTATGATATATTGAATTGAGCTAATTTTCAGTCCATATATAATATAATGCTTATGATTATTTGTTATCAGAAAATTCCACTTGTGAAGGCTGACCGTAGACCTGGCGATGCTGAAATTGTTTACGCATCAACAGAAAAAGCTGAAAGAGAACTTAAGTGGAAGTAAGTGTCATTTGCTTTCAAATGGATATCTAACTGATTGGGCTTTCCTTTCTAATAGCTTGTTTCGACTGGCTTTCATCTTGTTAATTGTTGCAACTGTTTTGTTGTGAAACATTTTTAAATTAGTGATAAATGTTTCATCAAATTTACAACTGTTATTTTATGAAGCATATATCATCTTAATGATACATTCCAGGCATTGTTTGGTAGAATTCTTCTTTCTCCTCCTCCTCTACCTTTATATCATTCTCTAAAAGTTACCTGATGTTGCAGGGCAAAATATGGAATTGATGAAATGTGCCGTGATCAATGGAATTGGGCTAGGAAAAACCCTTACGGCTATGGATCTCCGGATTCCACGGATTAAAGTTGACATGGATTAAATATACCATAGATGTTATGATAGTGGGTTCTTTTCTGAACTCTTGCCACAACAATCACCATAGGTCCCGTGATTTTAGTTTCTCTGAAGCTCTTTTCCTTATAGCAATTTTAAGGTGACAAGTACTTGTACTATTGTGATATCTAGTTACAAGTAAACAAGTAGTGATTTACAATACTATAATTAATTTACAGGTTATATCTAGGCTTCACCTTGCAGGTTAAAATTATATAAGGATTCTTTCATGTTCTACATGAACATGGACATCTAAACTACAAATTTTATTTATATTCAATATGATGGGGATGAATAAAGGTACTCTCACCGCAATATGTCAGATTGAGCTTTTCATATTTAGCACTACCAAACATTGTATGAAAATTTGAATTAATTCTTTACTGTCTTGTTTACTGTTCGCCAGTTTTTTTCTGCAGTTACCGACCGTTTATAACGAGGCCAGTAATCAGAAATATCTTGTAAAACAACCTTCTTCCTTTTTAACAGTTAAACATACTCTTGTACAAGCATTACGTATTCTTGTAATTTTGGCTATATTTTGCAAGTCTGGTACTAACTACAATCTTCATTCCAAAAAACTATATCCAGAGCAAACTTGACACTCAATTGAGAATTTTTATATATGTTTGTTAGATTATAAATTTCTATATTTTGGGTATAATTGTAGGGAAAGGATTCATGTTATACTACTGAACAAAGCTTTTATTCTATAGCTGTAATTGTAGAAGTGAAATAAATGTAGGTGTTTGAAGAACAATGATTTATATTATACCAATGATCCAATGTAATTTTACACTTTCTGGTTATCAGATGTAATCTTATTTAATACATTATTGAACACTAAATATGAGACCTTTCTTGGTCAAAATTCGAAAGTTGGTTGGCCCCATTGTGTGTCTACCTTTTGTGTTATATTTAACCTCCGTTGATACTAGATCAAATGTTTATTAAGATATAATAAAATTGGACGTCGCAAAAGAGATGATATCATAAGATGTTGAACAATATACAAGTTCATGTCTGACAATGGCCATTGAACATGCAATATTAAATTCTCATGAAGAGCTTTAGACATAATTTGAACGTTGAATAACAAAAATGAGCAAATACAGTAAAAAATATATATTCAAAAGTGAGAAGCACTGTACAAAATTTGAGTTTGTTTAACATGGTACCAAGATGGTTCAGTTTCTTTTCCGAAAAAGACCAACGGTACAATAACCAGTAACGCTGTATATAGTGGACAAGCAACGAGTCTTTTAGCATAGTGACAAAGGGCAGTTCAAATTCACAATCACAATCATCGCATGAAGAGGCCTCATTTAATTTCAATTTTGAAAATGAAAAGGCAAAGCAAATAAAATTCACCGCTCTTGTGTAACATTTTGTTGATAAGCATTCGGTGCATGTCTGGTTGTCGGTTGATAAAAATTGGTTTCCTAAAACTGATTCCGAACCAAAGTGAGTTGAAAGTAAATTAATTTGTATTTGAATATATTTATATAAAAGTGAATTAAAGAATAAATATTTGTTTAAAAATAAATTCTAGAATCAAAAACTATAAGTTCTATATTTTAAACTCGGATTATAAGTTTTAAAAAATTAAAATGTTATTTTAAAATTTGTTTAATCGATTGAGATATGCCTGACTGCACGCACTCATCGCCTCCCAACTCCCTCTATGTTTTTTTTTTTGTTGCTTAAAAGCAGTTTTAGCCCCCCTAAGAAAAAAAACTACAGAACTGCCCCCTAAGTTTTGCACATGCGGGAGTTTTGGTCCCCAAAATCAATTTTGACTCGGTCTACACTGACGTGGCACCCTAAGTGAGGTGCCACGTGTTATTTTTTTTATTGGTCTTGGGGCTAAAACTATTACAGTTGCAAAACTTATGAAGCAGTTTTGTAGTTTTTTTTAGGGGGTCAAAATCGCAACTTTGTGGGAGTCGGGGGGCGAAAACTGCTATTAAGTGTTCTTTTTTTTTTAAGTCAGGAAGCGAAAACTGCTATTAAGGCTTTTTCTTTAACTCTTGAATATAACGTACCTAATAAGGTCAAAAACGTCAAATTTATTGATATTTCAATGGCAACGGTCGATGAATGTTTTACCGCTTATAAGAAAACAACAACGCATTACATACTTATCAACACTTACTCACTTCACTGACTCTGCAAACAAATCAAATTCCACAAACTCTTTCTTTCTCTCAACTTTCAAATCAAAGTGCAAATGGAGAATCTAATATCACTGGTGAACAAAATCCAGAGAGCATGCACCGCTTTAGGTGATCATGGTGAAGCCACTTCTTTACCCACTCTTTGGGACTCTCTCCCCTCTATCGCCGTCGTCGGTGGCCAGAGTTCTGGAAAATCCTCCGTACTAGAGAGTGTCGTTGGCAAAGATTTCTTACCTCGCGGTTCAGGTAATATTAACTGATAATTATTACTCTTAAACTCTAATTACTTGCATGCAAGGTTTTAGTTAGTTAAATCAGTGTTGATTGGTTCAAATAGGGATTTCACACCTTTTGATTTTCATGAGTTGCATGCAAATTGTTTTGCAGGCATTGTTACACGGAGGCCTCTTGTTTTGCAGCTTCAAAAGATTGATGAAGGAAGCAGAGAGTACGCAGAGTTTCTTCATCTTCCTAGAAAAAGATTCACTGATTTTGGTAATTTTTCTTATTTCCTTAACTTTTATGCTCTGTTTGGATAAAACAACTTAATTAAGTACTTATAATACAAGCCGATATTATAAGTTATTCTATAAGTCAATCTGTCGAATTTTTGGAAATAAGCTAAAAACATATTATGTAAATAGACTAAAAACGGCTTATAGACATGTTATAATCTGTTACCATATAGTTTCACAAGTGCTTTTATACCACTAGAAAACTCAAATGATTGTTTCATTATTATTTTGTTAAAATGTTAAGAAGTTGTTTCACTTTTTATTACCTGTAATGATTGTTTAATTTGTGCAGGTGACGTGAGGAAGGAGATTCAAGATGAAACTGATAGAGAGACTGGACGAACAAGACAGATTTCAACTGTTCCTATTCATCTCAGTATATATTCTCCCAATGGTGGGTGCTTTTGAATTCTCCCAATGGTGTGTGTTAGAAGGAATCTGTGTAAAATTCAAATAAAATGAAGAAAATTGGAAAAGAAGTTGGAGTTGCGTTGCGTATGGTACAATAATGACCAATGTTTTCCACTCATTTGCCAATATTGGACTAGCAAACGTTGTTAGTCTCATATTGGAAATTGGGTTGAGAAGATAAGACATTATTGACTCCAATACGTGGCTTTTGTTGTTTCTACTTCTATCACCGCTACCACACACAACTGCAACTCATTTTTCAAAAAAATTCAATTTGTTTGAATTTATTCATTTCGGTACATATTCTCCCAATGGTGTGTTAGAAAGAATGCCTCGTAAAATTGTGGCGTATTTGTTCATTGTTTTTCAACTTACTAATGACTGCTTGGACCTTTGCAGTTGTTAACTTGACACTCATCGATCTTCCTGGCCTTACAAAGGTAGCTGTTGGTAAGTAGCATTTTGGAAATGTCTTTCTTGTCAAGTTAAGTGTTTTGTGACAATAAGGGAGACATGCTAACAGATGGTTTTGCAACATGCAGAGGGTCAACCAGATAGTATTGTCCAAGACATTGAGAATATGGTTCGCTCCTACATTGAGAAGGTACTTACCTTTCTCTAAGCTGAAACTTAAGTAACAAACTTTGTAATTCATAGTATTACATTTTGCTTTTCTGTCTGCAACTTGTATCATATAGCTCTCATAATCTTAACTTCCATTGCTAGAAAATTGATGTGGCAAATTTGACTCATTGTATGATAAATATGGCTGTGTTTAATTTTTTCATGATATTTTCTGATGAGGCTATTTTCCATGCTTAATTCCTTATAATGGTTCCTACATTTGAAAAACTGTGGTGTACTGATTTGATGTTAATCTGCAGCCAAACTGTATAATTTTGGCTATTACACCAGCCAATCAAGATCTTGCGACATCCGATGCAATTAAAATCTCTCGTGAAGTGGACCCCACCGGTAATTTCATTATTTTATTTTCTACAACCTTCTAATTTATCATTGTTTCCCTAGAATTTTGTGTTAGAAAATGTAAATGTGAATTTCACCAAATTCTAACAGTTGAGCAATTTGATTGATTTGAACAGCTTGAAATAAATATTCTGTTGCTGTTCTAAGTTCTAACTTTATGTATACTTCTTTTAATTTTAAGGTGAAAGGACAATTGGAGTCTTGACAAAGATTGATCTTATGGATAAGGGTACTGATGCTGTTGAAGTAAGTCAGTCATTTTTTTAGTTGTGATGGGACATCTTGCCATTGGGTGATGATAATTAATATAATGTCGATGATTTTTCTTTATTTCAGATGCTGGAGGGGCGAGCTTATAGGTTAAAGTATCCCTGGATTGGTGTAGTCAATAGATCACAAGCAGATATTAACAAGAATGTTGATATGATTGCTGCTAGACGTAGAGAACGCGAGTATTTTTCCAATACTCCTGAATATAAACACCTTGCTCACAGAATGGGTTCTGAGCACCTTGCCAAGATGCTTTCAAAGGTATTGGAATAACAATTTATTCATATAAAACATCAATTGGACGGAATATTAGTTTTTAATTAGTATTTAATTTTATGTTACTTGTTTCTGTGACTGAACCATACTGCTTAATATCTCAGCATTTGGAGGCAGTAATCAAGTCCAAAATTCCAGGCATTCAATCACTTATCAGCAAAACAATCGCTGAACTTGAAACGGAACTGAGTCGTTTGGGAAAGCCTATTGCAGCTGATGAAGGGGTAATTTTGCTCTCCAAAAGCTCCCTTTGAATTATCAATACTTGATTATTATATGGTTTAACTTTAGAAAGAGGCCTTGTTTTCCATTCCAAGCTTGCAAGTATTCATCATTTCAGCAAATTGATTTATTACAGCGATAGGATCATTATTTCATGGATCTTATTTTGACATTGTGCATATGAATTTTCTAATAATTGATTCAAATTATGTGCAGGGAAAATTGTATGCAATCATGGAAATATGCCGCACATTTGATCAAATATTTAAAGAACACCTTGATGGAGTGTAAGTGTCCTTTTTCTGTCCTTATTTCTTTATAAAATGATTTTTTGCTCTATCCCTTTTTTTCTTAATTATCCTTTGGATTTTTTCATTTTCTCAAACTAACGTTTGTAATTTGTCAACCTACTACAACCTACTACAGGCGACCTGGTGGTGATAAAATTTATAATGTCTTTGACAATCAGCTCCCTGCTGCTCTAAAAAGGTTGCAGTTTGATAAGCAGCTTTCAATGGAAAATATAAGGAAACTTATTACAGAAGCTGATGGATATCAACCTCATTTAATTGCTCCAGAACAAGGATACCGTCGCCTCATTGAATCTTCTCTAACTAGTATCAGGGGCCCTGCCGAGGCAGCTGTTGATGCGGTATAAATACGAGAACAGCGATTTGAAAATGATTACGTGCATTTCTCATTGGTTCTAGTCTATATATGCTTACCACTGTTATTCAATATATGTTTACCTATCAGTTTTTGGTCTCCATTCAATATATTTTTTATCGGACCTCCAAAATAAGAAGCCTTAAATACTAGAAGAAAAGCCCCTATCCCTAACAAAATTAAGTGAATACCTAAAATAGTAGTCATTTTATTTCTATCTTTCCATACATAACCAAAGAATGGAAAAGATTCTTCAAGAGTCTCAGCTCCCAGAATCACTATAAAATATAAAATATTAAACAACAATTAGGAGTCCAATCCATTAAAAATCATCAATTCCTTTACCAAACCAACATGTAATGGTGTTTAATGAACCTTGGAGCAATTGGGGACTTATGGGGAGCTTGATTTTCTCTATCCTTTCCTCTCTTGGGAAAGATTGAATCTAGGGTTTGAGCAAAGAAGTGAAAATTGGAACTTGTGGCATCAATTGGAAGTTGTTTTTAGGTGAGTTTCCAATAAGCCTAGTTTTTTTTAGAAGTTGTGTTGTTAGAGAATGGAATGAAATTAGGAGTTGGAATTTAAGAAATTATTAGGGATTAGTGATTGAGTTATGAAATTAAGTTGCTATATAAATGGTTTTGAAACTAATTATACATGTTTGGGTGGATAGAAGTGATTATGCTTGAATGTTATGAGATGGGTGTCAAAATTTGTGTGACATATATGTGGTATCTGTGTAACCTGGAATTGAGTAATTATTGAAGATTCAGATTCTACGCTTAATTCTTTCAGTTCAGATATAAATTTTGTATGATTCGGATGAAAAATAGATTCGGAAAACACGATTAAAGTTTGGATTTTTTTTGCTGAAAACTGCCTACGGGTTTGGCATGGATTTTATGTAAAATGAGAGTTTTTCTACATAAAATTCATGCCAAACCCGTAAGGCAGTTTTCAGCATAAAATCCAGACTTTAAACGTGTTTTCCAAATTCATTTCTCATCCGAATCATACAAAATTTATATCTGAACTGAAAGAATTAAGTGTAATATCTGAATCTTCAATAATCACAATGTAACGAGAAATACCACCTATATGCCATACGAATTTTGGCACTCATCTCATAACATTCAAGCATAATCACTTCTGTCCACCCAAACATGTATAATTAGTTTCAAAACCACTTATATAGCAACTTAATTTCATAACTCAATCACTAATCCCTAATAATTTCTTAAATTCCAACTCCTAATTTCATAACACAACTAAAAAAACAAGGCTTATTGGAAACTCACCTCAAAACAACTTCCAATTGATTGGTAGAGGAATTGATGGTTTTTAATGGATTGGAATGAAGAGGGAGAGGGCGTGAGTTAGAGAGAGGGAGGAGAGGAAAAATCTGATTTTTGAGAGAGAAAGAAGTGGAGAAAATGAAAGAAATTATGTGTTTTGCTCTATTTATACCCTATAGGTGCAAATTACCAGTTTCCTTTTTCTAGACTCTTCTCAAACTCAATTGTCCGATAAAATATCTTTAGAGTTTTAAGCAGGATATTACACTTAGTGTACTATTATCTTTGGAATTTAAGTTGATGTTTAGGCCTTATTCTTAATGATTAAAAAACTTTATGATCTTTGGAATTTAAGTGGATTTGTAGTCGTTCTTCTTAATGATTAAATTTTTTTATGATCAACCTCCATTTGGTCAAAGGCCTTCAGATGGGGGAAATTTATTCAACAACTACCAAGTTGGGTGTTTTGTCATGAATTAAGCTAAAATTATTGATAGAAAATTTAACACATATCTTTTAATATTAAAATTAGTGAAAGCTTATGAATTTGGTGTTTTATAATGATTCTTTGTTTTTATCTTAGTCAATTTAACTTTTTATCTTTGCTGATCTAATCTTTCATCTTTATTAATTTGCCATTTTCAATTAAACTCTTTCAGGTTCATTCCTTATTGAAGGACTTGGTTCACAAAGCAATTAGTCAGACTGTGGTAAGCTCCAGAAAATGCAAAAATTTAGAGTGTTGTATAAATTTTTTGCTGCTATGTTTGACTTAAATTTGAATTGGTTATCCTCGGTGCTTTTACTTTGTCATGTTTATTCTAGCAGACAAGGTTCATTTTGTAATTTAAAACTAGCTACATTTGAAGTTTCGAAAATCAGTTATGGGGGGTGTTTTCCTAAGTAAATAAATTGCACAGATGCTGTTGTTCATTAATCTCGAACCTTCTATTTGTGAGTAATGTAAAGCTGCTTAAATCATGCAGAGATTTCAAAGGCTCTAGACTTCATTTTCCTAAATAAATTGCCATAATTTTGTAAAACTGATTTAATGTATAGCTCTAGACTTCATATATTTGAGCCCCTTCTTGTCTAGCAACTGATTTGATGTAAAACTCTAAGATTAATTTGCAATCAATTTCTTATCTATTTCCTTAAGATTATCTGGAGTTCCCATCACACTCTCGCAGCTGATATACATGGTGTTGGTTTGGTTGACTCGCAGGAACTGAAGCAATATCCAGGTCTGCGGGTTGAGGTCACAAATGCAGCTTCTGGTTCGCTGGAACGAATGAGGGAGGAAAGCAAAAAATCAACTCTACAGTTAGTTGATATGGAGTGTGGCTATCTGACGGTTGACTACTTTCGGAAACTTCCTCAAGATGTAGACAAGGGTGGCAATCCTACACATTCAATTTTTGATAGATATAATGATTCATATCTTAGGCGAATTGGTAAAATCTATAACATTCCCTCCCAAACTTGATATAAGTTTGTAAATGCTGGAAATGAATTGAAGGTCTCACTCTCTGATTAATTGTCTATAAACAGGATCGACAGTTTTGTCTTATGTCAATATGGTCTGTGCAAGTTTGAGGCATTCAATTCCGAAGTCAATTGTCCATTGTCAAGTGCGTGAAGCCAAGCGAAGCCTGCTTGATCATTTCTTCATTGAGTTAGGAAAATTCGAGGTGAGAATAATAAATCTAATCTGTCTACGATGTAGTTTTGGTGATACATTTAAGCTTTTATTTTCATTTTAATTATGGTATTTTCAAAATAATTCAAACACTGATGGTGTGAATAAAATTTCTATTTGAAGTCCAAGCGTCTGTCATCGTTGCTGAATGAAGATCCTGCAGTAATGGAAAGACGTACCGCCCTTGCAAAGAGACTAGAGTTATACAGGAGTGCTCAAGCTGAGATTGATTCTGCTGCTTGGTCTAAGTAGATGTGATGCTAAGTTTGAGAGCTGGGTTGCTTCTATTTCATGTGTTATATTCATTGTCTATATCTCTTTTCCTTCTTCCATTTACTTTGGATTTTGCATTGTCATGCAAAACGTTATATCTGTCATCTTTACTAGATGCCTGTCTTGTTGTAAAATAAAATAAAATGTTTTTTCTTGGGTGAGGTTATTGCAGTGTCTTCAAACGGCCCCATCTTAATATTTTAATTTCTGTCTTAAACTTGTATAATGCGAAATAGTAGCATTTTAAAAAGGTATATGCTTGTTTTGACGAAAAAAGTTCAACACGGCCAAATCCATAACAAGTTCTTAGCACCCCTCTTAATAAAATATGTCATCAAGCACGTCCTTTAATGACACTAAGACACTTGTTAAGGAAAAATATTTTATTTAAAATTACATTATTTACATTTTTAAAATGTTGACTATACAAATTTTAAAATAATTTTACTATATTTAGTTTTTCAACAAGTGCATCAAAGGCAATTTCCAAATAATAACAGCAAAGAAATAATAGCAACACGTTCCTTCGAAATTCATATATACTTGGCACTTCTTATTGTCATTAATATATAACATATCATTGCTAAATAATATTTTTTTTTAAATTGCTAAAAATAAATCTATTACTAGAAGAAAAAAAAGAAAAGTCTTTCATGTACCAAAGAAAAGTCTCTATAATTGATTGGTTAGTTTATGGTTGGCATTAGGAGACAGGGACGTTTGTGCAACCGTTGCCAAATACCAGGATATTGCATTACCAATTGGCATTTAGTATTACTCACCAACTTAAATGAAACTTCCCCTTTTAAGATGGGAATCACCTTTGTATTTTCATTTCCATTCTTATTCACTTGTTTGGAGCTCTTGGTTACTTCTTCCACTTCTACCAGGTGAGGTGAGCATCCTCTTTATTTAACTCATTTTTTTACTTATACATTTTTATTTTTTCTCCCAAAAAATATCATTTTGATTTTCTAGCTCATTTGGCAAATATTATGTTTTAGCTCATTCAATTGTAGAATCTCCAATGTTGTATGTCAATCAATATCCATGATTTCCATCTCTGATTTTTATTTGTTTGTAATTAGCAACTTTTTTAAAAAATAAATACTGTGTTTAAGGGAGTTAGTTAACTTTGGTTTGTGAATTTTCTTGCCTGTAGTCAACATGAGTTTCAGCTGGAAATTCAATTTTGGGGGTTACATTTAATCTTCATTTCTCCAGCTCATGTGCTGCTACTAGGGGTGGGCATGGTTCGGTTAACCATTATAACTGAACCAAACCGAACCAAATTGTTGAAATGGTTTGGAAAAACTGAACCAAACCGTTTAAAGTTTGGAAGTAACCAAACTGAACCAAAGTTATGGTTCAGTTAACCATTTGCTTATCTATTAACCAAACCGAACCGAACCAAAACAAATATTTTTTTATCCAATGAATAAAACCACTTTTATTAAAAAAATAACAAATTAAAATTAAAAGTTAGAATAGTTTATTTTTTCAAAACAACTTATCTTATGCAAAACAACTTCTTACGATCTCTTTTTTAAAAAAACAGCTTATTCAAAACAGCTTATTTTATGCAAAACTTCTTATTTTAAAAAACAACTTATTTTAAAAAACAGATTATTTTTGCAAAACAACTTATTTTAAAAAACAGCTTATTCAAAAAAGCTTATTTTATGAAGAAGAAAAAAAACTTATTACGGTCTCTTTTTAAAAACAGTTTATTCAAAACAGCTTATTTTATGTAAAACAACTTATTTTAAAATATAGCTTATTCAAAACAGCTTATTTTAAAACAATTTATTTTATGCAAAACAACTTATTTTATGAAAAACAGTTTATTTTAAAAAAACAACTTATTCCCTTTTGAGTGTGTTACAGGGATTGTTGTAGATGATAACAAAGACTTCATTATAGCACTCCCACATCATAGATAATATCATAGATTAAGATAATTCCTACAACATGATTTCAAATTTTCTGATACCCTGACAAAATTGCAATTTAAAATCGGATATGGATCCACTGCAGTCGGAAAAGTATGCAGTCACTACAATACAACAGGTAAACTAAACTTATGGAATTGTATGCTACAACATGATTTCAAATTTTCCCATAGCTTAATTGAAGACTTTCAAAGCATACTGAATACTTTTCCCATGATATTAAAAATGAAAGCATGAAAATAAAAAAAATCAAATTTAACAGAAACA
>Ga0228711_1004087_pt1 | contig 22580 bp, 9 predicted proteins | sample MedpolnodulmetaG_2_FD_177996 | JGI IMG/M metagenome (GOLD analysis project Ga0228711, IMG submission 177996) | Root nodule microbial communities from Medicago polymorpha collected in Santa Monica, California, United States - brown nodules | ecosystem: Host-associated > Plants > Roots > Nodule...
TGAAGTCAGAATATTAACTTAACACTTCCAAGTAAACTACTTGAGAATTGTTTTTAAGTTTCAGGATAATTTTTAAAGGGTCACAATTCAAACCCCCCCTTCCTTGTGACTATTTTATCTACTTCACAAAGAAGCATGAGAAACAAAAAATGAAGTTTGAAGCTGAGAAGAAGAAATTTGTTGGCCTCATTGTTGCGCTAGCCGTGTCTTGAATTGTATTTCAGTTGTTTTCAAGTTAATGTAATTGTTTTCTAAGTCATTGTAATGTTATGATTATGTAGTAAGAATTATGTCAGCATTTATGCTTTTGTTTATCTCAGCAACTAGTGTAACTCCTTTGGTAATCTATGAAAAATGTTTGAAGTAATATTTGCATCATTCTAAACAGGCCATAACATAAGCAATAATGAAAAACACTTAAAGTGCATATGCCATTACATTAATCAAAAGCACTTATAGTGCATATGTCTGTAACTTAAACAAAAGCACTTATAGTGCATAAGTCTTAAACTGAACCTAGACAAACATAAGCATACAACCAAAAACACTTGTTCAATTAGGCTTAGAGGCTCTCATAACCAGTTTTGGTAAGCCTCTTAACACAGTCATACATGTCTCACTTTTTATCACACCATCATCCTCCTGAGTCAAGATGCCCTCTTCAGACTCTTCAATGACCATAGGTTCATCAATACTGGAACCAACACCTTTGATGGAAAACAACATCAAACAAACCCATTATTTGTGGTAAAAAATTAATTTTTTAATCAAAATCAGATTGACACGTGTCAGCTACCCATTGGTTTAAACCAGCTTGATAGAAACAACTCAGACAAAACAAAAGTTTCAATAAAAAAAAACCCCTAAAAATGGAACTATTGCACATGGAAAAGTACAGTAATGGAATGTAGCATCAGACTTTTGGGACTATAGCATACATTTCTTCCTTTCTTTATCATCTACAAATAGTAACAACAACAAGACACACATGCATAAAGAGAAAGAGAGAATCAGTAAACTTACCACAAGCTTCTTCTTCAACCTTTTTCGTTCAGTTTGCTTTCTCTTTCTTCGTTCATTTCCAGATTCGCAGAAACCCTAAATCGAGTTTGAAACCCTCTTGCTTTCCAGATTCGCAGCTTCCCAGATTCGCAGAAATCTTGCTTCGAATTCGCTAAAACCCACAAATATTTCTTGGATTCTCAAAAAAGTTTGCTTCGATTGTAAACCCTAGATCTAGTTCGAAACACACTTCATCTTCGTTTTCCCTTTGTTCTTTGTAAGCTCTGAAATTAGGTTTTAAGTTTTGGGGGAAATGAGAGGGGGGTATGCCAATAAACTAGACTTTTGGTGTTTAATCTAGGTGGAAATTAAATAAAAAAAACGTAGTCATCACGCCACGTCATCATTTTTATTCAGTCAGATGCTGATTATTGGCTGTGGGGGGGTGTAAACCAAGGAATCTTTATATTACAGGTGGGAATCTACATGTTTTTATTTACGGGGGGGTAAACCAAAAGTCCCCCAAATGGCAGGGGGTAAAAGCCTATTAACCATTTTTTAAATACATAGAGAGCTTAAGCCTGTTTATATTAGAACTTAAAAATAATTTAATTTAATTGAATCTTCAATATACTATTCTAATCTTAAATATTAGAAAATGTAATAACTATTTCTCTATTTGACTATGGAAATTCTAAAATATCCATAAATTCATATACGTATTACCATCCAACACCTCTTATCTTTTCGTGAAAAAAGTTACTATGAAGGACGTTGTTGAGATCAGTGAGATATCACATATTTTCTTATAAGATCAATAAATTTAGTTACACATAACCATGTTTATTAACATATTTCTTAAAAAGTATGAGATTAGTTACCTTTGCTTATAACCATGACATGAGAGACCCAAATTATCAGATTTTAAACTAGGCGACCAAATCTGCAAATAATGAAAACAAGGGACAAATGTCACAATTAAGCCCTTTTCTTATTTATTTGAGGGGTTGATTTTGACATTGAAAGTAGGTAAGATTTTTTTTTTTTTAAGGAAGTAGTCGAAGAATTTGTTTGGTTAAAAATAGTGAATAGTTGATAGTGGAAACACTTGCCGATAGAATTTCTAGTGTTTGATAAAATTAATGATTAAATTAACTTACACGTGTGCGCGCGCACACATATATATATGTGAAATGACATAAAAGATACACTTGATTAATATTATATTTTTCAATTAAAACTATGGAGGTAAAATTGAGAGGGTAAAATTACAAATTACAAGCTACTTGAAGTAGATTATGAAAACCTCCCTACAAGTACATGCTACCCAACCATTTTTTTGTTGTTGGTAATATGCTACCAAACCAATTGAAACACATAACAATATTTGAAATATATATTATCAAATAAAAAAACTATAGTTATTAACACATTTTGATCAAGTTTAGGGGGGCAAAAGAGCAACATTTTAATTTTCATAAGAGAAAGCCAACGAGTATTACGAAACAATATACTAAGCCCAAAAACGTAAGCCCAAAAGGTTTAACCTGAATATATAAGACAGATTCATCTTCCATTCTAACATTAGGGTTTCAGGTTTTGTGCATTTCGTCCGTCAGCAGCAGCAGCGGTAGTAGTACCTCAAGAGCAGCAATCATGGCGGTCGGGAAAAACAAGAGAATCTCAAAGGGGAAGAAGGGTGGCAAGAAGAAAGCGTAAGCTTTCATTCATTCCCTTTTCACTCTCATTGCTTTTCATTTTTGTTATTTAGCTCTGATTTTTTGATTCAATTATCAATTTACAGCGCCGATCCATTTGCCAAGAAGGATTGGTATGATATCAAAGCCCCTTCCGTCTTCCAAGTGAAGAACGTTGGCAAAACCTTGGTTTCTCGTACTCAGGGTACCAAGGTACACTTTTTCTGAATCAAAATTTATAATTTCTTTGTTTAATCCTTCTGGGTCATGTAACTTTTTAATATTTTAATTGGGATTCGTTTAAAATTGTGATTTGGTTAGTTGGTTACTGATCTCTATCTATGCGTCAGTGAAATTAGATTGTTCTTAATTGCTATTGTGATGAATTGTTTGGAAATATAGTTTATAGAACTAATGCTAATATACTGTGGCCCATAAAGCCAATGAATTAAAGTAGGTATGATATTTGTGTTTTTTAATTTATTCTATTTTATTTGAAGCACAATAACAATGAATGTAGTTTATAGAATGCTTATATGCTTTATCGGTCTGTTAATTATATCTAGATGGAATGAGGGTAATGAATATAGTTTATAGAATGAATGCTTATATGCTCCATTGATCTTTTAATTATATCTAGATGGAATTAATATAAGTTTAGATCATGATTAATTAGTGTTTATTATTGTTTAGGAGTTTTTATTATTACTTTAAGTTATAGTTGTGAGTGAATTTGTTGTTACTGGCAATGTAATTTTTTGACTTGGTTTTCTATATCATGATTAATTAGTGTTTAGTATTGTTTAGAAGTCTTAACATTTGTTAATTTATTAACTTTTGTTGTATTTGTTGTATGGACTATTTGATTTGATTGACATGGTTATCTCAATGATGATTCTATATTGTTTTTACATATCAGATTGCTTCTGAAGGACTCAAGCATCGTGTGTTTGAGGTTTCATTGGCTGATCTTCAAGGAGATGAGGACAACGCATTCAGGAAGATTAGGTTGAGAGCTGAAGATGTTCAGGGGAAAAATCTCCTTACCAACTTCTGGGTATGTTAGTGGCTGTGTATTTTTTGATTGGGTTTTGTTGTTGCATGAATAGTGTATGATGTATTCTATGTATGTTTTTTCTACAGGGTATGGATTTTACCACCGATAAGCTTAGGTCATTGGTGCGAAAATGGCAGACTCTCATTGAAGCTCATGTGGATGTTAAGACCACTGATAACTATACTTTGAGAATGTTCTGCATTGGGTTCACCAAGAGGCGCTCTAACCAGGTTAAGAGGACTTGTTATGCTCAATCAAGTCAAATCCGTCAGGTATTTTCACCAAAATATTGCCAGTGGTTTCATTTGAACTCTGCTTTGTCTTTAACCTATTTTCTACCTTATAATTATCTGTACCAGCTTGTAGGATGTTAATTGGTGTACATTGTAATTGCATATCTCTTTTAGTCAAGCACTTATATGGCTAATTTATAGCATATGGTGTGACCTTATACTTGTATATCTCTTTTCATCAAGCACATATAACTAATTTATAGTGTATGTAGTAAATTAAGTTATATATTTACTAGTTAATTGTTCTCTCTGATTTTGCTTACGAAATGGTTTGCTATGTCAGATAGCATAAAAAGCTTATATGTTTTCCTTTATCTTTATCAGATTCGTAGAAAGATGAGGGAGATCATGATAAACCAGGCCACCTCATGTGATTTGAAGGAGCTTGTACGCAAGTTTATCCCTGAGATGATTGGAAAAGAGATTGAGAAGGCTACCTCCAGCATCTACCCTCTGCAGAATGTTTTCATTCGTAAAGTTAAGATCTTGAAAGCTCCCAAATTTGACCTTGGGAAGTTGATGGAGGTATGTCTTTTATGTCCACTACTAGACTTGAAACCACTACTTTGTTCCCATTTGAATGAAAGTTACTATTATTTAATGATTCCTTTACACTAGAATGTTAGTCAACCCATATTGAGCTGTTTTGGTTAAAGATTTTCCTTTAAGTTTTTCGACAAATTATGATCCTAAGATATAATTACGCTATTTTTCGGTCAAAAGAAAAGAATGGTTGAACAACCCATATTATTGTGTTATTTTTCTGTTTTCTTCAGTTGGTTTATTCATTGTTTATTATTGGTCATAGGTTCATGGAGATTACTCTGAAGATGTTGGTACAAAGGTTGAAAGACCTGCAGATGAAACAATGGTTGAGGGAACCCCAGAAATTGTTGGAGCTTGATCCATTTCATAATGCATTTTTGTTTGTTTAGGATGCTTCTCCTGCTTTTACCGATATTTATTCCAAAGTTTTGTTGTTGACTTGAATGTTTTTTTTTACTGTAATTTAAATCTGGAATTTTGGTATGTCATTTTCAACTAATGGTATGGTATTTTAGACCTGAGCATAAGAAGCACCACTTAATGCCTCTACATTGTCTTTCGACTTTGCTTGGCTGTTATTTCTATTCTTAACTAGGCAAAAGTTGCAATATTATTCTCCATTTTACAAACATCAAATACCAGAACAATAAGAATTGATTCAACTTCAATTTCATCTTTACTTGCTTGTTCGTGAAGTCTTCTGGCATCTTTTGTGCTTTGTTAGCAATAGGGCCTTCTTTGTTGGACTGAATTTTTGCCAGGGCTTGCAGATCCTTCTGAACTCCTTTCCAACCTCCTTGTATGTGAATTTGCTTTCTCCTTGCGTAACAATAAATTATTTTAAATGGACTAAACCGTAGATGCTAGGATAGAAATCAGTTATACTCTACTAAAGGGTGTTGCATTCATTAGTCTTTTAAATTCCACGAAATAAGCAAAAGCTAAATAGCATATACAACTTAACGTGTCAGAGAGATGGAGAACACATCATCTATCTTATGTGTGTGGTTTTGTCCTATGGTGAAAATTCTCCTATTCCAAGCAATTGAATTATAGTTGGAGATCAGTAGAAAGAACACTGGACATGATCATATCTCTACTTTTTCCTTTCATGAACAGATATTTTCTTAGGACTCCCTCCTTTTGGAAACCAGCTTTCTCCAGCACTCTTTGAGACCCTGCATTTTCCACATCCACTAAAGCTTCAAGCCTTTCCAAGTAAGACAACTCACAGAATGCCACCTTAACCACTTGTTTCACAACACACGTGGCAACCCCTTTACCCCAATATTTAGAGCCTAGAACATAGCCAAGTTCTGCACATTTGTTCCTGGATTTGTCACCAGGTGAACTCGAGGATAGAGAAACACACCCAATTGCACGATCATTGATGCATATTGCTTTGCACCATAGAAACTTGGTAGCTATATTTTCAATGAAGTTGATGCCATCATCCTTGCTCGTGTAGAGTTCCCAAGAGCAGAACTTGGCCACTTTTTCATCAGTTGTCCATACCATGAGATCATCAAGGTCAGAAAGATTAAGGGGTCGGAGTGTGATTTGGGTTAGATCAATTCTATCTTTGGCTGGTTTGGAAGAAATAGAAGTTATCTCCATCTCAACACTTGATTCTTTCTTTTTTTGGTGCTTAAACTTGTATTTTTTTTTATTTTGGTTAATTTGAATGCATTAAAGTGTTGAATTTTAGGCTATTTATAGAGTCATGTTAATGAAAAAAGGAAAAGTAGAGTAAAGGAAGTTGCACGGAAGAAAGGTATCAAGTTGGGATCAAGAAAAGGGAAGTAAGGGATTTCAAGGCTGCTTCATGTCTCTGCCTGCCATGGTTGACTTGTAAAGAAAAATAAATTAATCATCCATCATTATTGATATATAACTATCATCATCACAATTAACCAAAAAAAATATTTGTGATCAAAATACAAAATGTAATTGTTTTTATCTAAATCATATATACCCTAACACTAAGTTATTTTTTGACCCCTATGTTACGTCTCAGAATAATTTTGATTTGATTTTAGTTTATTCTAAATCTTTGCTCTATCCAATAACCAACGATTGAAAATCATTTTTATTAAATTATGTCTAATGTTAGTTAATTTGGTGTCTTCTCTCTTATTACCATGATATATGAATAACACAATTTCTAAATTTAGTTTATCAAGAGACAACTCTAATTAAGGAACGATGTTTCTCATGAACAGGGTGGGCCGCGACCTACTAGAAGAAAATATTTCATATGAAAATTATTAAATTACCCTGATTTGTTTTAAAAAAAATTACAAATGTTGGTCTCTATATTTTAGTGTCATTGAAAAACAATTACAATAGTTTTTCTTCTTCCAATAAGCAACAATTACAAGAGTTATATACCATATTTAGTGAACAAGCAATGAATTTGTTTTGGCTCTAATGATAGTTAAAAAGCTTTTAATATTGATATATGCACTATAGTTGAAAAATTATCCAATAGATGGCGTGTGCGAGGTGTGGGTGGGTTTGTAGAGAGCAGAAAAAGAATGGATAAGGCATCACCATTTTTCTACACTATTTTATGTAGATCATTGACATCTTCACTAATCTACCACAATTTTATATACCTTTGATCTTCCTAGGATGCATATTCAAATGTATATGTGAAGTATCTCATATTTGTCATGTAAAGTATGTTTTTTTTAGAGGATGTAAAATCTGTTTAAAAGAGAAAAAGAAATTACATACGTATGCGTGGAGCATCGTTACTTAAAACGTACACATACATATACTTCTTCAATTTTAAAGCATCTAGACCTCATAGATTTAAATCAATGCCTTAAGTACTTGATAGGAGATTGTACGATGATATATCTAGATCATGGTTCAATTAGATTGAGCCGGATAACCAATAAATTAATAAAAAGGTAAAAAAAAAATAAAAAGTAAAAAATTAAATGATAAATGCAAAGTGTCCTCTAATCTTTTCTCATTTTTGTTACATATATTTAATCATAGTTGGTGATCAGTAGAAAGAAGACTGAACATGATCATATCTCTGCTTTTTCCTTTAAAATATACATACTTTCTAAGAACTCCCTCTTTTTGAAAACCAACTTTTTCAAGTACTCGTTGCGACCTAACATTATCAACATCAACAAGAGCTTCAAGCCTTTCCAAGTATGAAAATACAGTGAATGCAACCTTAACCATTTGTTTCACAGCAAACGTGGTAATCCCTTTACCCCAGTATTTAGAGCCTAGAACATACCCAATTTCTGCACATTTGATTCTGCTTAGATCATGACGTGAACTCGAGAACAAGTTAATACACCCAATGGCATGATCATCATGGCATATTGCTTCGCAACGTAGATAATCGCTTTCTATATTTTCAATGAAGTTGATGCCCTCGTCTTTGCTGGTGTAAGGTTCCCCCCAGAACTCTGCCACTTTTTCATCAGTACGCCACACCATGAGATCATCGAGGTCAGAAAGATAAAAATGTCGGAGTGTGATTTGGTTCAAATCAATGATCTCTTCTTTGGCACATGGTTTGGAGGAAATAGAAGTTTCTTCCATAACTTGTGTTTCTTTTATGAGTTAATTTGGATGCATACAACAAGTGTTGAATTTTAGGCTATTTACAGAGTCATGGAGATGAAAAAAAGGAAGTTGCACGGAAGAAGGTATCATCAAGTTGGGATCAAGCAAGAAAAAGGAAGTAAGGGATTTCAAGGTTGCTTCATGTCTCTGCCTGCCATCGTTGACTTGAATATGCATTACAAGCGATCCAAACCTATGAAGCTCACATAAATGAAATTATTGAAATTCTTTATATATTCTAGCAAAAATTATATATATAATTTTTTATTCTTGTAAAGAAAAATAAATTAATCATCCATTATTAACCATAATAATAATATTTGTGAACAAAATACAAAATTCAATTTTTTTTATCTAAATCATAATATACTCTAACACCTAAGTTATTTTTGGACAAGTTTTGACCCCTATGTTACCTAAGTTATTTTATTTCATTCTAAATCTTGGCTCCATCCAATAACCAACAATTGAAAACCATTTTTAATAAATTATTGATTTGGTGCCTTTTCTCTTATTCCCATCATCCATGAACAACACGATTTCTAAATTGAGTTTATAAAAAAAGAACTCTAATCAAGTGATGGAATTTCTCATACACAGTGTGGACCACACACCTAAGAAAAAAAAAATTCATATGAAAATTATTAAGTTACCTTTTTTTTTTTTGAGGGAATAAAAAAATTACCCTTATTTGTTTAAAAAAAATTACAAACCCTTGCCTCTGCACTGTGTCGACACTCAACCTTCTCTGTAGAGTTAGAAATATTTTAAAGTGTTATTGAAAAACAATTACAATAATTTTTTTTCCCTTCTTCCGATAAGTAACAAGTAATGAATTTGATAACAACTTTGGCTCTAATGATAGTTAAGAAGCTTTTAATACCGATACTATATGCACTATATACTGTTTAAAAAAAACCATATGCACTATAGTATAAAAATATTATCCAATGGATTTCATGAGATATTGAAAAATCATAGATCGAAAGTGATTTTTGTTGTTTTGTGATTCAAGAGATGGCTTGTGCGAGGTGTGGATGGGTTTGTAGAGAGCAGAAACAGGATGGATAGGCATCACTGCATCAGTTACGGTTGTCTCTAATCTATAGCTAGCTACTAGTGTCTAATAATTTGATAATTTTAACACCATTTTTATATAGATCATTTACATCTTCACTAATTTACCACAATTTTATATACCTTTGATCTTCCTAGGATGCAAGTTGGCGTGTATATGTGAAATATCTCATATTTATCATGTAAAATAATTTTTTTTTTTGGAGAGGATGTAAAATATGTTTTTTTTAAAGAAATATATACATATGTGTGGAGCATCGTTATCAAAAACCAACACGTATGAATAATTTTCCAAATTTTAAAGCATCTAAATCAGTGCCTTAATTATTAGGATAAGAGATCGTACGATGAGATCTTTAGATCATGGTTTAATTAATTCAATTACGATTGAACCAAACAACGAATAAATTAATAGAAAAATAAAAAAATGTTTCAAAAAGTAAATGAAAAATGCAATTTGTCCACTAATCTTTTCTCAGTTTTGTTAGATATGATATCCAAGATTCAATTATTGAATGTATGTATTTTTTATACTAAATTATTTTGAAGTGGATTTAAATTTAGAATCAATTTTGTCAAGACAAACAACAAACAACAATATCCAACAAAACTCTAGATTACCGAAGAAATTCTTCTTAGACAAAACAATGTTGAACATATAATTGTTTTTGGTCTGTTGTTGAACTAATATTTATTTGGAACTAATATTTTTCAAGTATTAGTACACCTTTAGACCTAAGCATAAGCAGCACCTTATAGATTATAATATAATGCTCAAAGATTGTGTTTTAACTTTGCTCGCCTGTTACTTTCCTTTCTTAACAAGGCAAACCTCAAATATAACAAAAAAAATGTAGTACATCAGAATTGATTTTAAAGATAGATTTCAATTTTAAAAGAAAATTACAATTGAAAAATGAAACTTATTAAAGTTGGAAACTCAAGATTCCCCTATGATTTCCAAACAAATGAATCATAGTTGGAGATCAGTAGAAAGAACACTAAACATGATCATATCTCTGCTTTTTCCTTTCATGACCAAATACTTCCTAAGAACTCCCTCCTTTTGGAAACCAGCTTTCTCAAGCACTCTTTGAGACCCAACATTTTCAACATCAACAAGTGCTTCAAGCCTTTCCAAGTACGAAAATTCGTCGAATGTAACCTTAACAATTTGTTTCACAGCACACGTGACAATTCCTTTACCCCAGTATTTAGAGCTTAGATTATATCCAAGTTCTGCAGATTGGTTCCTGCTTTTATCTTCAGGTGTGAACAAAAGAATACAACCAATTGCACGATCATTAATGCATATTGCTTTGCAACAAAGAAACTTGCTTTCTATATTTTCAATGAAGTTGATGCCATCGTCTCTGCTGGTGTAAGGTTCCCATGAGCAGAACTCGGCAACCTTTTCATCAGTATGCCACACCATTACATCATCAAGGTCAGAAAGATTAAAGGGTCGGAGTGTGATTTGGTTCAAATCAATGATCTCTTCTTTGGCACATGGTTTGTAAGAAATAAAAGTTTCTTCCATCACAGAACATGTGTTTCTTTTATGAGTTAATTTGGATGCATACAACAAGTGTTTATTTTGAGGCTATTTATAAAGTCACGGAGTTAAAAAAAGAAAAACTCGAATGAGAGGAAGTTGCATGGAACAAGGGTATCTATCAATCTATATAACTTGGAGTTGGGATCAAGCAAGAAAAGGGTATCCAAGATTGCTTTCTTTCGGTGTGTCTACCATGTTTGACTTGACTATTTGTTTAATAGATCCAAATCAATGTTAAAAAAATCAGAAATACTTAATATCGCGAAGCCGTACATCACGACTATTTCACAAAATTAAATTGCTTCCACTTGTATAGTTTAATTATTTGGAAAATGCGATTTGGCGCGAGAGAAAAATTTGCGGGAATTGAAGGAATGACTTGACATATTCAAAATATTCGGCTCTATCACCTTCACCCCACAAAACATTAACTTTTTATTTTTTATATAGATATGACAAAACATGAACACATGATATATAACACCGCATCTTAATAATATACAAACCTCCTACAATTTGGGGCCTCTAATCCTAGGTGTCAAGCTCTCAACCCCCTATTACCACATCATCATTAAAAACTCATTTTATTTTTGCCATTTTAAGTATTCACACAATACAAATATTAAAATATCATTTATATTATTTTACCTCCTCAATTCAAAATTCAAAGGAAAATGATATAGAGCACGGCATCATTTTTCATGCATGTTGCACGACAACGTTATTCTCTCTTTTATTTGATGAGAAATTACAAAATATCTCTTGTGAGTTGTGATAGTGTTATGCTACTATAAATCAATCATATCCTATTAATTAATATTTAAATAAACTCTGATGGTTTATACTTTATCTCACCGAAGAAAACACTACTTTGGAGTGTAGTGGTATAGATGACCACAATGACCATAGCAATAAGGAATATTGATGCTTATTTTTTGTTTTAGTATTTACTTTATTGTTTTACTTTTAGTATGGATAAACTAGTATCAATATTCAAGGCTATTCATTGAGCAAATTATGTGTAGCAGGGTGTCGTACAAATCCATCTGAAAGGAAGTCGTGCAATATAGCACAACTCAAATTCAAATCTTCTTTTTCCATCCTACTTTTTCTCACATATTAATCAACACCACTTTCTACTTTCTTTTTCTCTCATTAATTTCAAACTTATTTCCCTTTTCTCCTCATTTTATCTCTCACAGTCAAACCTACCACCACTCTCTCTTCCCTCATTCTCTCTCTCACGTAAAACAATAACAACAACAAATTCCTCTACCTTCTTTCTTCATTTTTGATCAATTTCGGCCTCCTCCCACTAAAAGAAAGCCGCCATCATCTTCCTCTCTTCATCCTCTACAAAACCAACTAATTCATTTATACATTCTACCAAGTTCAATTTTGAGACCACCATTGACCACCGCGTCGGAATTCGCTCTCCGCCGTTCCAGAGCATCATCAGGTTCTCTCTCTCTCTCTCTCTCTCTCCCCCTCTCTCTCTCTCTCTCATCCGAAAATACCAATTTTCTAAAGGCTTAAACTCACTTTTCACCCCTTAAGTTTGCAAAAGTAGCGATTTTGGCCCCCTTTTAAAAAAAATGGCAAAAGTGACCCCTCATGTTTGCCCCATTTTGCAAAACCTCAATTTTGACTTAGTCAAGCCTATGTGTCACTCCACCTAACTCCAAAGACACCAGCTGTGTATTTTTTAAATTAATTTTTTTTTATAAAAGCCACATAATATTTTAAGTATTAAATAAATGAAAAAAAAATCAAAAATGTTAAAAGGAACAACACGCCATCTCAAGTTCCTTTTTTTTTTCCCTTTGTTCTTGCTCTTTCATCAAACCCAGAGTCCTCCACCCCATGTTTTCTAACATCACTTCTCCTCCTACTTACATCTCATTTCTTTTATATTCCATAATCAAAAACCTCAAATTCCCTCTTCATTTTTCCAATCATTTCACACAGAACAACCAAACAAAACCCAAACCATAGGGTGGTTCAAAGATTCAATTTTCAAATCGAACCAGAACAATCAGAGTATGGATCGTTGTTGTTGTCTTAGTATTGATTGAATAGATCCATTGTTGTGAATGTGTTAATTTCATATCAGAATGTGTTAATTTCCATCTTGAATTTTTTTTGTTATGATCTTCTTCTTTGCATCAAAATTGAATTAAATCCATAAAAAAACAAATTCCGGTAAAATAAGATGACCAGTTCAATAATTAGAACCTGTTGGGAAATTGGAAACTGGGATCTGAAATTGAAAAGAAAAAAGAATGAAGGGTTATAGATCAGATGAAGCGTGAGAGCATAGCAAGAAGGAAGCTATGAGGAGAAATGCGATCAGAGGTTTGGAGATTGGATCCGCCATTGATACATAATACGGGTTGAAACGACCTGTTTCGCGACCCAACGTGTTCTTGTGATTTTTGCAACACAACGATTCAACATGTTCTCGTGATTTTCTGGGTTTGACGGAAAGTGTGAGATTTGGTTTGGAATATGACAAATTTGGGATTTGGTTTTGAAGATGAAAGTGTGAGTGTTGTTTGATTTGCTTCGATTTGAGTTATGTCTAGATGACAGATTTGGGATTTGTTCAAAGAGTTCTGGGTTTTTAGTTGTATTTGATGAAGAAGAGGAAGAAGATTGAAGTTCTTCTGGGTTTGGTGGCAATGAGAGAGATAAATTTGTTTTTAATTTCCTTTTTTAATTATTTTATTTTAATTAATGATGTGCTGGATTTTGCATTTTATTTAAAATTAAAAATTACACAGGTGGCATCTTTGGAAGTTAGGTGGCGTGACACATGAGCTTGACTAAGTCAAAATTGAGGTTTTGCAAAAGGGGACAAACATGAGGGGTCACTTTTGCCATTTTTTTTAAAAGGGGGCCAAAATCGCTACTTTTGCAAACTTAAGGGGTGAAAAGTGAGTTTAAGCATTTTCTAAACCCTAATTTCAATTTTTTCTTCTCCTATAGTTCAGGAAGACACGATTTTGAATCACTGTTGTGCAACAAAAATCCTTTTATTTGAAGGTAATAAAAGTATTTGATTGATTGAACTCTGTGTTTTTGTTTATGGGTTTCTTAAAAGAGAAAGGCTGAAGAAGAAGGTTCTCAGAATCATGAAATTAAATTTATTGATCATGGGTTATGAATTATTAGTACCATGTCTAAATATATGTGTATCATCAACTATTTAATTGTTTTGTGTATAAATTTTAATTAACTAATTTTGCCCCCTTTTTGGTTCACATTCCTTCTCTGAAATGTGCAATTTGTGGTATGAAGGTTAATTTATTTTTTTATGTAGCCTTTAGAAGTTAAAGAAAGATCATTATGCCTCTCTCAATCTTAAAAACGAGGCTTAATTACACTTTTGCCTCCCTTAATTTTCCAAAGTTGTGATTTTGGCCTCCTAAATAAAACAACTCTTTTCAGGCCCCTAAGTTTACTTTCTGTTGCAATTTTGGCTTCCTAGCCCAATTTTGACTCAGTCAACGCTGACGTAGACGTCACATGTGTAATGTTTTAATTATTTTTGTATTTTTTTATATTTTGTAATTAAAAAAATAAATAATTTTATTTTTAATTTTTGTAATAAAAAAACAAAAAAAATTGTAATTAAAAAACAATTTTTTTAATTACAAAAATATTATTTTATTTTTTTAAAATTATAAAAAAAAAAGTAATTTTAAAAAAAATAAAAATAAAAAATAAAAAAAATTACACACGTGGCGCCCACGTGTCCGTTGACTGGGTCAAAATTGACGTGGGAGCCAAAATTGCAACAGAAAGTAAACTTAGGGGCCTGAAAAGAGTTGTTTTTTTTTGGGACAAAATCGCAACTTTGAAAAACTTAGGGGGTCAAAAGTGTAATTAAGCCTAAAAACAATTTATGTTAAAAGTAATTTTTCTTTTTCCCACCATGGGAAGACCATTAGATCAAGTATAGAACACATCTTTATTATGGACTCTCAATATTAAATCTAATCACTCATCTTCCTCCTCTCCCCACCATCTCACATGACCTGTCTCTAATCTCCTTTCCGCCATCTCTTTCTTTCTCACCTCCCTCCATCCAACGATGACTTCACGCTTGTGAATTCTTTTTACTCTGATCTTCTTATGTTCTAATCCTTGTTTGTTCAACGGACTGCAACCTCCATAAATTATGTATTGTTTCTCTTCTTGCAATCTCTATGCATATTAGTTAATATTTTCTTGCTACTAGCTAGTACTTTAATTACAAAAAGTAGTATATAGCTGAAAGTGGAGATGGAATCAAATTATAAAAGATAATTAAAGGACGTGTGTTTAACCGATTGAAATAAGAAGTTAATGGTTTTCTATTTGAGGTTATTTTACACAAATTTTCGTTTAATTCAATTGAATCATAATTTTTTCTCATTGTTTTTTATTTTTATTTTTGTTGTTTCCATTTTGTTTGCGTATGAATATAAATACCTAGATTTTGTTATTTGTTCCTTTTTCTTTTCTGAAATGATTATATGATGAAGTTGTTGTTGATTATGATTGGATCTTGATGCTATGAATTTGAATACCTAGATCTTGTTGTTGATTGCAGGAATTGAATGTCTAGGGAGGAAGAGGATGAGTTTGTTGGGTTTCTGCCATTGATTGAATGTTGTTAAATGAGTCAAATAGGTTGCTGCAAGTGGTGAGTGAGAGAGAGATGGAGGAGAGTGAATTAAATATTGTGGTGTGTGTTTATGATAACATTATGATCTATATTTGATCTAATGGTCAAAAAAATACTTTCCCATGATGGAAAACAACTCTCCCTTCCCATGCTAAACCCCACCTACTTTTTACAGTTGTTGGCATCTCAAAATGGTATATTAGGATTACCTTACTCTCTCACTGGTATGAGTGGGTCTCTCTAAAGAGAGTCGATTGAATTGGAAATGCATATACATAAAACATGGAAATTATAATAGGTAACAAAATACATCGTCGTAATGGGGAGATTAAAACAATATATACAATGTTTTTTATCACATCCTTATTTAATTATTCATATTATTTATATTTATACTCATTACTTTACCTGTATTTTATTCATTTAAGGAGAAAATGAGGATGAAGAAATCAAAAAACATAATTTATTGATGTGAGACCAGTGAGACAAAGATGAAGAAAATGTGAAGACAAGTATGGATGGTTGAAGTTTGTGAGATAATGAATAAAGTTGAAGTACAGGTTCCATTTATGGTAGAAATTATTAAGTGAGATCAGAGATAAAGATCAAGTATATTTAGTTCATAGAATCAAATTGCGATAAGCATGTTAGTAGTGTTGTACCTAGGTAAATCAGTTGCTTCCTCCTCATTCTAATATATTTCAATTTTTAATAGACTAACTTTTGCTTGAGAATTAGAGTGATTGACCACTAGTTGTTTTTGACAGAGATGCAACTTCACTCTTCAAAGAAAATTGTTCAGATTTGCTTCAACAAGTAATATTTTTATATATCATCTCTGTTACGTTAGAACCATTTATATTAATTGAGGTATTCTTTTACTAACTGTTGGTGTTATTTCAAAATCCAGGTTATGCCAAATTATTCCTCTAATTTGCTCTCACAGGTGCACTTGCAATTTGTATCCCATCTTGATGTTTGAATCTCTGTGCCCCTTTTAAAGATCCTTATAGTTTCTTTTTGCTTTTAATGTGTTTGTTTACTGATTACTTTATAATCAAATGTTGGTGTTAGGATGCAATATCTCTATCTGATCCAATTGAGAAGTTCAAAGAAAAAGTTGTGTTACAAACTGATAGTGTGGTGTCTCAGTTTAGCTTATTGACATTTTTCATGCATATTTAGCATTGGATCTTGGTCTTTAGTTGACTGTTGAAGTTTGTCAACAGACTATAAGATTTTTAATGAATCTATCTCTAGGATTTGCTGCCAAAATTTGTTGGTGTTGAAGCTGAAAGGGATGATAAAAGAAGTTACCCCAATTCAGGCTGGAACTTCCACCAAAAGGGTTTCTCCAACTGTCAAGTTAAGATTGAAAAGCTCTAGGCATTTCAATTGAGCTTTATCTATTATGAGTCTGGATTTGTTGAACTATTATTATCTTGCTGAATATTTTGTAAATTATGCCTAGAAACATAATGTTGAGGACAGTTCTGATTTACAGTGGTCAATTTCTCAAACAATGATAAAAAAAATAAAAATCACAGGTCACACATGAAAATAACTGAAAACTAATTCAAGTGTTGCGCGAAAGTAACTTCAACAAGTAGTGACAGTATGTAAAACTTCAAACTCAAACAGATCAACAAAATCCAAATTCATAATGTACAAATATCACTTTCCCACGAAACAGAACTTAATTAGACCAATATAATTGTCTGCAGATTACAAGGACAACATGGTAAACTAAAAGAAAGAAAGACACTACACTCATAGACACAATCAAACTGAGGAATAATGTTGAGCAATTAGCCAGGGTTAACGGACAATAATAATTAACAATCAGACTGTCATAAACCAATTATCCGGAAAGCTTAAGTTATTAGGTGAAAAAATTATGAATGGTTTTTATATCTAACAAACACCCTCATACAAAAGCTCTCTTTGGGCATGAAGCATGGGCAGTAACATGTTAGCCCAACCTTGTGCTGAGATTTAAATTTTACATAGAAGAAAAGAAGAACAGGGTCAACAAAGATCGAATAGACCACTTGGCCATAGAGGCTCTAATGCCATGTTATCAACAAACTATCCCAAAAGCTTGAGCAGATGAAGTTACACCTTACATGAATGGTTTTTATATCTAACACTGACAAAAATTAACGCCAATTTAAACACCACAAATGCTTATTTTAAAATTTAAACATAAAAAATGCTTACATTATAAAGCCTTTAAAATTTAGTGACCCTTATTTAAAAGAATTTGATTTAGCTATTAATTTTTTTTTTAAGGGAGCTATTAACTATTGTTATTAACACTTTTTTGTTGTAAAGATATTGTTATTAATATTTGTAATCATTATATTGGATATTTTTTAATAATATATCCAATAAATCTTATTTACCAATAATCTAAATTTATATTCATTAATATTCTTCTTTTACAAATATATTTAAGCACGATTATTTGTCAGATGCAAAATCACTTTAAACCATAAACATGAAATATGAATAGGTATTTGATTAAGTTTCTCAAATACCGGAGGCTATAGATGTTTGATTTAATGTTAAGTTTTATATTTTTCAAACACGGGGTTATAAGTATTTGATTTAAGTGGAAAACTTTGTCTTTCTCAAACACCTATAGGATATAGGTATTTGATTTCTATGTCTATTTATTATAAGTTTTATATGTATTTTAGGTTAAATTATATCATGGGTCATTTAAATTTGAGGTTTGTAACAAATTGGTTTTTAAGTTATTTTAGTCACACATAAGTCCTTTAAGTTTGTAAACGTTTTCAATTTAGTCATCCTGTTAACCAAACGTTACAAAAATGATGATGTGGCGATTAAATGTATGATGTGACATGTATCCTCATCAGACGTCTTAAAAGACTTATGTGTTAGAGAAAATCAAAATAACTTAAAGATCAATCAGCTACAATTTTTTTGGCTAAATGCCATGATTTTTGTTTACCCATTCATTAGGATAATTTTAAAAATATCCCCCAAGGAACACGGAAGGCTTAAGGAATCATCTTCCGCATAGTGTAGTTTGAATCAGTAGAAATGTTAGACAAACAACTATTTTTATGGGTTCTATAAAAAAACTATTCTTATGGGTAAACACACAAGACCTCAATTTCTTTAAACATTTACTTTTTTTTTAATTTATCTTTTCAAACACAAGCAAAATTATTATTTAAGTCAATACTCACTCTTTGTTTATCCATCAATTAGGATAATTTCAAAAATTTGCCTCCAACAAACACGGGAGGCTTTTGGAATCTTCCTCCTCAGAGTGTATTTTGAATCAAAAGCATATATATGAATTCTTTATTTTTCAGCCTACTTTTTGTATACCATTGCAAATAAATGAGAAATCATCTTGCAATATAAAACAACCAAGTTTGAGAGCCAAATTGAAGTATTGAAAATCATCTTGCAATATTTTTCACACATGGACATTTGAATGTTGTCGTGTGTCAAGAGTAACTACTAAAAAAGGATTGAAAATGTTAATTTTGGATGAGGATGGCATCCCTTGCACCTCGATTTATCTATATAATTGTTTTGAGCCATTGTTTTGTTCAAATGATGATTAAAAGACATTAATGTGGTACTGAACTAAAATGGTGTGGTGGATGTGGCATTTGTTTTATTTGTTAGTTATTTATTATAAGATAACTATATATTCAAATATATATATATATATATATATGAATGACAATGTATCTTATATATTTGAGGAATGCTAGCAACACACCTTCTAACACACACTTTTTAACACATTTCTTTTGATTGGTTAAAATTCACATGGGTCCCACCAAATCATGTGGGTCCTATATACATTTTGTGGGTCCCATATGAATTTTAACCAATCAAAGAGAGTGTGTTGAAAAGTATGTTAGAAGGTGTGTTGCTAACATTTCTCTATATATTTTGTTATTGTGTTAAATGTCAACAATTCAACGCAATACAATATACCACTTTTTGCCCGTGTGTTGCACGGGGCAAAGACTAGTCCTAATTTATCATTACCAAAACATCACAAGTAGGAACTAAGTCACAAAATCCCATTATTTCTGAGCAAGAATGTTAATAAAGATCACATCCTAGGACTAATTGGAGTGTTGAATGACACTACTTCTATTAAAACATAACATAAAGATCCAATTTTAATTCGCTCAAAAATAAAATAAAATAAAGATCCAGTTTTAATAGCTATTGATAAGCTAGCTGCAGAAACATCCCAAATGAACAATGTACTTAAAACATTCAAATACTCTGTCTCTAAATTTTTGAGTAAATCCTTAATTTGTTTATGACCTGGAACATCCACAAACTCAAACTAATCATATGAAAATTCAACAACAATAGAAATGAAATTACAAATTGAGTACAACTTTTTCTTAAATTCTTCCATAACCTCCTGACTAGCAACGGAGAAACACATCCTCTTCAATATCATGCCATTTTTCATAAAATATTTAGCCAAAAATAGCTCATGATGGTCTCCATTAACTTCTTTAAATTTCACAACATAGAGAGAAGCCAAACATTCGGGCTTAACAGCAGAACTTAGACGCTCTTCTGAAAATTTACGTATTCCCTGACGATGAAACATTAAAGAAAGTACGAATAAGACTCTTAAAGAGCAAAGAAGTTAGAAAAAAACAGTAAGACGATTCAAGACCTTGTGAAGTTTTTGTATATATGAAAAATGTATTATGAATATGGTGCAGCCAGAGTAATGTATTTATCAAAAACAAGTAATTACTAACCTTGAGAACTAGTGTCTTGAGAACCAGTGTTTTTTCAAGTAAGGCTAAGAGAATATCAACACCAAGTAATCCAACCTCCAAATGGGTCAACATTGAAAATACACATAGCTCTTGAGGTTGCGGCAGAACCTGGAATGGATGACACAATGAATGAAACTGATTTGTATTGGAACAAACTTATGAACATACATACCACATATTTGGGAACAAGTATTTTATACAACACACTATTAACCTACCAATTTTCACAATTTATAAAGTATTCAAGAAAGATATTCATTTTAAACAATATGCTTACCTTTGATGCCTCGAATTTGATAGACTTGGAATTGGCTGAGAAATTTAAAACGGATGTATTACTTTGGCTGATCCCATGCAAACTGATTTTAGGAGAAGCATGGCATGGGGACGGTAATGAAATGTCTTCTAGTAAATAACCACAATAAATGAATTCGTTCAGATGCAACGAAGAGTAAAAAATGATAAAACTAGAATAGTATGTATCAAAGTCATTTTGAATGGAAATGGTTTGAAGTAGAGGTGCATGTACAATGACCGGAGGTGCTTGAACAAACCAAGAGCAGTTCTTGGACTCAAATTTTGTTAGGAGTGGGAATCTAAGGTGAATAGTATGAAAGAGATCAGTTCTAAAGATGATTCCACGCAACCTGAGAAGTTTTAGGTTTCTAAAACTAATACATTCGATGGAAGTGGGAACATATTGACGAGGGAAATCGAATGAGTGAGCACTTCCAGTTCTTCAAATAGAGAATCAGATCCAAGAAGTATTCTGTGAATAAACTTAACAAAGTTGGGAGAAGAATAGGGATGGCGATCGCATAAGGAGAGTTTGGTGAGGGAAGTCCAACGGCTTTTCCATCTTTTGGATAAGATACAAGTGCCAACAGCAACTTTGGTTGGAAGGAAAGACAGAATATGAGTAACAACTAACAAGTGATTCAGGTAGCTTGTGGTAAAATATGTCTTCTTCTTCTTTGCCTGCTTTTGCGATTTCGGTGATTCTGCTACGCATTCCGCTTTGTGTGGTAAAGGCTGCCATGGTTAAACGTGAAAGAGCGTTATCGATCTGTGATGTCTTCTGATAAAGATACTTGGGGAGATGAGAATACGATGAGACTGGGAGAAAGAAGAAGGGGTTTTATGAGGTTAGGGTTTATCTCTAGAGAATTAGATATACCTATCTATCTATACTAATTACTTAGCTTAAACAACCCCTCCCTTTCTTTTTTAAGTGTTTTTTAGGGTGAATTTTATGTTCCTATTTAACTATCTTTTTAGTATTTTAAGGATACGATTTGTCAATTATACTCTTTATCAATTACTCTTATTTTTTTAATAAAACTAATTAATGCTATCTATTTGGAAAACTAAAACAAAGTTTGTTTCTTATTATCTTCAAATTTAAACAAAATTTTGTTACAAACAATGATTCCAAGAAGAGTTAAAATTCCATAAATAAAATGAGTAGCAATTGTTAAAAATTTCAAGTGCAAAGTAAAAGAACGGATTTGAGAGAAGAAAAATAAAAGACTCCATGAATATTCAAAAAGAAGAAAAAGTGGAAGACTCGTTGGAATTGTTGATGAGATGTGAAAAGAGAGCAATAGTTGAAGACTCATTTGACAAGATACAAGAATAAGATGACAATGAAAAAGAAGTTCCATCAATATAATTTTTATATTGAATTAAAATAATTAAAAAGATGTGCACAATATTTAGAAAATTGACAATTGTTTGTTATGAGAGAGAGAGAGAGAAAATGGACAAAAAAAAAGGAATTTGTTGGAGAAAAAGATAATAACTGACAATTGTTTTTTTGTAAAGAAAAGATAACATATTAAATTTATTGGAAATATAACATATTAAAATTATAGACCGACTCCCTCTCTGCCGTTCTCCACCGTCACACTTCATGGGCCGCCGAAATCGGCGGAGTCTCAGTTGCCAGCACTGCCATGTTACGTTCTTCTTCTTCTAAGCGCTATATGATAGCCACCATTGGATTCGTCGATCCAAGATAGTTGCAGATATGAGGGATGGGTTGGTTTGGATGTGCTTCTGCAGTGGATTATTTTTAAAAGTTGTTGTGATTTCGGTTGTGTGACAGTCTAGAAAGGGTTTTAAGCGGAAGTGGGTGTGTAGTGCTCTCTGTTATAGAGTTCTGCTGTTTGAGAAGAAAAAAAATCTGGTTTTTTTGATGATGATGAATGAGGAAGATGATGAGTTTTTTTTTTTTTTTTTTTTTTTTAAATTTTGGTTTTTAAAAAAAGAGA
>Ga0228711_1004088_pt1 | contig 22572 bp, 13 predicted proteins | sample MedpolnodulmetaG_2_FD_177996 | JGI IMG/M metagenome (GOLD analysis project Ga0228711, IMG submission 177996) | Root nodule microbial communities from Medicago polymorpha collected in Santa Monica, California, United States - brown nodules | ecosystem: Host-associated > Plants > Roots > Nodule...
GTATGTATGTATGTATGTATGTATGTATGTGTGTGTGTGTGCGCACACACACACACATAGGCATCGCCAATTTCATCATTGTTTACGTCTCCAAATAACTACCCCATTTACGCTACTAAAGACTCTTACTATACACTTTAGGAAACTTAACGTCTTGTCCCACCATTTTAAATTATTTCTAACCTTACCTAGTACTTTTAACACACCTCTTCCTAGTTTAAGTTACAATCGTCTTAGTTCCCTTCTTAGCTCCATTACTTCCTCTTATTGGATTACATTCTTCACCATTTTCATTTTATTCTTGTACTAAGTTATCCAACATTATTTTTAGACTTGTAATTATCCTAGAGGATCTTCTCCTTGCCATCATTAACTATTCTAATTTACTTCTCTATACTTCTCCATGTAATATCTCATATTCCCTCCTTTAACTAATTTAAGTTTAGACTTGTCATTTTACTGAGGAACCACTTCTAACTACTCCTAAACTCACACATTTATTTAGGTATATAAGTTTAGGGCCCTAACTCACACCTTGGGAACCTATTTAAGGAATATAAGTTGGGTTTTCTAGGCATAGGAAGGGAGCACGACCGTGCCCCCTCAAAACAACACAAAAATAACAAAATGGCATAGAACCGCGCACGGATCGTAGCATGTAGGTGCACGATTGTGCGCACCTAACCGATGACAGAAATTGAAGTTTTGCTGCGATTTCGCTTTGGGAGACTTCTCTGAACTCTGATTTTGACCCTAAACTCTCCCGATTTGTCCCCAATCAATACCCTAAGGTTTCCCTATCATTCAAACACCAATTTCCACTCTCTCTAACCGATTACACTCTTTGCTCATGGTTGAATTCTCATATAAATTAATGTAACTCTATTTTTCTCAAATTTAATCTTTTAACAACAACAAGAAACACCATCAACATTATTTCATCACCATTATTCACCAAAAATCATATGATATCAGCATCAACAAATCATACGACAATAATCAACCCTAAATTCAAAATAGGATACCCTAAGATGAAGGTTCCCCCTAGCTCAAATTCTCCAAGAAAATACGTAGCTTTGGTTCGACACTCCTTAGCTAGGGTTTGCCTCATTTCCTCTCTTCTCTCTAATTCTCAAGTGCAACAATAATAATGACTTTTCTATTTCTTCTATTTATACTAGAGAATTGGGCTAATCCACTTATTATTATTTTCTCTTCTCCTCTTAACATAATTTTACTTTCCCCCTCCCCCACTTATCTTATTACTTCTATTACACCTCCCATCACTACTATTTATTATTTTATTCTCCTCTTCATTATTTTTATTCACACAAAATATTATTAATCACCAACTTTATCTCTTTCTCATCAACAACATAATATTTCCATTAAAATCCCTCATCACCACAATAATAATTAAGACTCTACTCATTTAACTTAACTAAATATTAAAATTGGGGTGTTCCAAATAACATTTGGGAGATACGTACTGAAACGATTGGGAGTTATCTCCCGAATGGTTCGTTTTATATGCCATGAATGAATGGTCGTACTTTCATTTCTACCTTTTCACTTAATCTTCCTAAAAAGTTGCAATTTATGGCGATTTTGGGGTTATTCATCACAGTCAATCCATCAAATAGGGTCAATCTTCGCTTTTTTGCGATCAAATAGGAGAAAGCCTTATTATCTTGGTTTACATTACATTTCTGCACTTTTTTTTTCCTGATGTCAAATAATACTCGGTAGTCATGAATCATACTGACTTTGGATTTGGGGGATACATATTGAACTCTGTCTCTGGATTGCAATTTTTTTCTAAGCTATTATTCACATTTGGTTAGTATTTGAATGATTTATTTTTTATTTTTTGTGATGCATACATAGATATGGTTGAACCACTCATTGTTCCAAAGCTGGATCCAGGGGTCTATTACATTGATATTGCGGAATATTTTGCCCCTTAAAATAAATATGAAGATCAAGAAGAGATGATTAATTAGGTTCATTTTCAAACAAGCAAGGTAGCATTTACTATAATAGTAGATAAATTTAATAGTAGTTTTAGACATAGAAAATTGAAGCTTGTGTTGGGTGGTGAAATAAGTGATGTGAATAACGGAAGAAAGAAGAAGTCATAACAAGAAGACACGATTTCAAGGAAATGAGGATTCCATTTAGGTTATGTGGCTATTTTAGTGCATAAAAACTATGAAGTCTTAGTGTTGATTCAAAATTGCATAATCATGAGCCAATGTTAGAAGTGTTAGATAACAAAGTATTAAGTTTATGTTATTGGGTCTATGTATTATTATGTTAGCATTCCATTTAAGTTTATCTAGATGATCTCTTATAACTTCATTTTGATATTCAATGCCATTGTAATATTATTGGAATCTTTAACCATCATTGTTAGACTCTTTTTATTATCTATTAAAACTTTATATTGTTAACATGGTATCAAGATCATGGTTCAATCCTCCTTGAACTATTCGCCGCTTCCGCTATTGTGTTGCAAATAATTTAGGAATTGTTTGATTTGTTTTTCGGCGATTGGTTCTTTTGATTGAAGTTTGATTCTTTGGGTTGATTATTGAAGAAAAACAAGTTAGAAGATTAATAGTTTGATGTAATTCCACCGATGTTTACAAACGAAGCAAAGTGGGAAAAAGAGCTTATTAGTTCTCGTACCTTTGAATCGGAACATGGAGTATTGTATTGCAAAGTATAATTTATGGACTTGTTTATATACGTCAAAGGTTCATGTTTCAAAGCTGCCACTTGGAGTTTTTGTTGGCATTGTTACTAGTTTTATGTTTCTCTCTTTCATTGTTTTTTCTTTGGTTGATGCTTCCTTTGTTATTGGTTTTTCTCATTGATTGTCTCTCTCTGTTTGATTTCAATTCTCTTTGTTGATTCTTCTAATTGATTGTACTTTTCGTCCTTTTTATTTTTCTGATTGATTGTACTTCTCCCCCTTTTGATTCTCCTGATTGATTGCACTTCTCTTCCTTTTGATTTTTCTGATTGATTGCACTTCTCGTCCTTTTTATTCTTCTATTTGTTTGCTCATCTCTCTCTATTGATTCTTCTGTATGGTTGCTTCTCCCCACCATTCCTGATTGGTTTAGTTTGACTTGGTTCTTTTGCTTGGATGGTTGATGGTTCTTGCTGCTACGATGATAACTCACTTCGGTTGCTACTCTCCATTGGTTATGCTATCAACTGATCTAATTTATTTTCGGGGTTAAATCTAATAAGCTTAAAGCTTAGTAAATTTTAGCTTGAGGGGTAGTGTTAGAAGTTTATATTATTTAGAATATTCATATTTTGTTGACAAACTCACTATGTTTCTTGTTGATGGATCATGAGTTTGAGGGTAGCTATTGGAATCCATATCCGTCTTTGTTAGTCTCTTTTTATTCTCTATTGAAACTTTATATTGTTAACATGAAGATCATATTTTGATCGGTCATTTAAATCTAAAAGAGATTGAGCTTGTTGCTGAGATGATAAGGAAAGTTGATTTTAGCCATTAGATTTAATCAAGAACACAATTTTACTAGGGTCATGCTAACCGGTGCCCCCGGGGCACTGGTTAAGCATACAAAAAAAGGAATTTATTACCATAAAAGGAAACTTTGTTGACTTATTTATGGATTAATTACACAGTTTTCAATGCAATAATTACTATATAATTTCCCTTTTTAGTATCCTTAACCAGTGCCCGGGGGCACCGGTTAGCATTTCCCATTTTACTATAGTTTGTCAGTGTCAGATTCAACCAATCACACTCTCCAACCCGTCTTCCTCCTTGCCCTCACCACCTCGTCGGACCTTCCGACACCTCCTTTATCAGCCTCACCGGCGTCCACTCCCACCACCCTCATCCTCCTTTCAATGTGTCATCTCCGCTTCTTTTTTAATTCATGAAGCTAGTGATGTCATAACCTGATCTATGTGATTGGTTTGCATTTTTCCTATGCAGAAGTTCAATTTTGATTCTTGTTTAATGGGTTTACAATCCGTAAACATGACATTGGGTAAACAACTTTATTTAATGAGTTTACTCTAATAAAATTTCAACAAAAAAATAAGAAACAAAGTGTCCGTGTTTCAATCGATATTTAATAAAATTTCATTTCCTTAAATCATGGTACTCAATCGAGAGAAAAATTGCCATCACATCACAGTGAGCTTTTGCGGGTAATGTTGGCTGGTGAGTGGATGCATATGTGTTCAGGGCCGATCTAAGGGTCAAGTAAGGGCTTTAAGCCTCAAAATTTTGGGTAAAAAAAGGTTTTTAAAAAATTAATTTGGTTATAAGTAAATTATATGATAGATAAATTATAGAAATTTGCATAGCTTAACTGATTACCAAAAATGCTTCAATTACTCTTGGTCATGAATTCAAATTCGTCTCCACAAAATTGATTTTATATAAATATTTTGTTAAAAAAATTAATAATTGTAAAGATCACATTTAAATTTTTGTTTTAGACCTCTTAATCTATTGAGCCGGTCATGTATGTATTATGTACAAGTTGAGAAAAAAATTGCACTAAAGATACATATGTTTTGAAAAAGAAAAAAAAATGTCCAGATCTTATGTATATTTTAGGTTTTAAGTTTGTCTCTTATGTTTTAAAAGTTTCAAGTTGATCACATACGTTTTAAAGGTTTCAAGTTGGTCCAAAATATTACTCACGTTGAAATAAGTTAGTCTCCTCCGTCACTTGACCGTTTAAAGATTCGATCGATAATATGGGTGGTGAAATTTAACTTATTTAGAAAACCAGTTTTAATACATTTTTGGCTTAAATATTGCACTCGTCCCTGCAAATATGCCTCGTTTAAGTTTTGGTCCTTGTAAAAAAAAAATTGTTTTTGGTCCCTGCAAAATTTTTTGTTTTTTAAAATAGTCTCTGACCCCATTTTTGTGATGATTTGTATACGTGACACATGATGACTGGACCCATTTTGTAGCTTTTGGTCCCTGCAAAATATTTTGTTTTTTAAACAGGTCCCTGCAAAAAAATTTGTTTCTGAAAATAGTCCCTGGAGGGACTATTTTAAAAAACAAAAATTTTTGCAAAGACCAAAACTTAAACGAGACATATTTGCAGGGACGAGTACCATATTTTAGCCTATATTTTTTTGTTTTATTAAACTCAATATCATGTCGCAAAAGAGACCAACTTATTTTAACGTGAGTAACGTTTTGGACCAACTTTTTTTTTAGAGGGGCGATCAACTTAAAACTTTAAAACGTAAGGGACCAACTTAAAACTTTTAAAACATAATAGACCAACTTAAAACCTAAAATAAATATGAGAATCAAAACATGCAATTAAGCTTAAAATCAATACACCTCTTTAATACATTCTAAATTCAAATTTATTATTTTAAAATAAATAAATTTGATATAACTTGATTGATTTTAAGCAAGTGCCACGTCACATTTTCATTATCCATTATCCAAAACCACAAAACACTCCATCGAGCCACCGCATCCATTTCCAAACAACACATTATTATTATCAGAGTGTGTCGTGTCGTGTCCCAACAACATCAATTCAATCATTCACCATCTCTTTTTTGTTTTCCACGTTTCTATGCTATTCTTCAATACCTTTACCAAGTTACCATAGAACAAAAAATAACATTCAAAATATAGTATTAAAAAAAAAAAAAGGTAGAAGAAGGTAGCGGTTGCAGAATAGAGAGAAAGAAAAGAACCTTCTGTGTTTTTCATTTTTCATACACTTGACAAAATAATTTAATTTCGATTTATTTAAATATTGATATTTGGAAGATTCTAGAAAATGATTAAGGTGTTTCTGGATCGGGATTAGAAGAATTTCTAGGGTTTTTGTTGATTCAGATTCCGATCGGAAATGTCCGACGCTAATTCGCCGTCGAGAAACTCCGGTTATCTCGATGCTCTCTCTCAAGCGATCCATAAGAAGCTTCAACGGGTGAGTTTTTCGATGCGGAGAGAAATTCTTTTATTTTTTTGTTTTTTATTTTTTTGTTATGCGTTTAGTTGATTGATTTTTTTTTTTATGCTACAGGCCTTGGCTAATTCGTCGCAGAGGCGTAATCTGTTGCAGGAGCTTTTTGCTGATGTTGCTTTAGAGGTTGATGATCGAGCCAAAGGTAATTGTAGCTTTTGAAATTTGAATCTTATGATTATAGTTAGTTTAATGATTCAACAGCTATGAAGCACTGATACGGACACGCTGAGACATTGATACATGTACTAATTTTAGAAAATAATGTAATTGGCCGACACAGACACATCGACACTTCTGACACTGGTAGTAATTTAAGAAAATAACATAATTGAATGTGATGTAATTGCATGTGTCGGACAGTGGACACGCATTCGACTTGAAGAGTCATTGCTACAGAGTTCAATAGTATTAAAGTTATGGCTCAAAAGAAAAAGAGTGAATGATTTGAATGGCAACTTGTGCTTGAAGCATGGTTTATCTTGTTTGCATGCTCATGGTTTTTAGTTCATTGTTTGGAAGATGATGATTTTCTTGTTTAAAATGAGATTTTCATGTAAGGATTAACTTTATGAAGAACATGTCTTGGATTATGTGTTTTGTATTGCTAAATGTAAGGATCGTGATGTCTGTATATGATATATAGCTTATAATTTTGCCATGTCATAATGTCACTTGGTTTTACCTAGAAATGTCATATTTGTATGGGTGATGTCTTTTGAGATTCATAATAAGATTCTATTCAAGATTAGAAAATAGGTCTTTTGAATCTTGATTGATAACTATGCTAAATGAGTAGAATACATAACATTGGAACTCAAAACTAACAAATGTATATTTGAATCTAAATAAGGGGTCAATAATCTTTATTTTCATGATAGGGGGAAGGTGAATATGTGGTTGTTCTGTCTTTTTATTTGCAAAACAAGAATTACCAAGTGGAGGTTTTCTTTATTTACAATGACAGATGTAATTTTCAACAAGGAAGAAGATGTCATTTCTCCTGTACATGACGCCTTTGATGGTCCGTTGTGTTTCTATGATGTGCTTGCTGACTACTTTGTACGAGTGCCTGAAAGTGGAAAACCTGTCCTTGATATGATTGTCCAACTCTGGAGTCAGTCATTTGCTTCGCATATTTTTAGCCTCCTGTTTCACAAATGGGTATGTAAGCTTGTATATGCCTTATTGTTTTTTGCTTTCTTAAGGGAAATTTTATTTAGTGTGATAGTATGGCCATTCATTGCTGGTTTTGAATTTGGACATTCACATTTAAAAAAAATATGAGTCACTCTTGATGACATGGTTACATTCTGACAAATATGAACATCCTCAATTTGACGTTATGATATTCTGGAAGCATGCTCGGTGTCTCTGAACCTGGTTATGGTCATTTGGAGTAGCTCGCAACTCCCTTTTTCTCTAAGCTGTTTGCCAAATGCTTGAAACTGGTTTTAGATTTAATCCTTAGGAACCCGGTGCATACTATTTCAAATATATTGTATGTAACATAAGTGACATATACAGTATAATTATTTATAGAGTGACATATATAACATGTATGTCAGATACCATTATGTATAAATGAGATGAGTGCTGAGATTTATATATTCTAGTTAATCATGAACTAATGCGTATTATATATTTTTGAATTTTGGGCTAAACATGATTTAGAATTTGCTATGAGAATTTGGTTATGTTTTTACAGAGTGCTGGTTTGAGATGGGATGGTTTTGTCCTTTTGAGTATATTTCATTTCTGTTATTTCCGTTCTGTTTTTGAGGGGTTACATAGGCTTTCATTTGTTGTAAGGAGTCAATCTCCATATTGCCAAAAGAAATCCAAGTTCCTATCAATTTCTAATTGACTTTCAAGAATCACTGTGAAAGCTCTTTTATTTAGTCCTAACTTCGCAATACACTTATACAGATGTTTGAAGTTCATCTTGATAATCCAGAAGTGCTACTTCGGTATTCATCTGCCCTTGTTCAAGGTGCCACAAATGTTTTCTGGTATGAATACAGGCTGTTATTATAAATTAAAATGTTACTTAAAGGGATTTAATTTTGCAAAGAGACAAGGTGGATTTGGATTTGGCTGGCATTTATAAGTTACAATTCTGTTCACTTTTAAAAATCATTCTGAGTAATAATAATATATGTGGCTTCTCTTTATTATCTTTCTTTTAAAAAAAGTATTTGTTTGCTTTACATGATTTTATCAATAGTCTTTCTATGCCGATTCAATAACAATCCAATATGACCTTATCCTATCCATTAAAAAACCCAAAGTTTGGCAATTTTGCCAAATGTTAGTAAGACTGTCTTCATCGTCTCGAACCTCTACTATGATAGAGTGGGCATTGTACCATATTTGGAAAATCAATCAGGGAATTGCATTAATTGTTTTTGGTGCCATGTACAGGATTGACATTCAAACAAATACAAGGCGTTTCCAGTCTATATTTCGTGTAAGAATTCTAGTGGGATCCTATATTTATTTTAACTGATGCGTATCATCTGAATAAGTTTGTAATTATTGCTTCTTTTTCCATTTCTTTTGCATGTTATTTGTGCTTCCCTGAAATTCAGTACCTCTTGGATGATGTTGCATTAGACCACACTCGATTGAATAAGATTCCTCTCCAGGTATACCCTATCAGTTTTAGTGTTGGGATTTTATTAATGCGGCCAACAGTTGTTTATAGGACTTTTAGCTAGTCTACTTTTGTCGCAAGCAATGGCATTTTGAAACTCTACTTTTCATTGAACTATCAGGCTCAGCGGGATATGTATCTTTTGCTCTCGAGGTTCATTCTATTTTACAATTCAGGTAGCCATTCAGAGAAGACATTAGCCTATGAATAATGATGCAATGGTCTTTATAAATCTAATATTATCCTATTTGCAGCCGGAAAAGTCGACAGTTTCTTGAAACAATGCCCTGCTTTCCAAACTGCTTTCTTAGTTGGCGGTCCTGCAGATATATTTGTGAATGAACTTACTGATCAGGTACATCTGAATCACCTTGTTCACAAATGAGAGCCGTATCCTCTGTTTCATATGAAGAAATTATGTTACCCTTAATCATTGGTGTCGATTTTTTTTACCAGCTTCAAAAGCTAAAGGTGGAACCTGTGCTGCTGCATTATCTTTCAGAAATCAAGGTCCTTCAGGGTACTACATCAACCATTCAGGTGCAATAATTGGACATGGAATATTCTTCTCTCAACCTGACTCAGCTAAGCCATTCTTTTGTTTATGCTAATGGCACAGGTATGGAATTAAGAATGACGACAAGTACGAGATTAAAAACTTGTTTGTATAGTTTTACTTCTCCTGGTGGTCCTATGTACCCGACTAGAGCTGTTCGTCATGCTGCCTGGGAAGCACTGGATTTTCTTTTTCCGGTTAGAATTTTTATTGTTTAATAATTAGTATTCAAACCAAATTAAAATAGATTGCTAGAGCTTCGTTCTCTCCAGCCTTAAAATACATTTCCTGTCAGAGTAAAATTTTCCAGGTCCCATCTTTCATTAATATTTGAGTTCAATTAAAAGCCTCTTAAGGTCTTTTTTATGGGTGATATATGACTAGTAAATTATGCATTTTGTTTAAATTTCCAATTGATTACCGGAAATATTGATGGTTTTTTTAAAATGACCAGAGTTACTTTTTCCCTTTTTAACTCATTTCTTAAAGGGAAAATTTATGCCACGAAGTTCATATTAGTTTGCAAAATAGCACTAGTGGTAGACAAGTATAACACCATAATTCATAAGCACAAGCACAATCTCCATACACCAGGTACTTGTCTGCTAAATAAATATTGATGTTTTTATGGTATCATACAGGTTGGGCAGTACCCTCGGCATCTCATTAGTTTGTTCTTCAGGTTGCTCTATCCATGGTATTGGCCATCCTCTTGCTGGAACTTTGTGATTTCCTGCATTCGGACAATCTTTTACTCCTTACTCAGGTTGATATTTTCTACGTGGGAAAAGGTTTCCAAACCAAAAACGCAATAGACGTCCATATGTCTCGAGGGTATTATGTACATGCATAGAGCCTGAGTCATCTCTTGCCAACCAGCTCGAATACCTTGCTTCTTGACCCCTCTGATATTTCTTTTTTTTTTTTCCATCTGATGTGATGTGTAAAAAACAAGCTTGTTAATGAGATGTATATTTTGTTCACTGTATGGCTTAGAATAGGTTTACAAGTCCAGGTAATATAACGCGAGGAAATAAAAGACCGCTTAAAAACAACTAAACGAGGAACTGTGATTCATTTCGTTGAAACTATTATTTTAACTTTAGCACACTATTCTACAATGTTTTGAGACTAAGACTCTGTAAGATTTTAAGATTGTAATGTTGTATTCTGTAATAGCTGATGAGTGATCTTTGGTATCAATAGTTGACTTTTGTGTGAACTTTAATCTTCTGATTTTTTTTCATTGCAAGTAACTTTCTCCACATCTTTTCTTCTATTTAGAACTCAATTCTTTAGTCTATGATCTATTATAATTTTGTTTAATTATAAAAATGGTTATTTAATGATCCATATGAAGGTGTATTAACTGGAGTGGCCTCCCCTAAAAAAAAAAAAACTGGAGTGAACTTTTAATTTGAGCTTTGATTTATGTGACCTTAATTAGTTTGTGTTTACAGTGTAGATCCTATCAAGTTCGTGATCACATCCCCTTCTATTATAAATCGTAGTTTCAGTTTGTTCTGTTGAGGAATACAAACAGTTTGTTCTATTATAAGTTCAAAACTCTCCTATGCTTATGCATATACGTTGGTTATAATGTGGTTGCCCACTCTCTTCAATTTAGAGTTGTAAATAGGGTTTGTTGAATTGTAAAGATAGACCCAAGTTTTGCAGGAGCAGCAGACCTGTGATTTGGAACCATGTCTTTCAAACAAGTTAAAATTAAGTTGCAATTTCTGTTACTTATTTCGTAATACATCTTTTTTTTTAGGCACAATAAAACTCAGGAGAGAACCTAAACTCGAAACACAGTTGGGGAACTAGGCCAAAACCCAACAAAGCCAAAACCAGCTAAAACATAGTTATCCGGATGTTTGTATACAGTAATGAATAAACACAAACAAACGACTTAACACCAAACTAGAATTACGTGGTAAAAGATTTTCACTTAACGTGTGTTTACTTTGAACCTTCTCAATATTCACGGTATAACTGGCATGGAATGTGAGAAAGAGTAGCCAAATGCCCAAGTGACTGTTTGTTTTAGCAGCTGCATAGACCAAAAACGTGCATTTACCACTACTAATTGCAGTTTTAAATTCACGTTCATTTACTGGTGGAATGCGAGAAAGCCATTGTAAACGCCATTCCTAACGTGCTATAAGTAAACTTGCATTTGGTGAGTATCAAAACTAATTAATTCAAATTTCCGCTCATTGATTACAAGCTAAGAATACAGAAACAGAGTATCAGATTAGAGTTTGAATTTGTTGTAGCTGCTGGAGTCTTGTGAATTGATTGAAACACTTGGTAGTTACCCTTTGTGCGCATAACCCACTCGAATACGTCTACCATCCACCATCTGAGAAATGATTAAGAACAGAAAAAGGTTCATAACATTGGGTGAAAGCAAAATTTATAGCTAAAATACTCCATGCATTTTTAAGAGAGTTACTCACTCCGGTCTATAATATAAACTACATGCATCAATTATCAATTATTCAATGAATCTAAAAAGTGTGAGATTAATGATAACAGTTGAGCCTTTATAACTTCATGAAACGGAGTTCGAATCTATCGGTTGAAAAATGGTCATCAGTGTCATTTTAATTGAGATATTAAAATATAAAATCTCCATTACCTGGCCGTGCAATTCTTTGCGGGCTGTGGCAGCAGCAGTTTCAGAATTGAACCTCACAAATCCGTACCCTTTTGATTCTCCAGTTTTGTGGTCACATATTACTTTAACTACACAAAAACATTAATTAGTTCCAAAATAACCCATTTGGGGATCTTAAACATTGTTCTATAATCTTACCTTCAATGACTTGCCCATGTTGTTTGAAGGTGTCTCCCAGGACAGTTTCATTCGTGTTATAGGAAAGCCCTTCATTCAAAACAAAACAAAACCAAATATTAAATTTGAAAAGCTGAAATTTCTTTGGAATTGGAATATAATCAGAGAGAGATGAAATGGGTTGGAGAAAGAGAAAACCTGCGATGAACAATTTGGTAGATGAATGATGGCGAATGCATAGGAGTAATTGAGGAAGAGGTCTAGTATTTGCTATCGTGGCTATTAATTTGGAAGAAGAAAGATGAACGAACATGCGGAACAGTGTGAAGTAAGATGAACGGGAGGTGGTCTGAGGTAGAAACGTTTGAAAGAGAGCACGAAACTTAAAAAAAACTCCATTTAGATTTGTTTTTCTTTTCTAGACCAGCCGGTTTTCTAAGGTTTTTGGGAGTCATCTCTATTTCTCTAAACAAATACTAATATATGGTAATTAAGGCTCTCTTCACTCTAAAAAAGGCTCTATACATTTTGAGCTTATGGCTTATAAGTTCATGTTACCAAAACAAAAAAAAGACTCATTTCATAACTCTTTTCTCACATGTTTATAGCTTATTTTTACTGCTTTGTATTGTATTTTGATAAGTTGATTTAATTTGCTTTTAGCTTATCGATTTTACCGCTATCGTCTTACTTGAAGAAAAAAAATTACTTAAACATATTTTTTTTTTTATGTCATTTCATATTTACAAGTTAATTCGGTCGTTGATTTAACAAACACTATAAATTCAACCATTTAACTTAGGGGTTTGCTAGAATACACCCACTAGTTTTTATGTGGGAGTGTTTTAGCAAATATATAACTAAAAAGTTGTTAAATACACATTAAGGTGAATGTTGCTAAAACACACCTTCTAAAAAATAAGTGGGTGTATGTTGGCAACTCCTATAGGCATTTGCTAGAATACACCTGCTTATTTTTTAGAAGGTGTGTTTTAACAAGTTATAACTAAAAAGTGGTTAAATGCACCTTAAGGTATAGCTTGCTAAAACACTCCCACGTAAACTAGTGGGTGTGTTCTAGCAAATTCCATTAACTTATATGATATAAGCTAGTTTATAAGTAATTTGTTATAAGAATATAAGCTAGATCTACAATCTACATTGAATAGAATCACCCTACACATTCAAGTTTGAGACATGTGTTGTTACAATCTTGTGAGTGCCTACACATTCAAGTTTGAGATATGTGTTGTTACAATCTTGTGAGTGCAGGCAGACAATCAGTCAAATGAAAGAACGTTTGATTTAGATGAGATGGTCTATGTTTCAAGCCTGTCTTTTCAAATTGAACAAAAAAATAAGGGAATTACTTTTCCTACCCTATCGCCTTCTCCCGTGTTCTGTAAAATTTTCAAAAATCCCCTTGTGCATTTCGAATTTTAAAATCCGGATTCATGTTTACTATTTCGGGTTTTATAATCCGGACAATTCTTATGTATAATCAGTCGTCAGACTCTCTCATATTTCAGCAGTTTTGAGTTTTGCTTTTAAAAACAACAAAAAAACTAAGTAAAAAATGCTAAAAATCTGTCAGATAAAATCATAAAAATATAAAAATAGCACCAAAAAATTCTAAAAATCAAATAAAACTAATGCAAATTTTTCTGATTTTACTGAGAATATGAAAGATTAAAAAAAATTAAAAATGGGTCTAAATGATGAAATTTTAGATTTTGAGGGGCGGAGTCCCGTAAGAACTCCCATAATAATAAGTCATGCTCCTTGAATTTTTTCTGATTTTCTGGGAAAGTTTCAGAGCAATCCGATCAAGTAGCCCGAAAACCCGATTTTTGACTAAGAACAGGTAACAATGACCCAAAACAGAAGGATGAGAGTTAGGAAGATTAATATTGTCCTTAAAATGACTATCCATGTTACAAACATGTTTAGAATTTGTGCTGATACAGTTCGGATTATATAATCCGAACTGTTTTACCTTGAAAAAGGGTGTTTAGGGAGTTTTTAGATTATGTAATCCGGAAACATAATGTAACACGCCCTATTTTTTGAAGTTTCCGGATTACAAAATCCGGAAAATTCTGTTACTCATTTTTTCACCCTTTAACGAAAGAAAACACCATTCCAGATTATAAAATCCAGAAACTCGAGGGCATTTTTGAAAGAAAAAAAATAGGGCGCGCGAGGAAACCCAAATGGTGGGAAAAGTAATTCCTAAAAATTTAAACCCAATCTTGATCGAACTATCATTATCACCATCATCATCAACGTTAATTTTAAACACACCCGTTGTTTATGCTGCAACACAGCGTCATTCAAATGCAAAATTGTTCAATACAAAAATATTCAATCGTCAAAACAAAAACAAAAACAAAAAAAAGGTTCAAGAAGCAAACTCACATCCCCCCAAGCATTTTACATTTTATTACTTACATTCATCATTTTTTGTACTTTTTGTATGAAAATTTATAAGCACTAACAACGTATATAGAACCAATCAAAGCACAATACCATACCACTTTATATACACATGGAAAACAAGATTCGATATATTTATAAAATTATACTTGCACATCATAATTTTTTCTATAATCTCCCTTGTCAAAGTTGTAAAAAGTTTTAACATATATCGACGGAATTTGATCTAACAAAAGGAGTTAAGCACTAAAAACATGCAAACCAATGTTGGAGAAGTGCCTACATGAAAGAACATCAAGTGTCTCTAATAACATACAAGTAAAAAAATATATATATAATAGTAGCTGGAACTAAGTCACGGACATATATTTAGCTTTTATTCACTTCCCTTTCGTCATGAAACTTTCATATTCAAAACCTAAAATTTTTAATATCATTATGCTAACAATATTTTTTATTATTAATTATATTACATTCTTATCATTTTATACAGACAACTATGTGCTTAAATCTAAATTTAAAGTGTATCATTTCCCACAGATAGGGAGGCATATACCGACGCCTGTCAATTTTAACAGCCACATTAATATAACACCAATTTTGTTCACCAACGCCTATTAATTTTAACAACCACACTCCGTTCTAACCAACTAAAACAAGCACTTCAATCAACACACCCCATACAATATAAATCTAAGGTAAAGAGCTTGTGGAAAATAGCAAGCACGCAACTTCACCCACCCCAAACACAGTTGAGAAGTGCAGTTTAAGAATTGCAAGTTCACCGTGCATTTCGAATCCCAACATAGGCAAGAGAAACTAGATGAGCTTTATGAATGAATGTGTCACGATGTTAACTCCAATGGTAGACCATTTGGAATTCCCGAGCTGGGAATGTTATATCTGTTGGCAGACCCGAATCTTGACCAGCACAATCAGAGTCTGGGTAGAAGGCAGAACAGATGATAGATTCCATCTTGCTAAATAATATATGCCAAAATTACCAGTCAGGAAAGACGTACTCCCCTATAACAAGTATGAACATCTCAAGATAACAGACCTTATTATAAGACTATATATATCAAACCAGCATAGAAATAACAAGATAAAATATTACTGCTTTTGGGATAGGGTTGTGGTAGGAGTGGCGGGAACCTACCTTATTTGAAGATTCCACTGTAACAGTTTAATCATAACAAGGCAGTGGTGAGTAAAATCTGCAGCATCCCACATTTTGCAGCCAAAGATTTTTCTGTGCATTGATAGATGAGAGCATGGTTCCCACCTCCCACTTCATTAATCCACTTGTTGATTAACAAATTAATAACGTCAATGAAAGCAACCTAGAGTGCATGCACATTACAAGCTGACTTCTGTTAACTCAAAAGTTCATACATTCCCAAGGAATACGAATATTTTAGACAACAGAAGCCCAAACTCCACATCAAGCAACAGTTTTCACTCAAGTTTTTCCCTTCCCTAAAACATAGGCTCCAAATACATAAACATATGTGGTCATCCATCACAATGCACCTAATAACCATAGATGTAAAAGCAAGAAGAAAACAGAACTAAGATAACCCCTTCAGTTTAATTGCATGGCCTCCGCATGATACTTCTCCAGCTCAGCATCAAGATCTTCTGCAGATACTTTTTCGTCGCGGCCTCTACCACGACCTCCACCGCGACCACCACCACGGGGTCCACCGCTACCTCTTCCACGTCCTCGATTTCTTCGAATGCCTTGACCTCTTCCTCCCGGCCCTCGAAATTCTCCAACTCTGCCTTGCCCACTGCTCAAGACAGACAAATTACAGTCATTTTAAATGCATGAAAAAAATACCAAATTAACAATACAGTCAAACAAAATTTCTTCGTTAACAGTATCAGTGATTTCCTGTATGTCAAAAATATTCATATTAAAATTTCATAAAACGAGATCCAAAAATGGAACACAGTATTAAGAACAAAGAAACATGGTACACTAACATCCATATGCACAGCAATTTACTGATATAGGGTCACAACAAGGGGATATAAAAAACAGTGACTTCCAATAAATCAAAGGATGAAAAGAACAGTTGATAGTGTACTTCCAATACGTTAAAGAATGGGAAAAAAACTGACTTGGAAAATTGAATCCAAAAGCTTTTTACCATTCTAAAGATTGAAAATTCCTCGTCACAAGGACAACAAATAACAGATATCAACTAATTGTGGTCATCATAAAGTAAGAGTTAATCAAGTATAGCAGCAAGGTTCAAACAAAAATTGAACACGGTATTAAGAACAAAGAAACATGGTACACTCACATCCATATGCACGGCAATTTACTGATATAGGGTCACAACAAAGGGATATAAAAAACAGTGACTTCCAATAAATCAAAGGATGAAAAGAACAGTTGATAGTGTACTTCCAATACGTCAAAGAATATGAAAAAAACTGACTCGGAAAATTGAATCCAAAAGCTTTTACCATTCTAAAGATTGAAAATTCCTCGTCACAAGGACAACAAATAACAGATATCAACTGATTGTGGTCATCATAAAGTATGAGTTAATCAAGTATAGCAGCAAGGTTCAAACAAAAATCATATCACACATGTGTGCACACCTAAAATCACCATTTGAGTATCCAATAATTAGCCCCATACAGGAAGCAAGTAGAATGTAGAAAGGTTAGCACTTCAAAAAACAGATCAGTATAGCACATTCAATAAGCCAGTGAATACCTTTGAGGAATTCCATTAAAATTTCCAATGGCTGCATTTACAACAGGAGCCGCACCAGGTGTAGAAATGTTGGTTCCAACAATCTCTATCTTCATTGGTTTCCCATCTAGTTGAACATTGTTGTATCTCTTCACAGCAGCTACAGCATCTTGTCTCCGTGAGAAGACTACTTCTGCGGTACCCTATGAAAAAGAGTTTTTTTTTCTAAACTATAGCACGACAGAAAGAATTGATCAGAACGACCAAATTAAGCCAACTGAACAAGATACCTTCGATCTGCCACTCCTGTCATAATGAACGCCGTGCCGTTTCAAGTCACCAACTTCAGAAAACAATTCCTGCATAATATAAAAATTGAATTCTAACCATTAATTGTAAAACAAGGAGCCTGTATATATTCACATATTTTGAAAGAATGCAAAATTACAATCTAATAGGTGGCTTCCTTCACAAATAAAAAAGTAAAGTACGCATATTGAGTTTTAGTTCTGGGGAGAAGGAAAGCAGATCAGTGGTTGAAGGCATGTCTAAGGTACACAGGCTAGGTGCCGTAAGAGTGCCTCTATAGTGCATTTAAGATGTGACGGTAGCACCATTTACCACAACAGTAAAACAATTGAAATCTAAGCCATATAACTTGGTCACTAATCTATGAGGCTAAACGGGGTAAAACAGGAAGTTAAAAGAGCAACTAGTATCAGACTTTGGATCAATAACTCGCAAGCATCTTATGAATTGGTAAAAGGAACCTTTAATATTTAGGATAAATTATTACATGCTTGAACAATTCATTGATTTCGTAAAAGAATATCAAATGCAAATAGAAAGATGATGTACTTCACATTTTTAAATTTTGAACTTCTTTAGTAAGGACCTCAAGATTTTAAAGCCTGATAATGCTGCAAGGTAAGAGCACATGTTACATTCAACGACCGTGAAGCACACTAATACATTATCTTCTTTGTATAAGCCCTGTTTGGATGCCCAAACAAATTTCCAGATCCTACTTCACTAATCACTGATATTATTAAATCATGCTGAAGAGGAGAAAAAAAAATGACTTAATATATATTTATGATTTTTTTCATAGCTTTTTCTTAAATAATTTTTTGGAATGCCTTTTACATAATAGGTCAGTTTGGATTGGCATTTTTGAGCTTATCTACTTGCATAAGTTTGGTAAGACTGTTTCGGAGAACTAATGCAAAAAGCTTATGAGATGTTAATAAGTTGTTTTCAACTTAAATTCACAAGTTCTCCAAAATTGCTTTTGAAAACATCATATAGCTTATAAGAAAACAATTTAACTTCATTTTATCTTTTGCTATAAAAATAAAGTTCTTCATTTTAACTTTGTGTTGGAGTAACTTATACATAAGCGCTTATACGATAAGTTGATTAACCAAACAGGGCCACAAAAATGGATCTCTGAATCTATGAATCACTAGAAATAACATACACCCAAAATCACTAACAAATTTCCAGATACAAACTCACTACTACCAACAAATCATGCTGAAAAAGAGATATTACCTTAATATCATCATTGGAAACACCATAATCCAAATTAGAGATATAGAGCTTGGTTCCAGTTTCAATAGAAGGAGCACGACCACCTTGAGCTGCTGGATACGCCGCCGCAGCTACATGTTGATCTGCATACAAATCATGCTGCCACGTCGTCTCCGGCGCCTAAAATCAAAACAAATCAAATCCAAACTAAAAATTAGGGTTTGGAATCAAAAACCAAACAAACCATAAAAATATCGAACAATTGATGGAAACAAGTTAATCACCTTAGCGGCGGAGTAAGGTGCAGCGCGGTTACCGGCGCGGTTAGGGATACGGCGAGCGGGTCCAGGTCCGGAAGCGGGTCCGGGTCTGGAACGGCCTCCTCTAGGGTTACCGGATCCGGATTTTTTGTTGTTCTTGATGATGTCTTCGAGGGTCATATCGAGTGCTGCAGACATGGTTGTGAATTTGAGAGTTCAACGAGATGGAGGAAGAGGAAGAAGAAGAAGGATCGTGAAAAAGTTAGGGTTTCGTCGAAGGGTTGTGAAGTTGTGAGAGAGAGAAGAAGAGAAGAAAATTGGATAATTGAAATATGCAGCGTAATAAAGGGAATTAAGAGAGAATGTAATAGGTTATGTTATATGTAAGGTGTTTTGAAACAAATCGACAAGTTGGTTTCGTGGTGTAGTTGGTTATCACGTCAGTCTAACACACTGAAGGTCTCCGGTTCGAACCCGGGCGAAGCCATATGTTTATTTTTTGATTTCTTGCATTCATACTGATTTACTTCTATTCTATTGCATTTAATATGCACTATTACATTAAATAAAAACAACTCAAAATTTAACTATTCTTTTTTTTTTTTGGCAAGTTAACTATTCTTTAAAAAATACATAATATGAATTGATTTTTTGTAAGGAACGTAATATGAATTAATTTGTTTTTTGAAGGAGTAATGTGAATTAAATTTAAAAGTTTATATTTTACTATATAATACAATAAAATATAGGGAAAAATACACCCACTTCCCTTGAGTTTTCTTTAAATAACATAAACACCCCTCTAATTTTAAAATAGACAATGATCTCCCTTAAATTTTCAATAAACAAACAAATACCTCCTTTCCCTTTTAATACTGTTATCTTTCCGTTAAAATACAAACAAACATGAAGTTGAAGTCCTCACACTGCATTAGAAGCATAGAAGGCAGTTTTTTTTCCTAACCAACGCATAGAATGCAGTTTAAACAAAGAAAAGAAAAACTAAAACGCATAAAAAAAACAAACTTTGCATGTTGATAAGATTAACTACAAGCCCATTTTATTTTATTTTTGGTTTGATGCTTAATAAATCCCTAGCTGGGTTGGAAGTTTCTGGTGTGCTTAGAAAAAAAGGGGTTAGATGGACTTCAAATTTGATATTTTTTGTGAAAGTTGATGTTGATATTTACCTGAATTTAAAAATAAAATGAGAATGAATATCAGGGCAAGGAAAAATATCGAAGATAAGATATATTAATTTTGAGGGAAGGTACACGTATTAGCTTTCTGGTGTTAAGACTAATTAGTATAAACCTAAAACAAGTTGAAGAGGAATACATTGTCACCAAACAACTGCTTGTTGCCATCTATGAAGAATTTGGATTAATAATGTTAGGCTTACTTCTTTAAAAAAATAATGTCAGGCTTAATTGATTGCAGCTGGGCTTGTTCAAAAAAATTGATTGCAGCAAGGCTATCTAAGCTTCTTCTTTGGATTAAGCAGATAGTTAACGGAGTTAAATAAAGGGGAGGTTAATGTAATATTGAAACTAAAGGGAAGGTGTGTGCCATTTAGCCAAATTTAGAGGAGGTCGTTGTAATTTTCCCTAAAATATATATTATGACAATATATGTTATAATATTATCATCTATTAGCATTTTCAAGAGCTATTAAGGTTGTTGAGTGTCATTCAAAGTATTTGGGGCTGACTGCTTTTGTTGGTAGGTCTAAGAAACAAGTTTTTAATTTTGTCCAAGATAGGGTGTGGAAGAACCCGAAAGGTTGGAAAGAAAAGTTTTTATCAACTGCTGAGAGAGATATTTTGATCAAATTAGTGGTTCAAGCTATTCCTACATATGTGATGAGTTGTTTTCTACCTCCGATGGGTTTATGTGAGCATATTGAAAGTATGATTAGTAAGTTCCGGTGGGGTAGCAAACAAGGTGAACGTAAAATTCATTAGATTAAATGGGAGACATTATGTAAGGAAAAAAGAAAGGTGGAATAGGCTTTCAAATATTTCATGCGTTTAACCTTGCAATGTTGTCTAAACAAGGTTGGCGTATTATGCACAACGACGATTTATTGATCTCACAATGTTTGAATGAAAAGTATTTTTCTATAGGCAATTTCTTGAAAGCTTAACTAGTTACTGCCCAAGTTATACATTGAGAAGTATTTTGCAAGCACGAGTGAATGTTATTGAGAAAGATGGTATTTAGAGAGTATGAGACGGTCGTCTAATTAATGTATGGGCAGATAATTGGCTTCCTTATCAAAATGGGCACAAGATTTGGTCCCCTAAACCCCTTAATTGTGATATTATGTTTGTCTCATATCCATTCACCATGATATTCGATGTTGGAGTGCTCCTTAAATTAATGAAAGTTTTCTCCCTTTTGAGGCTCAACAAATTCTTCGATTGTCAATTTCTTTCTCTTAATTGCAAGATGAATTTGTGTGGGGTGTTTCACAATCAACTACTTTTTCTGTGAAAAGTTCATACCATTTCTTAAAAGCAGGGCGTGAAGCAGATGGTTCACATAGCTCAACGCATGACAATTATCACCAAGTGTGGAAATGGAAAATAAAAAGTATTTCAAGACACGTCTACTTTTCTTTGGAGGATTCTACATGAAAAACTACCAGTAAATTTTTTTTTTTTAAAAGGGAATAAGTAGCGATCCATTGTGTGTTCTTTGTGGGGGAACATAATGAGGCAATTTCACACCTCTTTGTGGAGTGTCATAGGTCAAAGCATTTAGATGTGGTATTTAATTCGCATAATTCCAGGTACATTCCTTTTAATAGGTGGTTGGAGGATAATATCATTGATGTCGACGAGGATATTATAGTCCATATTTTGGCCTTGTGTTATAAGATATGGTGTGCTAGAAAAAAGAAATGTTTTGAGGGGATTGATGTTGATGTGGTTGCCACTATTCAAAAGGCACAAAGATCGATTGTGAATTTTAAGAGTGTTGGTACAGTGTTGGTGGAGACACTAAGTGGAGATCCAATTTTGCAAATATCTGATGTTCATTGGACACATCCTTTTAGTGGTTTCTATAAGCTTAATGTTGATGCAACATGTCTGATAGAGGGTGATAAGTGGGGTATTTGTGTTGTGGTGAGAGATAATGAAGTTGTTGTCATTGGTGCTAGTTCCTGGCAAGTCTTTTCATTACCAGATTCAGAGGCTGCGGAAGCTTTAGCTATGCGAAAGGGTTTGGAATTTGCAAAAGACATGTGTTTTTTTGAATCTTATAGCATAATCAGATGCTCGAATGTGGTTTTAGCGTTGAATGCACACCAACAATCTCCCAACTATGTTGGCTCTATTATTCGAGATTGTATTAGCTTTAAGGGTAACTTTCTTAGTTTAAATTTTCTGCATGTTAGGCGTGAAGCCAACCAAACTGCTCATTATTTGGCTAAATATGCTCTTAAGAATTTAGATTGCATGTGGATTGAAGAAACTCCGTCTTATATTTCTGCAATTTTGGCATTTGATTTATTGCCAGACTTTCATTAATAAAATTGTATTCAACGTTAAAAAAAACAAACTATAAGCTCAATCTCTAAAAAAAAAAAAAAAAAAGA
>Ga0228711_1004089_pt1 | contig 22572 bp, 10 predicted proteins | sample MedpolnodulmetaG_2_FD_177996 | JGI IMG/M metagenome (GOLD analysis project Ga0228711, IMG submission 177996) | Root nodule microbial communities from Medicago polymorpha collected in Santa Monica, California, United States - brown nodules | ecosystem: Host-associated > Plants > Roots > Nodule...
TACAGTGGGGTAAATCAAAAAAAATATTTTACAGGGGGAAAAACCGGAAATGACCTATATTACAGGGGGGTAAAGACCTATTAACCCTATAATGAATTACTTTATGATTACAAAAGAAATACCTACGGCTTATTAGTATACGAAAATATACTTTTCTTTCAGTGAGTTTGTCTATACAAAGCTTTGTTTTAAATAGGGCTTTCGCAAATAGACGATGTGATTGAATCTCTCAAATTAATCGGTCATTGAGTCAGATACTGAGTTTTAAAAATATATACTTTCAAGCAAACATAATTTTAATGAAAACAAAAGTTTTTGTGTATGGAGTGACAAAAATGATGTTGTCTCAAAATAGTTAAATTAATAATCTATGGATTTGTATGGAGTGACAAAACAATTTGGTAGTATTCATAGAAAAAAAAATTGGTAGTAATATTTTTAAAATGAAATTAAGCGGATGAATTTAAAAGGTAATTTTCGCGCTCAAATGACGTTTTTATTTTTATGAATCTACTATTAGAGTAAATACAATGTATTGAAAGATAGTTAATATATAGTATTTACTAAAAGCACATCATTGTTTTAACATATTAACATGAATGTCTTTTAAAAAAATTAAATTAAATTATATATAGTTCATAATTCTTAATAATATCCATATATGAATAAAATTTCATACCCTCGTGAGCTTAACTCAGTTGGTAGGGATATTGCATATTATATGCAGGGGCCAGAGTTTGAACCCCGGACACTCCACTTCTCCACAATTTAATTGTGTAAGCTCTAGCCACTAGGCTACTTGATCAAAAAAATAAATAAATAAAATTTTATAAACAACTTATAAGTTAAAATTTAATTATTGTTTGAAAATAAAATGGTAAAATTTTATTTGTTAAAAAAAGCGATTTCTTTTTCTTTCTCTTGTTTAATATTAAAAAAGTGATTTCTACAATCCTAAAATCAACATAATAACATTTTTATAGAAAAACATTTTGTACAAAAAAATATTTGTATTAATTATATAAAAAGTAATTAGCAAAAGTCCAAGTCTAGAAATGTTATTGTGTAAAGATGACATTAAAGCTTATTTCTAAGTCATTTTTTTATAATTGCTTAAATTAAATATATGTGAAATATAAATATAATTCTGCCATATTTAATAGTAATCTAAAAATAACTACCTTAATACTATATGAGGACGTCTGATATGTGGCACAGTTCAAAGGTGAATCTTACTAATTTTAGTAAATTTTAATAAAATATTGTATTTATTTTCTAATTTTTATTATTAATTTTTTTCCATTAAAAATTGTAAGATTCCACATCTGGAACATTTTTAATGGTTCATATCATATTAGTCTGACTCATAATATAAATTGTTTATTTTGAATTTCTAAATTATCCTTTAACTCTTTTTTTGTATATTTTGAATTTCATAATATAATTTTTTTGAAAAAGACAAAAAAGATAATAAATAATTTTTTGTAGGAGAATTCAGTTACATTGTGTGTGCAATTGAAGGCACCAAAGACATTGTAACCGTGACTCTTAAAGAATTACAAATTTCTTTGGAGGCTTAAGAAATTACGTTGACTGATTTTGTAGGAGAATTCAATTACATTGTGTGTGCAATTGAAGGCACCATAGGCATTGTAACCGCGACTCTTAAAGAATTACAAAGTTCTTTGGAGACTTAAGAAATTACGTTGACTGAAATAAGTCTAGTGGATAAATATACTCATCAAGCAATAAAGGAGGTGATTCAAAGAAAAAGAGGAAAAAAGGTGTGTCAAGAAGATTCAAGAAAGGGGGTAATAGACCTGAATCCTCAATCAAAAAGGAAGGAGAACTTACCAAAGTCGAAGAAAGACCAAATAACTTTGACAAGAAGAAAATGTAGTGTTATAATTGTGAGAAACATGAACAATTTTTTATGTGTTGGTTTGAAAAAGGCAAGAAAAGGAAGGAAATTGGTGAAGAAGCAAATAATGTCCAATAGATTTATTCTGAAGACTCAGATTTTGATGCACTTTTTTTATGATAGGAACCAACAGTAAGGTCTGCTCAAAATCAAAATTATTGTTTCTTGACACTGATTATTCAAACCATATGACAAGTCACAATAAGTGATTGGTTGACTTGGATGCATCAAGGAAAATCAAGGTCAAATTTGCATATGATTGAACCTTGAAAGCTTAGGATATGCGAAACATGGTGATCATGCACATGATTGTAACATAGTGCATCAAAATTCTTCAAATGATTCAAAGTTGGCTTTCTCCAAGTCCATTTTTATCTAGGAACAACTTTGATCAACCTCTGTGCATGACCTTTTTTCAAAATGTATATTGCAGTAGAAACTTCATCATATACACAGGCATATCCACTAATTTCAGTTGTATCCCAAACTACCTCTTGATTATATTGGCAATGAGGTTGGATCCAACAGTTGCGGCCTCAGAGGTCTTACCTCGGCTGCAACTGGATGACGCCACACATTTTCTAGAGGGTTTTAGAAACATGGTTGAACCTGAACTGAAGGTGGGGAAATTCCCCATGACTTCTCTTGATCCGAGTCATCATTGTGTCTCCATTGAGTTCTTGTAACTAATATAGTGTTATATTAGTGAAGTGGATTTATAATCCATGATTATTCACTAACATAAATCAAAGATATCCTAGTGTCGTCAAACCCTCTGGATTGATATAGATACATCAGATCATGTCAGGTATCTTACAGTATTTGTCGATGTATGTGGATAACTTTTCCATAGCTACTACATCGGGTAATCATGAATTGAGCGTTGTAGTCTTGCTACAAGGTTACATATGTATCCCTTCAACATAAGGCATGTTACTCACTTGCATAGTACTACTATAAGGCAGAACTTGTGGTATGCCAAACCGCCTTATTGCTTCAAGTAATCTTATTTAAAGTATCATTCACTAGTTGGTGCCCAGGGTTGGTTGTGTCAAAAATATTAGGTTGGGATTAAGGAGTAGAAAGTTCCATTTGAATACGATGCAGTATTCCATTGGCTTTGATTAACAAAACCATTCTAAATTTGGTTTTCTTGTACTTATTATGGAGTGTTTGTGATTGAATTATCACCAGAATTGGCTCGTATAACCTCCAAATTCTTGACTTGTTTAAATTCATTATTAACCACATGTTTACCAATGTCGACAAGTTATTTGCAGACCTAATACATGATTTCATCGATCTCCATGTCAATTTGTTGTCTAATGAAAGTCGTTGACATTACTACTAGTGTCTCAGGTTATGTGTCTCAACCAACTGATGTAATGATTATTATTTTTTCAAAAAAATACGACTATTCCTTTCCTCTCAAAGATCCCAAACAACCGCCATCCAAACCAAATGAAGCGAGGACCGAATTTTCGTAGAATTGCCTGCTAAACTTGAGAATTGAGTAAAATTATAAAAAAATGTAACAAACTTGCTGAAGAAATACCAATCCAATTTTGACTTTGGGCCCAAATACTGTCAAAAGTTGTGCAACCTACAAATATATTATCAACACTTTCTTCCTTATCACACCGACTCAAACAAATACCTGAGGTAGCTAGAATAATTCAACGTTGAATCAAGTTATCTCTCATTGGTAATCAGTTTAGTAACAGTCTCCACACGAGCAAATAAACCTTCAATGACACTACTTTTCCAAACAACCGCCATCCAAACCAAATAAACCTTCAGACTACGACGCATAATAGAGCAACTGATATGCTCCTTTGACCAAATACCCTTTATATGGACATAGACTCTAGTACCACACGTCCTCCACACCATCCTGCAAGAAAATATTAGACAACTAAAGACTATGAATCTCTGTTTTTTCGTCCATTTGGGTGTTTGCTTTGATATAAGATGTCTTGGGACCTTGGAACATAATTTCTCCCTCTGTAAAGTCTTCTAAGGCTTCTTGAATCTTCATTCTTGATCTTCCCAAAGTCTTCACTAGTCTTCAGATGTCTTGATTTGCCGATTTTCATGATTTCTTCGTGAATTACATCAAAAACACCCTAAAATTGCTATGTTTCGGGAATAATAGAATTACAGACTCAAATATAGAAAACATTACAAATATCCCAAAATCATAAACAATTATTCTAATACTCCTTTGTTCTACTAGTAAAACGTACTGAAAATGATTGAAAAACAGGTTAAGAATAACGTAAGATGAACTGTCATCACCTACCTACAACACAATCAGCTCCCTCACCTCTACCTCGTGCAACCCATGATACCATCAACTCCCTCACCTCCACCTCGTGCAACGCATGAGTCACCCTACTATCACCCTCACCAAAGAAACACTCTCTTGGTGTATTAAATATGACTAGTCTAATTCAACTAGAAATGTTGAAATATTTAGATTGAACACTTTTGTTGGGTTTGAATCCAAAACATTACCATGTATGTAGTCTACCTACTTAAAAAAAAAGGTCTTGTTAAGCGGTGCTTCCGGGGCACTAGTTAAAGACCTACAGGTAGAAAGAAAATTGAAATTTTGCATCGAAAAGAATACCTTTTTATCTTTCAAATAATAGGATACACAATTTTCAAGACAATATTTTCTTTTATAATTCTTTAACAAATGCTCCTGGAGCACTTGTTAACATTTGCTTTAAAAAAACTATAACTAACTATTTACAAGTGTCTGGGCTGAAGGTTAACTTTCATAAAAGTTTGTTCACGAGAGTTAATATCTCAGACTCGTGGCTGAATGAGGCCGCTTTGATGATGAATTGTCGTGTGGGAACTATGCCTTTTGTGTATTTGGGGCTGCCTATAGCTGGGGATCCTTGGAGACTGCAGTTTTGGAAACTTGTGGTTGATCGAATTATTGTCTGATACTCCTTAAATATGTCCTGTCATCTCTTCCGATTTACTTTTTTTCCTTCTTCAAGGCCCCCGCAGGTATAATATCTTCTCTTGAATCTTTTTTTTCTTTTTTTGGGGAAGTGAGGATATTAGGAAAATCTCATGGGTAGACTGACACTCGATTTGTACACCGAAGGAGGATGGAGGGTTGAAGGCGAGGAAGTTACAGGAATTTAATTTATCTTTGGTAGGGAAGTGGTGTTGGAGGATGCTAATAGATAAGGAGGGGTTATGGTATCAAGTCTTAAAGGCTAGGTACGGAGAGGAAGGGGCAAGTTGAAGGAAGGGGGGAGGTCTCATTGTTTGACGATGTGTGGCATAGTCAAGCACCGTTGAAAGTCTTATTGTTCGCTTGGATGCTATTTCGCAATTGACTTCCAACAAAAGACAACTTGGTGCGACGACGATTACTTCAAAATGATGACAATATTTGTGTAGGGGGGTGCGGCTGTCCTGAGACCGTGAATCACTTGTTCTTTGGCCGCGACACATTTAACAGTGTGTTGTTCTTGGTTCTTCGGTGGTTGGGCCTCTCCTGCATCGCTCCTAGTGCGGCTCATGATCATCTTCTTCAGTTCGGACACCTTGCGGGGTTACCGCGTTCTTCTCATTCGTTCCTCAGGATAATCTGGCTAGCTTCTGTTTGGGTTATTTGGAAGGAGCAGAATAATCGAGTTTTTAATAACATCGCTTTGGATGCACATAGCATAACGGACAAGGTTAACCAACTATCTTTCCTCTCGCTAAAGTCTAATATGCACATCTTTGGTTACAACTATCATGATTAGTGACGACACCCTAAAGCATGTATGGGTATGGGTGTTATGATGTAATTTTATTATTACTTCAGTTTTCATTGCAGTGTTTTTTTCTTTTGACACTGATGACTTAACTTGTAAATTTTGATAGTGTTTTCTTTGCACGTCTTGTGCGAGATGAATCACTCTTATTATTGTTATATTCTATATTGGTTTGTTCAAAAAAAAAATTAATGAGTTAAGTTATTTAAAAAAACTAATGACTTAAATTATTGGCGAATTTGGTTGTCTTATGTTTTGATAAAATAAAATGAAATAAGTTATTTAAAATAAAAAAAACTAAATTAAAATAGCGTGATACAATCAAATTTATTTCGTAATATATGCAATAAAAAAATTATTTTAAATTATTTGATTGTTCTCGTGAGTTTAACTCGTTAAAAAAAACTTAAAATACACTAATGGTGTATTACATTTTACAGCATAATAAATTTTGGTCCCACGTTATACAATGTCAATGTAATAACTGATCCGCACGCACGCACATCCAAATGAACTGATGTCACAACTTTGACAGTTTATTCACGGCAGTTTTGCTACACTGCCGGTGTATAAATTCCTGCCAAACCCTAAACCCTAATCCTTCTTCTTCCTTCACATTCTGATTCATCTGATTCAAATTCAATCGGTATCACACTGATTCAAACATTGTTAATTAATTAATCAAATTAATTAATTAACATAAAAATGGTGCATTGTGATCACTGTTTGAGGAACGTTTCTGGAACTAGAATTGACGAGGGTCAATTGTGAGTAACCTCTTAATTTATTTATTTTTATTTCATTTTTTTTATGAGTATTGGATTATTTGATATTAGTTACTCATAATTTTTCTTTGAATTTGTGTTTTTGTTTGATTATTGGATTGGAATTTGTGTTTTTGTTTAATTTTTGTTGTTTTTTGTATGATTATTGTCAACTATGATGCACAAACACTCCTCGGATTAGGCGTGTCTCTGTGTAGGATACGTTCCTGTCCGACACCGACACCTATATTACACTGAATATGTCGTGTCCGGTGTCCGTATCCGTGCTACATGGATTATTGACAATGGTTACTCACAGTTATTATGATTTATATTTTATAACTTTTATTTGAATTTTGTTTTTGTTTGAATATTGGTAATGATCACTCACGGTTATTAATTTGTTTTAAATTTTTTTTTTGAATTTTGATTTTTTTTTGGTTGGATTATTGATAATGGTTATTCACAAATATTAATTTTTATTTTATAAATTTGTTATGAATTTTTGTTTTTGTATGATTATTGGATTGGATTATCGATAATGGTGATTTGAATGTTATCAGGTGTTGTGAGTATTGTGGGAAGGTGTTGGAAGAATGCTTTCTATCTAATGAGCCAACTTTTCAGAAAGGCTCTGCTGGACAGGTAATGGAATTAAGGTTTTGGCTTGTGAAATAGTTCAATTTAGGGTTTTGTTTCGGGAATGATAGAGATTACAATTATTTATTTTGCAGATTAAAAATGAGATAGAATAGAATAGAATTGAATTGAGATTTTTGTGTTTGGTTTTGCGGTGTCAACAATTGATCTTGAATGAATTAATTTTGTAAAGTTTATTTTTTGGCTAAAATTGAGTTGAAGGTATATATGTTATGATATATTCATGTAAAAGTGTGTTGAACAATAATTTTGAGTTTAATAATCAATCCTAGAATCAAAAGCTCCAATTTTTATCTTCAAGTTAGACTGTCACAGTAAATAGTTTTTACACTGTCAATCAATCGTAACCGTTGGATCATTAGAAGCGTTTGACTTTTATCTTAAACATTTCTAAAGTCATACACATGAATTGTTATGATGTGTTGACGGTCTAAATTTTTTACACCGACTGTGCATGGGAATTAAACTCAGAATTGGATGGATTTTATTTTTATATATTGTTAAATATAGGTTTTAGGGACTATTTTGGACTTATGGTAAGCAATGGAAGGGTTTGGAAATGAAAGTGTTAAAGCACACTGTCTTCTCTTTAGAGGATTTTTCAATTGTGGAGTCTTAAGGTTCTCTTGAGAGAAATGCGAGTTTAGTGTTTTTAATGATCATTTTGCTTTGCTGTGTCTATTTTTACACTTTCGCTTTAGTTGATATCATTGCTTCCTCTTTTAATTTCCTTATTTGTTTGTTTTTTATAGAGCAAATTCTCAGGCAATTTGATAAGGGCGGTTAATGAAATGGACTCACGTCAAAGGACTACAGATAGAGGTATTACTTGTCATGCATCATCAGTAATTTACAATATGAATGTAGTAAATTTATTCCTTACATAATGCTTTTTACTGCATATAAAATGTTCTTATTCGACATACGATTCCCTGTACATAACTATTGAATGAGTCGTTATGGTAGTTTTAATATTTTAAATTATGATATTCATGTAACTATTTGTTTTAATCAACTTGTTACGACAATGAATTATGACTTTAAAATTTATATCGAGATAAGGAAAGTAAAATACATTTTAAAAATGCACATTACTGCAAATGTCATTGTTAGTATGAGCTAGTGATGAGAATTATCATGAAAACGTATGAGCTGCTGATGAGAATTATCGTGAAAACGTCTATAAAAGTACAGAAGTGAACTTTGAACAATTGTGTTACTAGTGCTTATACAAAATAAGAAATGAGAACACAATAATTGTCTTTTCACTGAAGATGAGAGACAGAAACCAAACATAGGGATATAAATTGATACTGTTTTTATGATTTTCAATTTTTCATTAGAATTATTTTGTTTCAAGGTTCTATTTATACATGCTTTCACAACCAGATTAGAGTGTCTTGTGGTGATGTAAAATCACCTAACCTAACATGCTATGATGTCAGCATTTCACAAATATAGCCTACATGAATACAACATTCAGAGTACATATATGTTATACTATACTACGCCAATACCTTCAAATTTAATAAAAAATATAGTTTATACATAATATTTAATGGCATATATTCTGACGTGCCAATTTTCACTTGAATTGCAGCTACAGAAAATATTAGAAATCTATGTCGCAACCTTGGAATGGATGATTATAGTATAGCTGATGCAGCTGTGAAATTTTATATAGTATGTTAATTTTTTATCTTCATTGCTGTTAGACCTGGCTTCTTTTAGTATACATACTTTCATTGGGAGACTTTTATTTATTTATTAAATTGTTGTTTGCCTAGTGAAGATAGGACTAGAGAAAAACTTTACCAAGGGACGTAGATCTGAACTTGTACAAGCTGCTTGTCTTTATCTTGCATTCCGGTAAGTTATTTTTATATTTGTAGGTTTGCAATAAGAAGCACTTCTCCTTTTCAAAAAAATAAGAAGCACTTCTAAATTCATTGATTCGTTCAGTCATTTTTCATTCGGTGGTTGCATAATTGTCCTCGAATTTGGACTTTAAGCGTAACTCAATCATACAAAACCAACTTGTAAGTTGAAAACTGTTGAAGCCTTATAAATGGTACGTTGGCCATATATGTGGGGGCTTTCAACACTCGCCTTATGCTTAGAATTGGACATCGACGTGGAATGATTCCGATGGAATAACAGGAATCTCAACACAGTCATGTCCATTTCATCTCTAGAGCATGGAAAAATGCAGATGGAATAGCAAAATATTGACTCAGATACCATCTTAAAATTTTAGCTTTAGGCATAACTCGATCCCACAAAGTCAGCCTGATGGGATAAGACTACCCATACCTTATAAAGGCTACCTAAACTGTATCCTTAGTCGTTGTGGGAGTCTCAACCGAGGTAGTTAAAATCGAGATTTCACATAGAATCGAAAAGGGAAAGTAAAATCATAAAATTTATACATGTAACACCAATCGTAGGATCATACAAAGTTCCTAAAACTCATAATGTGCATATCAATTCATTTACTTGTACAAGCAAGATAAAGTAAACCTTAAAACACACTTGAAATACCTGTATAAATTTGAATTCATAAACATAAGTAAGTCAATAAATAAAAGCATACAAAGAAACGGTCGTGTGAAGTAGTAGCAGAGAAAGCTTGTGCACGAGGTAATGAGGCATTGCTTGTAAAAATTATATGAATAGAGGCACGCATTTTAATTAACCCCTAAAACCCTATTTTTTAAAATGGAACAGTGCACAAAACTGGATTTTTTCTGACCTGCGAATAGAAAACGGTTGTCCTCTCAACCCGTGCACAGTAAAAGGGCTGTGTGCCATAGACTATATGATTGTGCAAATAACTTATATGGGATTCCACCCAATTTCACCAAAATCCGATAGTGTGTGTACTCTTCATTGTTGAGGGCAAGCCTAAACGTTTTTTTTTTGTTTGACAAAGGGCAAGCATAAATGTTGAATTGCTCATTTTTATGCACAAACACAATTTTTGTGACTGTGGGTCAAAACTCCATATTCCAAATTTGTTTAATGGAACTTTTTTACCCCATGACGATATCATTAAATGGCTCTAATCTTGCAATATCTAAATTATTTGCATTTATTTTAACGCTAATGTTATATTTCTTCTTGCAGGGATAACGATAAGCCATACCTTCTTATTGATTTTTCAAATTGTTTAAGGACAAATGTGTGAGTATGCATTAGTTCTATTTTTATCTTGGTCGATTTCAACTCGTGTTTCTGAATGTTTTATTTGTTTTGTCATGCAGTTATGCGCTTGGCTCAGTTTTTTTGCAGCTTTTGAAAGTGTTAAGGCTCGAAGAACACGCGATTGTTCGAAAGCTTGTTGATCCCAGTCTTTTTATTTATAAATTTACGCATAGTAAGTACCTTTTTAAGTCATATTCGTTTCACATTCCACTGAAATATGATTGGCATAACGTGTGTAGAATTAAAGAATAGTATTTTTAATATTAATTTCAAAAGTTTTGACAGTACAATGAGTTAACTGTTTAATTAGTTTATCCTATACCTAATGGACCTAATTAACGAGCCGATTATATAACAAATTGTTAGGATTAGCCATATCTTGGGCAATTAGTGACATGTAATGGGACTAGAATTAAAAATTACATTAATGTCTTTATTGTACATACATTATAAATACATCCTTATGTAGTATAATTAGACACACACAAAAACAGAAATTACATGGTGTGAGTATTGGTTCGATCCTAAGGTTGTTGTGCATTTTTTCCCACCGTGCTCTCCTATTCCGGCGATATTCACACCTTTTCTAGTTGTGCCATAACCTTTTTCCGTTGGGGATCAACACCGCGGGCCACCACCAAATGCCGCAGAATCCTCCGACGAGCACAACAGTACTTCTCCTGCCTTCCCCTTGTCTTCTCATGCGCTGCTACACACCGCCACCTTCTCTGCGCAGGGGACCCCTATAATCTAGTTTGTGTGATGCTTTGACACTTGGTTTGCTATCCATTAGTCAAAGTAACACTAGAGAGTGTGTCCATATGAGTGAGATAGGAGAGAAACGGTTTGTTACCAAACATATGATAAGTGGTGGCCTGAGTCAAGGATCCAAGGTCCAAGTGAAGAAGATTGTGTAACAAAGGCAACAAGATTACCAGTCCTGGTTTGGTCGCCGACACTTGGCTCTCTTTATCATTGAGTTCCACACGCGACGTGTCGCATGAAAACTCTATCGCAACCTTTCTACCGCTTGGAGCTCACGTTCCACGCGCCACCTTACAGCCTACACGACTCTGCGCGTTTGTTGGAGATTCCTGTCTTTGGGGGTCAATTGCCTGACTCACCTCTTCTGTTAGTGATGTCCATGCTATTTATTTATTTTTTTTTTGAAACTGAATCCATGCACCTCTGGTCCATGCGCTTCTTCTGGTCATTGCCTTGTGAGTGTATTTGGTTTCTGGTCTGTTTGCGCACATCTCTGGTCTGTTTATGCCCTCATACAGGTGTTATCTGTTTGTGCATCTTTGTGGTGTGTTTTAAAGGACGAGTTTTTTTTCTAGTATTTTTTTTTCTGCATTGTCTCCTTCGGCTTCAATCGCAGAGTCCTCTATTACTTTGTCATGGTGAATCTATTTTAATTGTATTCCTAATAACTGCTCTGGGTTTGTGAAAACATGCCTGCATATACTTTTATATGCTAGCATGGCGGTAACATTATTAATCTGTTATCAATATGTGAATTTTACATAGATTTGTAACAAGTATCTTTTTAATTTTTATAAATATTCTATCCTAAATATTTTCTTTCAAGTAAGGAAACATAAATAGATTGATTTTCATGTAGCTTTGTTAAAGCAAAGGAATATGGCTGTCTCTGAAACTGCGCTGAATATTCTTTCCGACATGAAACGTAACTGGATGCAGGTAAGCTGATGTGGATCTGACATTTTTTTTAGTTCCTATATTTTTGGGAAAGAATATTTTTCTTTTTATTATGATGATATTGCCAAATTTCGAAAAACAGACAGGGAGGAAGCCTAGCGGATTATGCGGTGCAGCGTTATACATGGCTGCTCTTGCAAATGGTTTTCCGTGCACGAAATCAGATGTTGTAAGTTAAGGTTTCAGTTTCTGCATAAATTTTATTACCACTTGTTGCTAAAAGCTTCATGCCAAGAAAATGCTTGATTTGTTGTTATACATCAATAAAGAGTCTTTTCTCATTTGATCTCATTTCCTACAAAAGCTTTTATTTGAAAGTCATACAGTGAGTGAGGGAATAAGATAAAAAAAAAATGCAAGAATTACGTTGTGAGAATTACACGATAAACGATGAAAGGCTTTCTCATTCTTCCTTTTTTCGCTTCCCTGAAGAGAATTTATATTTATAATCCTTGATTCTTTTGTTCAGAATGTTCTGGTACTTTTATCTTTCTCTCCTCTGGTAATATTTATTGTTGCAATTTTGGTTTTATACAGTTCTCTTGTGTATTTCTCCCGTACACCATTTTTAATGTGTTTTTCTCCTGCGTAAAAAAAAAAACGTTTTCCTCCTAAGCTTATTATGGAAAGGATCGTGTTTATGGTTTGTCTTTGGTATGCTCATGTGCATTTCAAGTTCAAGGGAATTTCCTATTCGACAGTGTTGTCAATTTGGGATTCATTGGTGGGATACCCTCCATTTTTTTTATTAGAGAAGAGTTTAGCCATAATAGGATTAGTATTCCTAATTTTCATTTTCGTTGATTCTTCGGATGGCTTAAGTCCTTGTTCCCCCATTTCTCTATAGTTATTTTCTTTATTAATGCATTTGAGCTGTCTTGCAAAGGATGAGTTGTGGCCAAGGTGCCAACCTAATTGGGATATTAGTTGCTAGCTTGATGTGTTAAGGCGTCTGTCTGTAGTTTATAAGAAATATCCATCAGTGTTCTTATATAATGGTGCCATAGCAATATAGCATAGCTTATTTTCATGAATCCACTATGAAAACTGTGACACTATCCTAGTTTTGCTATTAGGGCCATATTGGCTGCTATTCCAATTTATACTAGCAGATGTATGTAGCAACAATAGCGGAAAAAGAACTATTTTAGGGTTTTAAAAAATTATAAAACTAATAATTCCCGAAAAAGGTGAACTTGGCGGTGGAGACAGAAATGGGGATTGCTACATAGATTCCAAAAAAAAAGAAATATATTGGTGGACATTGGGTCATCATGAATTGGAGTTTCTACTTGTCAAGATCTAATACCATGTTGAAAAAGGAGGAAGAGAGTATGAATATATACGTGTATTGTGTGCGTGTGTGTCTGATGTGTATCTATATATCTATATATATATAATCACTATAACTACATATATCTACAAGAATCACAACAAATACAAAACTTTATCATACTATATTTACTAAATACACTTACAACTACTCTATTTACATTATTTGTAATACTCTACCTGTCTTGTGTAATGCTTCATTGGATTTGCTAATTTGCCATGCAGCTAAGAGTCGTCCATGTATGTGAAGCAACATTGACCAAGCGGCTGATAGAGTATGAGAACACAGAGTCTTCCAGCTTGACAGTATGTTTCTCGGTTCTTGTTATTCCTTTAAATTGCTTGTTTTATGATGGTATGGTGTCAAATAATTTAGTTTGAAATAAGTTCTATGAATTGTTGTATGTTCTGTATTTTGCTCTGCTGTATCTCATATCTTATATACAATTTCCAGTCAGTTTCAAATATTGCTTCTAATTGATTTTACTGTACATAATATCCAGCCATAAATAATTTATTTACAAAAATGATTGAGAAAAGGGAACATGCACACGGTCAGTGTAAACTAGTTTTGCACCAATGTCCTCTAAGAATCTACTATTCTGTAGTTATTTTTAAAATGTTGTTACGCATTATGCTTATGTGACCATATTATGAGTTCTCATTAGATTTTATTGTAAAACTAATTTACACCGACGATGGATCCCCATCAAACGTAAAATGATTTATTCCTTTAAATAGCTTACTGAATAGCTGTACCTCACAATTGATGTTTTTGCCACAAACCTTAAATATCCAAAGTTTGAATGTTTGCAAACCTTGATGAAAGTTCGGATTTTAATGCTCCAAGATTTGATTAGTGAACATTTTAAGTGTACTGAGTATGTGTTAGCTGCTAGGCGTGAAGCTCATAATTTCAAGTTAATGAAAAATTTCATCAATATCTCATGGTTACAGATTGACGAGTTGAATGCAATGGCAAAAGAGCATGAAAACCGTCCAATTAAAGTACCAAATGGCGAACTGAACAAATGCATTTCAAAGGAGGAGGAGGAGGAGGAGGAGGAGGGGGAGGAGGGGGACCCCCTAACAAAGAAGAAGAAGAAGAAGGACCCCCTAAGGTGTGAACACAAGGGTATGGATCCTCCAATACCCCTCTTTGCACTTGGATTGTGCGAAACATGTTACAGATTTGTGAGTAATTTCTTCCTGATGCATTACTTTTTGCTTTTTTATCAACCACTTATTTTTACCATTTATCGTTCTACCGATTATTGCAGTTTGATAAACTCTCTGGTGGACTTGGTGGTGGTTTGGATCCTCCTGCATTCCAGCGTGCTGAGAAGGATAGAATGGTAAAGTCACATACTGAGGAGAATGCTAATAAATCAGATGATGTAAGTAGAACTTGGTTTTATGGACGTATGCATTTACGTTTGTAAGCATTACAAAAGGCTGACATATATCAAACTAGAATATCATGCTCCTAGCTTTTCAAGTACTAATAAGATTTGTAGGTATTATATTTTTAACTGAATGGTCAATTGATAAAATGAGTTTTAACTGCCTTGGATATCATGATCCATGTTGGACAATAAATTTCACATTCTTTGTAGCACCAACACTTTAGTTTGAAGGCGTGTTTGAGTGTTTTACATGTGTCGGTGTCCGACATTCATACGACACCGGCACATGTGGTTACATTCAAGTTCAATCACTCCAGTGTTTCCATGTCAGTGTTGGTGCTGCACATTATGTCCTTGTCTATGTCAGTACTTCATATCATATTACTTCAAGTGCAGTTTAACACCGACATGTTACTACCAAGGAAATATGTAAACCTCTTGTCAATTCATCCTCTGCAAGAACACCCCACAGAGTGAGAAGAATTGACTTGATAAAATTGTGATCAAGCAGAAGCTTTTAGCATTTACTTACATGAACATGATCATGTGTCAAACCACATATATGAGCATCTAACACCAATACAATCTTCAAAGAACCATCAACTAACAATTTAAAAATCATTTATTTGTTTATTTGTTCTTTTGGTTAGTTGGCAATGGATTCAAATGATGCATACGAGAGCCAAATAGAGTTACATACCTCTGAGCCTGGAAATATTGGTGGGTGCTTTTATTTCTCTTAACGATGGCTAATTTAATTTCTCTGCCTACAGTTTCTAAATCTAGTTTGCTTAAAATGCTTTCAGGGGGAGAGTATGTGGCCAATAAAGATGGTGGGCATGACGAGTCACGTATAGAAGATGATATGAATGAAAAAACTCATGATGAATCAGAAAGTCTCTCTGATATTGATGATAAGGAGGTGATTAACAAATTCCATACTTCCTGCATTGGATTTTCTTAGCCATTGCGATATTGTTCATCATTGACTTTTTTTTTTCTTCCAGGATTTCGTTTAGCATTTTTTTGTTGTTGTTTATTATAATGAAAACAATTGATAGGAAAATCTATTTGAAAATTGAATGTTCTCAAACATAGTCTAAATGGAACAAAGTATTGTAAGTCTATGTAAGAAAGTAGATTATGCATTGGGCCTAACTTATCCTCACAATACCAGAATATAAGGTGAGGGGTGCCTCTCTTTATAAACTCTTATCAGACCATATATCTTTTCTATGTGGGACTTGGGTTTGTCCCAATACACCCTCACGCCCAACACTATTAGGCTTGGTGCGTGTATATAAATGGTGGGTGGCCGATCGATAGGCTCTGATACCACATTATATTTTTATATTGAACTCTAATAACTTGTGTAAGAATATTGTTATCTGTAAATAATTCCGGGGGTTCTGATAATTATCGTAGTGATCCTTTTCCAAGTAGCTGGAAAATGCTTTGATAATTAACGTTTTATTTATTGTTATACCTTTCACTCTTTGTTTTTCATTAAGGTGTGTAATGATTCTCATGTCAACTTTTGCGAGGACCATTGTATATTAGATGTTTAGATCTTCTTTTTTGATGCCGCTGTTGTCTTTCTCCCTTACACAAATCTTCAATTTTAGTGGTGTTCAAAATTTTGTCTTGCTAGTTGAAAGTGTAAGGGATCTAAAAACAACCCATGCTTTTATGGTGGATATTTAACAGCAATAATTCCATTTCATGTTCCTCCATTCATGCTCATCTTTCCAAATATTTATCATTATTTGTATTCTGTAGAAGATTTGAGATATTGAATCAACATTTAGATCGTATCATTCTTGCAGCTTGATTTAAATCCCTAGGAAATTTTAATTTTTATCAAGTTATTAACAATTTTATGCTTTTTCAATTATTTTAATGATCTCATGTCACATTGTGTGACTTACTATCGTGCTGACCATCCCTTGCTAAAATTTGTATGCTGCATATAGGTTGATGGCTACCTTCACAACGAGGAGGAAACACGTTACAAGAAGCAGATATGGGAATTTAATAATCGAGAGTATCTTGAGGTACTGAAGATTTAATTCCTTTTTTGTTGATATTTCTAGATAAAGTTACCTGTTTATTTTTCTACATCCAACTCTGAAGTGAGTACATGCTTGTATTGTGTCTTACCTTGGTTTGCGATTTCAGATTTTAGCTTGTGTGGAAGTTCAATGTGGACTAGGTCTTATTCTTCCTTCGATTCTTTTACAGGAACAAGCTGTCAAGGAAGCAGCTGCAGCAGCTGAAAGGAGAAGATTAGAGGAGGAATTAAAAAATTGTACCCCTGAAGAGCGTGAAGCAAGAGAACTTAGGGGAGCTGTTGCTGCAGATGTGGCAAAATCCAGAAAGGTAACTTTGGAATCAATTTTCTGTGGAGGTTCTTTGTGTGTGTGAAACAAAACAACTACAGTATTCTTGCTCAGTGTATCTGATTATAAGTATGCAAACACATGGGGATGATCACCCGTCCCTTATCCATTCCAATGTTCCCCTTGTCCATGGGACTGTTTGGCTGTTCATCCTTTCTGGCTTATCCACCGTGCGAAACTGCTTCGTCTGTTTGAACTATTATTCACCATGTTTTGGCTTTCGTTTGTGCCTATATGATCTTATTCCTATAAATGGTCACATAATGATTGATCATTTGTAGAATTGTGTCTCAATAGGTAAAGCGGTGAATTTTCTAGTATATGGGTTCTTCGTTTTATTATTTTTACTTCATAGTACAACTTTGCTGAATAAACTGTGACTTGGTGTTAAGGTTATAGAACTTTTTTTAATATTGTTACTCTGCATATTTTGTAGGAAAAGAGGAAACAACGAGCTGAAGAGGAAAGAAGGTTGGGTCCTGCTCAATCTGCTGTAGAGGCAACTAGCCGAATGTTGAAAACAAAGGTATTTATTAGGAAAATGCATGCAAATTAAGATAATTTGTTTATTACGCTCATTATGATGCTCTTTTGTAGGAAAATCCAAGCCCTAAATTTTTTATTTGTAGGAAATGTGTTATCAATGTTACATATTTCATTTTGCATGTGCGGTTAAGTTGGCCAAATTTTGTGCAATAAATATGATTTCTTCATTGGGCTACCTAGAATTTTCTGAAAATGTATATATGTATACATTATATTATTATTGTTATTTTATTTTGCATCTACCATTTGCAGAGGCTCAGCTCCAAAGTCAATTTGGATCGCTTGGATAAATTATTCGATAAACCGGTAATTCTCTCCTTTATCCTTTTGTTTTTTGCTTTCTGATGCATGTATCGAATATTCAGTGTTCCACAAACATGAAGATTTCAATGATATTACTGAAATGCTATTATTCGAACTTAGAATCATATTCTTTTATAACTGATATTAGATCTATAAGCCTTCTAATTTCCACAGCTGTATCATTTCTTCTGTTTTAACTGTTTTTATATCAATTTCTTAGGAACATTATTTTGCTTTTTTGCAACCTTGCATGGCCATTTATACAAGCTTCTTCTTTCTTAATTAGTTTAATTGATCAATAAAATTGGGAATTTCATATATTCATTCTTTAGGGGCTGAAACATGTTTTGACTAATGAAAAGTCTATGTTGGGTTATCTAGCATACCTTTTCTAAATTACATAATTACTTGTAAGAAGATTTTGCTTTTTTAATCTGCTTTTGCTATCTCAGTATTTATTTACTTTATAGATTGGTATATATAATTTTTAGCTATATAATATAATAACTTCGCCATTGTGTCTAAAATACCATTTTGCCGTATATACATGACCCAATTCTAATTATGTTTATGAATGTTGTCTTTTGAAGAGTAGACTAAATACATCATTCATAAAGAAAAAATGGGAAATACTCACTTTTTTCTTGTTCAAATGCTTGTTATAAACAGGCAGCTCCAGAGAATAACAAGAAAGTACGATTTGAAACAAAGGAGGATGAATTGGAACCAGTCAACGAATTTGCGGCTGATGAAGATATGTATGCAGAATATGATGATACTATGTATCCAGAAAATGACTATGAGACATATGACTACGAGGAAGCCGGTGGTTTTTATGAATATTGATGGTTTTTAGCAAAAGGGTTACCAGAAGCTCTTTTATACTTGAGTTATCTGTGACATTTTTCGAATATAATCGACATGGTTGGCAGCACCAGGGGAACCGAAGATTGTCAAAAGTTTTGGTATGTTGAGGTTCATCAAACAGGCTAGAATCATTTATCAGTGTTAGTTCTTTCCAAAATTGAGTCCATTCATTCTTTGAGAACTTAGAAGTTATTATAATTACCTCTCTTTATGTATTGGTATTTAATCAAACTAGTTAATTATCATGTTTTGTTTGACTTTTAAGGTTTTGTTACAGCATTAATAAATGCAATAAATATTTTGAATTTCATAAATAAATGTCTCTTAGTGTTTCTTTTTCAACAAATATTTGGAAAAAAAAATCAGAAAAAAACTGCCGCTGGCAGTATCGAACTGGGGAGAGCAGGTTTTGATGGGCGCACTACCTAACCAATGCGCCATGTATTGCTGTGTGTTTTATTTTTTACTTTTTATTCCTATACCTAATATGTAACGAAACGAAACAGCAGAGAAAACAAGAGCTTACCACAGAATAAACATTTTTTTTAGGTATTACTTTTTCGACCCTATATCATTCTCGCGCGCCCTGCGTCTTTAAGTTTACGGATTTTATAATCCGAACTGGTGTTTTCCTATGTTATAGGGTGAAAAAATGAGTTGCGGATTTTGTAATCCAGAAACTTCAAAAAATAGGGCGCGTTACATGATTTTTTCGGATTACATAATCCAAACACCCCATAAACATCATTTTTCAAGGAAAAAACAGTTCGGATTATATAATCGGAACTGTATCAGCACAAATTATAAACATGTTTGTAACATGAATAGTCATTTGAGGGACAATATTAATCTTCTTACCTCTCATCCTTCTGTTTTGGGTCATTGATATCTGTTCTTAGTCAAAAATTGAGTTTCCGAGCTACTTGATCGGATTGCTCCGAAACTTCCCCATAAAATCAGAAAAATTTCAAGGACCATGACTCCCCTAGAAGGGACTTCTTATGTGACTCCGCCCCTCAATCCATTGTTTAGACCCATTTTTCGTTTTTAATTTTTCATATTCTTAGAAAAATCCGAAAAAATTTGCATTAGTTTTATTTGATTTTTAGAATTGTTTGGTGGTATTTTTATATTTTTATAATTTTATTTGACTGGTTTTTATCATTTTTTATTTAGTTTTTTTGTTGTTTTTAAAAGCAAAACTCAAAACTGCTGAAATGTAAGAGAGTCTGATGACAGATTATACATAAGAATTGTCCGGAATTAAAATTCGAATTGTCAAACATGAATTCAGATTATGAAATACGAACTGCACAAGAGTATTTTTAGAAAATTTACAGGGTGCGAGAGAAGGTCATAGGGTGGAAAAAATAATACTCTTTTTCTTATTCAAGGAATTAAGTCGTTAAACTCACACTAATAATAGAGAAGTGGTGAATATAACAATGTTTATAAAGCTTACCAACCAAACTGCGTTTACATGACACCACTACATAAACTTTAATTTCTCTAATAGAAATCTTTATAATTTAAATTATTGAAATATTGCAAACTATGTTACCATAAATGTTTTTTTTATTGGAATTTGTAGTATTGTAATATTATTAAGTGTTCTATTTTTTTTTTATATATATAATAAAAGTTTAGATGAGTTGAACTTCAAGAATTAACTAGGGTAAGACCTCAAGGCTCAGTGAGCACTAATAAAAGCATTCATATATAACCCATCAAAAGATCATTATGCTGACAATGAAAGTTGAATCGATATTTTTATAGGCGAGTCAACTCCTTACCAACTAACTCAATTTTCATTAACTAATGATTATATCTTGAATCTGAAGAATGAATTTAAGAAATTATGTTGTTTTTAGGAAACTTGAGAAATTGTGTTAATTTGTCTAACATTTTTTTGTGTCTTTTTTAAGAGATTGAGTCATACAATTCAGTCTAGTTTAATACCTATATAATTTTGTTACAAGACTAAGTTATGCGACAAATTACTTTGTACTTCTATAAAAAAGAAAATCATTTACTTCATAATAGCAAACTATTGTTACTCAAGTTAAGAGTATAATAGGAAGAAATATTCGATGTTGTAAAAAGACAATCAAAATACTACATTGTTTTGCTAAAACATTGAACATGAACCGCCACTTGTGGGGCCCCCTTTTAAAGCCACCAAAGAGAATCGAACTTGAGATTTTAAGGAGCACACTCTAAGACCTCAATGCAACTACTAGATCAACCCTAAATGCGTTGAGGTTCTTATGATGTTATAATGAAGTTAACAAAATTAGTGAATAAAATTTGACATGCAAATCTATGTTTACTAAGAATAAAATTTCAATTTTGCTTTTGCACATTTAAGTCAAGCAATAAAAGTGAATCGAGGCAATGCTATGAAACTTTGCATATCATTTTCATATATTTTTATAGAATTCCCTACAAAAAAAACAGCTCAAAATCTTATTTCTTGATCGCGGTTTTTGTTGTTTTGTTTATTGAGTTTTTAACACTTTAAAATAATTGATGTGTCACTTGTTGAATTTTTTTAATTTTTTGTGAAAAAACGTCCTAAATATAACTGTAAAAAATCATGAAAAAAAAATCAACTTCTAGATTACTTTTCTAGAGTTTATGCCTATATGAAAAATAGGATTCTTTTTTTGGACAAAATGAATAAATAGAATGTTATAAATAGGAAAAATCTGTAATTAGAGTGTTAGAATCCGTATTTTTTTACCGGGCCATTGTTTAAAAATGTATGTTAAAGGGTCAATTTAAACAATTAATCCATATCTTCTATTATCTATCGGTGCTATGTATAAAGGTGATACATGATTTTGGGATGACTTTTTCACTTTCAATTATACCCTTAAATTAATTTCCCTATAAAAATGCTATATTGTTAGAGTCAATTCAAAAAAACAAGAATTTATATTACATTTGATATAATGTTGACATCATTGAAAAAAATAAGTGTGATTTGTTATAATTTGAAAACTTTGAACTATCTATATATACCTATAATTTCAATCAAAATTAAAATTATTTGTAATACAATAAAGTGACTAGATAGACTGACAGTGAGCGTCCGTCTGAACGCTAATATCACTAAACACAGACATATTAGTGTCTCTTTTACGGAATCATCAATTTGAACTGTATTAATCCTGTAATAAAGTTTGCATGTATTTGGTGAATAATGACAATTGACATGAACATGGTGCCAACAAATTGTTCTTCAAAATAACATAGTTGTATTTTTTGAAGAAGTTAAATTAGCCCACTTAAATTGGCATCAGAGAGAATCGAACTTGAAATCAAATCTCGAGGAGGAGCACACTCCTAGATCCCAAACCAATACCACTAGGCCAACCCAAATGGGTAATAAACATAGTTGTTAAATCATGTTTGAATCTATTAAAACAAAGAAGGTTACTCTTTAGGCCCCCTCCATATCTCTTTAGGCCCCCTAAAGTGACCAAAGTAACCTTTGTGACGTGCACGGTATATAAGTTCCGAACCGTCCAGTATTTATCTACCGGAGGACCATTTTGCTCATATGAGAAAACATAGCAAACAGACTTCTTTTACATTACACCATTTACCATTCTCTCTTCTCTCCCCTCTTCTTCTCTAATGTCACTCTCTTGTCAC
>Ga0228711_1004090_pt1 | contig 22570 bp, 14 predicted proteins | sample MedpolnodulmetaG_2_FD_177996 | JGI IMG/M metagenome (GOLD analysis project Ga0228711, IMG submission 177996) | Root nodule microbial communities from Medicago polymorpha collected in Santa Monica, California, United States - brown nodules | ecosystem: Host-associated > Plants > Roots > Nodule...
AATTTAAAAAAAAAAACGAAAAAAATTTTTTTTTTTTTTTTTAAAAAAAAAAAAAAAAAAAAAAATATAAAAAAAACTAATAAAAAAAAAAAAAAAAAATTGAAAACCAAACCTATAATCCCATTTATGTTGATTATAGACAAATCTTAAAATACTGCTAACATGAATTCATAGGATTATTAGGATGGATCTGAGTTATGTTATTCTCCCCGACACAGGCCTACCATGATTTGCAGCCGTAGATTTTTCGTCGGACACTATTTTCTAGTAGTGTCATCTTCATCTCTGTCTGTATAGATGAGGTTGTGCTCCACTTTTGTGTTCTACTAGACTATAGATTATATGAACAAACAACACGTCTTTCCATTTTTGTTAGAATGCACGTTCTTTCATATAATTCTCTTACTCCTTTTATTTTGTGTAGTTTTAATCATGTCTTTCTTCTCGTCCCCAAAATTCATCTTACTTTTCTTTTCTCAATGAACAAGTTTGACTAGGTGAGGAACCAACAATCTACTTGTTTATATGAAAAATAAATCAAATGAGTCATTAGGTTATCGTTGGGTTGAATTTAATGACTCGAACCGGTTAAAGCATATGTTCATGGACCGACTGCTTAGACCGGTCGGTCCGAGTCAATTTTTAAAATATAAAATACCAAATCTTAAATTTATATAAACTATTAAGATATAAAATATAATCAGCATGATAAATATCAAATCAAGTTAGTTGTAAAGAGTGATCCTTACAATAGGTATAAATAATGAATTAAACTAAAAGTTATAAGAAAAACACACAATTGTATTAAATAATATTTAAAACTGTCTCTAAAAAAATTTCTTTTTTTGTAAAACATAAATAAACTTAATGATGGAATAAGTTTTGTTTTTGATCCTTAATTAATTTAAATTTCACAACACTTGGTTTCTAAAGTAAACGTAAAAATAATTCAAAAGTAAATTTTTTATAATTAGTGTCCGGTTTTTTTGGGTGTAAATCTAATATTTGACTAGTGCAAATCAGGGATACGAGACGACCTTACATATTTTATGTATTGTTCATACCAACTGAGTTAAGCTCGCAAGAACAATTCTATGGGTTTAAATCTCTAGCTTATGTAACAAAAAAAAATCTCTAGCTTATTTTTTTTTATAGGTATATTCACCTCCCTTGATTTTAAGATTACTATAACCTATTTCTTCTAAGAACTGGATGGATAAGACTAAACTTAAATTTATATTAAACTTTTAAAATTTAAAACATTAGCATGAGGATATGCAAGGAATTGAAACATTAAAAATAATTTTTGTTTGGAAAAAAATTAAAATAAATTATATACATATATAATTTAGAGTACATTTCTCTAAAAAAAAATCCATTCACAATTTAATTCTTAAGTAAAATTAAATTTAAATATACACAACATGAATAAATAAACTAAGATTTAGACAATAATGATAACATAAATATTACAAACCAAGAAACATAAAAAACAGGTGTACAAAAACATTAGTAATAAATAGATGATACATTTTTTTTAAATAATAGATAGATAATACATAAATATAACAAATAATAGAACTCTCTAAAAAAAACCAATTATAGAATTTAATTTTGCTTTGTATAACATATATAATATTGGTTCTCATATGACATGCACGACATCAAAAGTCATCTTTAATTCATGAAGAATTAGAGAAAATGAATTTCCCTGATAGATATCAAATCAAAGTAGTTGTAACAAATAATATTTAACATAAGTATGATGAATGAAATGAATTACAAACAAAATTATAGAAGACAAACAATTAGTGATTTGACAATAACACATAGGATTATTTTATCTAACATTGAAAAAAATATATCAATGATTGAATAATTAAATTGTATATTTTATCCTATCTTTATAAAAAATATTAACACTTGAACACCAAAAGCAAAAGTAATTTTTAATATTAAATTTAAAAAAAAAGTAAAATTAATTTTTAAGATTAAATTTTTAAAAAAATTATTGATAATTAGTACACAGGTTTTATCTGTAACTAAAAATATTTTGATAAATTTTACTTACTTTTTATCTCAATTTGATCAAATTATCAAACTCATATTTCCTATGAGCACTTAATACATAATACCTAATATTAAATTTCTATATATTATATATAATAGTGTCATAAACTATATATTTAAATTAATTTTAAATATATTGGTAAGACCAAATTCCTTTATATAACTACATATTATTACTATTGAAATTTATTTTTAAAGTTTATTTTGAATATATTTTTAATTTATACTATTTTATTTGAAAAATCCAAATGAAAAGTTATGTTAATAAAAAGTTATTCACGTCGCAAGATATGTCATCGTGAGCTTAGATCAGTTTGTAGGGACAATGCATAATATATGCAAGGTCCGTGGTTCAAACTTTGACCACCACAAAAAAAAATCGCAAGATATGCTATAAAGCAGGGGGTGTATAAAACCCAATACTTTCTTACAACCCGTCTCGGCCCAAATGCAATGGGACAGATCTGACCTTATAGAAATAAAAAGTTGGACAAAAAATATGCGACAAGACATGGACATATCTGAAACAGGGGCTGAGTTCGGGTTAACACTTGGGTTACATGTCCTGTCCTTATTTAGTTTGAGAACAAAGAGTATTTTTTTAAATATTATTTTACATACTTTCTCATAATCTTCTGTCTCTCACACCCGACTCTTTCACTTCCACGTATTCGCTTTTTATTTTGATCCTCAACTTAGGGTTCACTTCACACGCTGCAACTCCTCGCCTCCTCTGAGTGAGTCTCATGTCGTCGTTTCTCCAACTCTGCCTCGCACCACTGTAAAACATCTTTTTAGTGACGATTGTACTCTTAAATTTATACATTGTTTATTTTGGTCATATAGAATACAAAATGCTAATTAATTTGAAAGATTGTGTTATTTTTTCTGATTAGTTTGCAAGACTGCTACTTTTGACTATGTTTTTGTTTCTTATGATTCAAAAAATATTGTTGATTAATTCTTTTTAAAAATAAGTGTATGTATTGACGAATTGTTGTGGGACAAACTTGGTCTTGTCTTCGTATTTTTCTGTCCTTGTTAGACCCGAGCCTCATCAGGTTTGATCTGGTTCTTGGACAGGTTTAGGTCTAAAAATTGACCTGATCAATTGTAAGGACTGGGTTCGAGTCACATATAACCGACCTGACCCGTCCCTTGTACACCCCTACTACAAACATACCTAAGCAAAAAATTTAGAATACGGTAACAACAACAACCAAATCTTATGCAACCAAATAGGATTCACTTCACAATAGGACAACAACACATCAAAAACACTAAACAAGATGCCTACATCAAAAACAAATTTTACGATTGATAAAACATAAATATTAACGAGGTTAAAAGCTATAATGATAATAGTAAAAAGAAAATCCTTGAACTTTTGCTTAAATCCACGATTAGACAAAAAATTTCACCATATCAACAATTGAATATTTGTTACATTTCTGCTCATCAAATACCAAATTCTTGCAATATTCCCAAATCACTCTCATTAACTTGGAAATGGATTAAATGCAATGAACATCTAAATATCATTCGATTAAGATCAGACGACTGAGATCTTAAAATAGTTTATAATTTTTATTTAATACAAAATTTTGATTTAAAATCTGAATCGTCCGATCTCAATCCAACAATTATCAATCATTCGTTACATAGTTGCACACGGTCTTTGCCCGCATAAAAACATAACCCCATTAATTTATACCAACTTATTTATGAAAAAACTTAAATGTATACTAGCGTTTATAATTGGGTTTTGCTAGAAGACACCCATAAAGATGTCTTTTAGCAATCCACACCTCAAGGTATGATTATCAACTTTTTAGTTATAACTTGATAAAAGACACCTTCATAAATGTGTCTTCTAGCAAAATCCTTTATAATTTATGTAATCTTAAATATACACCAATAATAAAAAATACCAAAGAATTTAGGCAAACGCTATAATGAAGATTTAACTTATAATAACTTTATCATTTCATACATCTTAAAAGAATAGAGTGATCAAAGTGGATATAACAAAATAAAATTAAAGTGGAGAGAAGAGAAGAGTCTACCCTAGTTTAATTAAAGATTAAAAATATAGAAGATAGAAGTATAATCTAATTTTACTTTTAGTTTTTAATTTATCTTTTTTATTTTTTTTTAAAGTTTGGGCTTCCGCGGTCAGTGATCCGATGACGCGAGCCAGTTCCCCCAATACACCGGCGACCGTACCGTGTAATCACACGCCGTTTAACCTTTTCTATATCTTTTTCTCTTTCTCTCTCAACCCTAATTTCTCTTCATTCTCTCTCTTTTCTAACCCTAACCCTAATTTCTCCGATGCCGGATTTTCGCCACGATTCTCTCACACCACCGTCACGCACCGTCCCCGTTCGCGAGGATTGTTGGTCAGAAGAAGCTTCCTCCACTCTCGTCGATGCATGGGGTCGTCGGTATCTTGAACTCAACCGTGGTAATCTTCGTCAGAAAGATTGGCAAGATGTTGCTGATGCTGTTAACGCTCTTCATGGTCATACCAAGAAAACTCATCGCACCGATGTTCAGTGTAAGAATCGAATCGATACGATTAAGAAAAAGTATAAGGTTGAGAAAGCTAGGGTTACGGAATCTAATGGTGTTTTTAATTCTAATTGGCCTTTTTTTGAACGGTTAGATGTTTTGATTGGACCTAATTTCAGTGCTAAGAAGTTATCAATTTCTTCACCGTTGGCGGTGACACCGTCGCCTCCGGTGGCTCTTCCGTTGATTCCTCATCGGAAATTTGCTAATTCTGGTGGTTATTCATCACCTGCAATTGCGGTACATTCCACCGCGGTGCCTTTACCGCAGAAGAGGAATTATTCTGCAGTGGCTGCGGCTACGGCTACGGTGATGGATGATGGGTATTTTAGGAGGAATTATTCTGCGGTAGCTGCAGCCGCTGCTGCTGCGGAAGCTGATGAGGATGATGATGAGGATGATGAGGTGGAGGAAGTTGAGGAGGAAGAGGTGGAAGTAGAGGAAGAGGAAGGGAGGGGGAGTGAAGTGGATGAAGGGGATAAAGGGAGAGAAGGGATGAAGAGGTTGGCGAAGGCGATAGAGAGTTTTGGTGAAATGTATGAGAGAGTGGAAGAACAGAAACTGAGGCAGGTGGTGGATTTGGAGAAACAAAGGATGCAGTTTGCTAAAGATCTTGAAGTGCAGAGGATGCAGATGTTTATGGATACACAAGTTCAGCTGGAGAGAATTAAGCGTGGGAAACCATCTGGGTCTAATGGTGAGATATAAAGTAAAGTTATTTAAGCTTTTTAATTGTTTTTGTTTCCCCTTTTAGCTTGTGATTTGATAATTTTATAACATAGACCACACTGTTAAGTTTTTTTTTTTGTTTTTCAATGAATGAATGGTGTTATGCATGATTAGGGCTTTTGGACCTGAGGACAGTGGGTCTCAAGGGTATGCTTCGATAAGTTTATTTTTAAATGTGGTTTTTTTTGTGTGTTGATTTTGTATTCAATAAGTGCAATGAATGAATGCTTTTGATTGGTTGTTTCATGTGGTTCTGGATTTAAAATATACTAGCAAGTGGTATTCTAGTGCTATGGTTTAGAGAGTTCTTCATATTTTATGATGAGACATTACACTTAAGAATTGTTTTTCTACGAAAAATGTCTATCTAGTCGTTTAAGACTTTAAGGGTGTTTTTTGATGCATTATAAGAAACAGCATAAGCTGAACAGCAAAAAAAAAAAGTTCCAATACAACAACCTTTTGTTCTTTATGTTTTGTGGTTGGTACATGCAGCAATATCATATTTGGCAGTAAACTCGGGGCGGTTGTTATGCCAGATGCAAACCCAATTTGGCTTGCTGGTTGTTCTCGATTGACCTTGATGGGATTTGGCTGGAATTATGTGTTTTTTTGACTTTTAGATGGTGTTATGTACTTGTGCATTATACAAGTTTCTCCAGAATTAAACTATTTTAATTTTCAACTTTGTTTTGTGCGTAAATTTTTTGTTCTATAACCATTTTGCAATTAGGTAAATGCTAAGTAATGTCTCAACTCTTTAGTACAATGGGTTATGACTCAAAAATTGATTTTTTTAATGGAAAGTGTAGCTTCTTGATTGTCGTGATTTACACTGTTTTCTTTTCTATATCTTGATTCCTTGACAAGCATTCTTAGCAAGATCTTTAAAATAGTAAACTAAAACAGTGTTGTATTGAATCCTTAATTTTTCTGTAAATTGAATTCATTCTGAAGCTTTAATGGGGTTTTGTTGGTTTGTCGTGTGATGGCAGTTTTGTATGTATTTGGTATCATACATGTATTTTCATGGTGTATTTTCTTCAACAGCAGCTTGTTTCTGTGGCATCACTTCTTTATTTGTTGTGTTGAGTGTTATTGTTTTTATGCCGGTGTAGACTGACTTGATTTTGAATAAGCTATCTTACATTATGAAGTGACCTTGTTGTTCTTTCGTTTTGTGTATGGATATAATGGCGCGTTACTATAAATACAAGGGATAAACAATCTGATCATTAATTTAATAGTAACAAAGTCAAAGATTTCTACCTTGTGTCAAACATACATATTCATGTCTACTAAGCATGTTAGTAATGTAGATGAACTAAGAGAAACAAAATATATCTAGCTAACATGTTTAGTGGCATACATGTAAATAGTTCAAATAGGTCAGAAGTTCTTTCACCTTGGTTGGTGATTGACACACTGAAATATTTTCAAAGGCAGAGCTCACATCCTTCAAATGATATAAAATAAAACGAGTCCAAAAGTCCATATCCAAGTAAGAATGTAGATAATTATTTAATAGTTATCTTAATCCTAACATTTATTTCATTTTTAGTAGTGATTATGATAAGTAAAAATGTTCCTTGAGAGAATAGGTCAGATGGCAGTTCACAATTCACAGACAAGGATGAAAAAATGTTCTGAAAACAACATCCAATGAGCAAACGATGCTCGAAGAAGAGCAATCACCGACAAGCAGGTGGACAGCCAGAAACTCGCTACAAGCAAACTTGCCTAGCTCTGACTAACTACAATTTGTTAGTCAGTTGCAACTAACATAAGCCGATATTTAATTAGCTTAGCAGTTTTTAGTAGTTATACTACTCACCCACAAACTCAGCCTGGTGGAAGAAAGAACCCAAAGGTAGACCGCCTGTCATCATGGTCTGAACCCCAATCAACTTCACAATATGCACATATGCACCAAGGGACACTGACATGAAGGTAGTGGCTTTAGATTTAGGCCCAAAGAGATGGTACCTTTTAGATACCTTTATGCAGGCTTAACAGCTAGCCAATGAGCTTCAAGGGGTTTCATTCCAAGTTCAGGCCTGGTTGTTCTCTCTGTCTGTGTGTGTGAACTCTGTAGTTATTAATTTTTTGGGCACATGATCCTCAACCCATAGATTGGCCAAGGCTGTGCCAATGGTAAAGTCTGGTACGATGCTGTATCTATCAACTGTGCTGGGTAGGTAAAGGTGCCACACACCACCATAAGTACTGTCCTGATGCCTTAGTCTTTCTTCCACGCTGACATTTTGATAAAAAGCTGAAGGTTGATCCCTGATACTTGGATATGTAATAAAAAAATTAGTTGATTTACTATCCTCTAATTAAAACTTACCCTATATGCCCAGTTCAATAAACATAATTTAGTGGGATTGTTTGGATTAGTGTATTCAATTACCACCTAGCCAGCCGTAGTTGGTATCGAGGTGCAATGCAAATGTAGGAGTGACGTATCCAAGCGAAAGAAACTGTAGTTGGGTCTTGTTTTCTGTTGCCATTTGGTTTTTCCTCTTGATTATGGATAAGTAGTTAGAGGGCTGGAAAAGGTTGGAAACAGTTTTGACAAGTAGCTGATACGGACTGATTTAACATCAGAGAGATGACATTGGCTTTTGCTGAAATAGTGATGGCCTGGATCCTTGTGGACGGTTTTCTGTGGAAAAGATGAAGTGTTTGAATGGAAATTTGATGGTAGTTATGGTATATTGGTGTCTTTCACCCGTTTCAGTTGGATTGTGTTCATGTCACTTGTCTTGATCATGGGATCCTCCTGACAGTTCCATTTTACTTATTTATAATACATTTATAGTTAGGTTAAATCTTCCATCTTCGAGCTCTTCAGTCTCCTAAATTAAAACACAGGTTTTCGTGAATGTCACTGCGGCATGTTTGGTTTCTTTCTTTGGGTTTTATGGAGCTTTACCATATGTTTTAATGTTTATTTCTTAGTGCTTTACCATATGTGTTTTGGAAAGGATAGTAGTTATTGAGTGATACCTGGTTTTGATGGTATGGGTGCCTTGTTGCATCATTGTTTGAACAGTTACTTTAGTCTACTCACCCAAGTCTGTTGTGTTGGCCATGACTTGTTAGTCCAGTATCACAAAACAGAAGTGTCATTATGTATATAATGATAAACATGGAGGTAACTCGTCCCAATTGAAATACAATTCCAACCTTCCATGTTTAGGCATTTAGAAATATCTTTGTTACAGTCCTTATTGACTTGTCTGATTGCTATGCGCTTGATACAATAGCTCTATGAATACATTCTTGCTCAAAGGATTTATGCTTTTTCGGTTGCAAGTAATTCCGTTTAGAAAAAGATGTAGTTTTTCAGCTTTTGACAACTGTGTTGTTGCTTTAGTGCAGTAATGTTTCCTCTCTTTTGATTTGAAGTAAACATAGTTGTTATGTCTCATCAATATATCTATCAAAGTAGTAAAACATAGCCGTTATGAATTATTCTTTCATTGTTGTTAGGATTTATCGTGGTTGAATGATTGAACCTCACTCAACTTACATGTCATGTGTTTCTGCGGAACTGTATTGACAAATTTGTTCTTTGCTGCAGATATGTATAATAGCTAGCCAAGCGGGCAATGGTTCGTGATGGTGATCGGAACACTCACGTTTTGGTTATGATCACAGGAAAGTACATATCTTCAGCTGATACTGTCATGAGGGAATCTCTAAATAGAATTTATCGAGGAGTAATTTTGGATTCATTTAGCTAGCTTTTATTATTTTTGTTATTAGCCCTTATAAATTAATTCAGCAACTGTACTTAAGCCTAATTTGGGCTGCCACACAGAATTGACTCTAATGTATAACTCTTCTATATGTCTCGTTCTCCTTTCTCTTTTTTTTATACCCTCGTTTTGTTTCTTATCATTGTTCGATCATTTACAATCAGCAAAGCTATATGGTTACGGATCACAGTTAGATTCTACTATTATGATATTAACCAGTAAAGTGAAATAAAATATTCAAAAACGAAATTTAATTTAAAAGAATTTGGACTAAAATGATAAGTAAGAGATAGATTTTCATGTTGATTTTCGTCGTCTGCTTTGTCCTAGTTTACATCCCGAGTTTGTTTGAAAATGCTTGTTTTTTTTTTGCCAAGTAACTTAGTGGCTGAAGTTTACATTTTAAATGTAGAGAAGTGGAATGTCTGACTGTTGAACTCCAACCTATTACACAAATATAATTAAGGCAAAATTATGTTCTTTTAAGTTGAATCATGTTTATATTTGGTTTTTCTTTCAAAAAAAAGTTTGGTTTTATGTCCCCCTTTAACTGGTCATTTATGTCTGACTTTTGTTTTTTAAAATTCTACGATGAAGTATCAGATTTAATTTTAACATCACAATCAAATTGATTGACCAAGCTGGTTTACTTGTAGCTACTTTATGGAGGAGGTTAATGATATGATTTCTGCTCTTTCCCCTGCACTTTTCACTCGCGCCCTGCAGGCATGACGAAAATACCCATGCGTAACTTAAGTCACGCCGCGTGAGTTAACTCACGCAGGTTATAACCTAGCGTGACTTAACTCACGCTTTCATGTTGTGCTGAATTTTATTTCTTCTTTTTTGTCAAGAACGGTTCTGAAGTGAAATGCTATTACATGTTATCGAGATTCTCAGAGAAAATTACCGTAGCTTTTATGATATGAGAATTGGTAGTGCCTTTTATCATTAGACGGTTAGCAACATCAATTAGTCCATTATATCTAGGTTTCTTCGATTCCCATCCCACCTCCTGTTATAGTATTTTTATACTCACCCACCACATTAATCATATATCCCTTTTTTCTTTATAAAAGCTATAAATAACAACTAGAAACTAGAAGGGGTTCTTTGTTTGGTTACCTGAACCAATTTGGTGCGGAACAAATTGAGGAACAAATCATCAATAATCCCTGGCTTGTATTCACTCTTTGGAGCTGCAACTCCCACCTAATTCAAATTCAATCAACACACACTATTTCATAATCGCACATGAAAAACAATAGCAAAAGAAGCAAACCGTTTTGAGACCCGACGATGAAGAAGAGGCTGAAACGCAGAACCGATTGCTTCTGTAATCAGCTCATGCTGTATTTAACACAGGCGTGACTTAAGTTACGCCGCGTTAGTTAACTAACGCATAGATTTACACTTGTGTTAGTTAACTAACGCAGATGTATTTTGGTCAGTTTGGCTGGGTGCGAGCAAAAAGTGCAGGGAGAAGAGCAGAAATCTAATGATATTGAATATGGATAGGTCTTTATCACCAAGTTTTGTACATGTGCCTTAATGGATTGTACAAAGCTTCAAGAAACGTAGACAATTTATAGAGCTTAATTTATGTTTTCTGAAAGAATATTATTAAGGGAGGAAGACTCTTGCAGCAATGAGCAGAGGGTATCAATTCCTGAAACTCCAAAATTAGAGATGTATCTGCATCAGATACTAGATACTGATACTTCGTAAATACCGGTAGATATGCATCCTGTACGATTATTTATTTTATTTCTTAAAATATATTTTACTAGTAATGAGAGAGAAAATACTTCATTAGTTAGCATTAGACAAAACTTACTCTTATTTTTTTTTGGATAGATTGACGATATGACAATAACTATTAAAAACTTACACACAAAAATGAAAGAGTTGTGATTCGAACCTTGATCACATGGTCTCACCTTACAATTTCCTATTTTAACAAATGAACTAGGACTCATGGACGACTTATTTTAAGTTCTTTGAATGATATTTGTATTGACATTCTAATGTAGAAACTAAAATGTATAATTTAGACAAATTATATAATTTTTTGTGATCGCAAGTGTTTTCTTTTGTAAATTGTGTTCACTATAATTATATGTTAACGGGGAATCATCATTGGATCTTCATTACAAGTATTTTACAAGTATATAGTTTTTATTATAAATTTATTGTTAATGTATCTATACGGATTGTATCCTGAATTTCAGGATTTTCATGTATCTGTGCCGCATCATCTTGCTTATATTATTCATATACAAAAAAAATATACTTTAAGCTCATATTATTCTGTTTTACAAATTCATACGCTATTTAAAATAACATCTCAAAAAACGCTACAAACTAGTAATAAAACGCTTTAAGCTCATGATAAAAGACTATTATCAAAACAACTATATTTTAATCATACAAGTCTATTCTTTATAAGTTGTCCGCTATACACTGGGGGTTTGAACTTTTCAAACGAAGTCATGGTAGAAAAAATAGAAGTGGGAGGAGACAATACTATTGCGGTAGTAGTGATAATAGATGTAAAGCTAGGCAGCATTCTTACCGTTTCTATTTTGAAGATGAAGTCTAATATGTGATAAAATTACAAAGGTTGTTATACATATATTTAAGACTTACTCAGAACAAACATGCTCCAAAAACATTATTGTGATGTTCTGTTTTACAAATTGGGATCCATCAATATTTTCCTGTGATGAATTTTCAGTCAATGAAGTGCAGATGGTACTTGTATTTCTAGCTTGGACATGCTCGTTCTCCTTGGCAAGTTGAATTCCCAATCCAAGTAAGTCATTCTTGCGGCCCTGAATGCAAACAATATTAATGTAGGATTATAATTATTCTCATTTAGTATCAACTAAATTGAAAAAAAAAATAATGATAAGAGAATGAATATTCAGTAAAAAATTGAAGCTATTATATTTATTAAAAATAAATTTAATATTCCTACTTATTTTTCATTTCTTTCATATGAAATACTCATGGAAAGATATATATGATATGCTCAAGGGCAAGAAGTTTTCAAAAACCTATGGCATTAATCCTCATAAACTACTATATATATGCAAGTAAAAAATTAATAAAATAAAATAAAATAAAGGACATGTGCAAATGTAGTGCATAACTCACAATTGAACCACAAAAGAGACTAATCAAATTGGATTTGAAGAATACAATTGTACATTTAAGTTTTTGTGATATGATATCCTGTGGGCTTATGTTTCACTACTTGTTCTCAAATTATAATTATTCTTAATTACAATAGTATTTGAGTTGTGTTCGTTCGCTCATACACTACATAACAAATTCCTCGTCTCACCAACTATTTTTTTGTAATGATCTATTTTACAATCACGTGTTTTCTACTATCCTACTAAACTAGAAAACATAGGGTGTGACTATAATACAAAAGAGTAAAAGTGGCTACACAATCCGACTTGGTTTAAGTTCAAACCCATAACTAAAAAGAATCAAAAACATTTCATGTAGCGTAATGGCTCGACCCTCTTGAGTTTAAGTCCGAATAATGTTGCGAACCCATGACTTTGATTTGAAACTCAAGTTCAACATAGAGCACAAACCCAGAAGATAAACTAAAATTGGAAAATAAAGACAACTGTAAGCGCATGAAAGAATCTCTGTCTGAAGTCTTCAACAAGATTAAAAATGAGCCTCACGATAAACTAAGAAGCTATAGTGATCCTTTTTCGAAGAATGATCCATATCTCAAATACTTTTCAACACTCCCGATTAGAAGACCAAAACGGATAAGGCCAATATTTTTTAAAGAACAATTATGACACCTTTTGGCGGTTTAATACGAGTGGAGATGATTTTACAAATTGACGTCTCATCAACTAGGAACTATGCTTAGAGTTTTCGAAATATGCATAAAGCATGAGTGTTAAATATATATAAGACTAAAGGGCGTACGTATTATTGGATTAGTTTTATCTTTGCATAGTAGTTTGTTTAGAAGCTTGCATATGAAGTAACTAACTCAAGTTACTTGTATGTGAAGTAATGAGTTTGTTTTAGTTTTTGTTACATCACTTGATATATATATATACTTCATAACTCTTGTAAATATTTAGTTCATTCAATCAATAAAAATTCACAAGTTTTATCCTCATCTCTTTTCTCTCTCTTTCTCAAAGAAGAAACCCTAGAAACCCTAATCTCATTCTCTTCAATTTGTACACAGTTTTGTGTTGTTTTCATTCAATCTTTACACATTGTTCCATCAAATTGGTATAGCAGAGCCTGGTTCGTTTATTGTTGTTAGAGAATTCGTGAAGAATGGCAACTCATAGCAACAATAGTCATGCACATCTTCCAGTTTTTGAAGGCAAAAACTTTGATCAATGGATGGTAAAGATGAAGGTAATATTCAGGTTCCAGGATGTACTTGAAGTTGTGAATGAAGGTTTAACAGCATTAGCAGCGAATGCAACTAATGTTCAAAGAACAACACATAAAGAATTGAAGATGAAAGATGGGAAAGCTATGTTCTTGATGCATCAAAGTGTAAGTAATGAGATCTTTGAGAAGATCATGCATTATGAAAGCGCGAAAGAGACATGGGATGCATTGGAGAAATTGTATGTTGGTGATGGTAAGTTGAAGAAGGTGAGGCTTCAAGCTTTGAGAAGACAATATGAAGTATTGACAATGGAAGAAGATGAAACAGTTAGTCAATACTTTGATAAAGTAATCAATCTTACAAATCAGATGACAAGGAATGGTGAGACTGTCACAGATGTAATGAAGGTTGAAAAGGTTCTCAGAACCTTAATATCAAGATTTGATCACATTGTGGTGGCCTTGGAAGAATCTAAAGATTTAGATTCTATGAAGATAGAAGAACTACAAGCAAGTCTTGAAGCACATGAGCTGAGGTTGATTGATAGGAACAGAGAAAGAGGTAAAAGTGTATCATCTGATCAAACATTGCAGGCTCAGTATGGAAAAGGAAAATTCAAGAAAGGGAAGAAACCCTGGATTGATTATTCTAACAAAGATGGTGAAGGTTCTAGCAAGAATCAAGAAAACAAGAAAGAAGATGCAAAACATGATCAGAAGAAGAAGAAGAAAGATAAGAAAAATATTCAATGCTATAACTGTCAGAAGTGGGGACATTATGCATCTGAATGCAGATCAAAGAGGGTCCCAAGGAGCAAAGATGAAGCTCAATTTTCTCAGAATGAGGATTCTGAAGAAGTACTCTTGATGGCAACAATCAAGGAGGAAGAAGAAAGAAATGATGAATGATACTTGGACACTGGATGTTCAAATCATATGACAGGCAAGAAATCTTGGTTCTATGAATTAGATGATTCAGTTAATAGAAAAATAAGATTTGCAGACAATAGTATAGTTTGTGCAGTTAGAATTGGGAAGGTTCTGGTTCATAGGAAGGATGGCAAGAAAGCTTGCATCACTGATGTGTTGTATGTGCCAAACATGAAGAGTAGTCTCATCAGTATTGGTCAATTACTACTAAAGGGGTATACTATGAATGTAGAAGCACAAACTATGAAGGTTTTTGATAGTAAGAATAGATTGATTCTGAAAGCTCCACTATCAAAGCAAAGAACTTTCAAAATCAACATCAATGTGATTGAAGATCAATGCCTACTATCAGAAACTAAGAGTGATAACTGGCATCAAAGATATGGGCATATCAATTTCAAGGACTTGAATATGCTTAGTGAGAAGAAAATGGTGCAAGGTTTACCAAAGATAAAGTTGCCTAAAGAAGTTTGTGATATGTGTTGCACTGGAAAGCAAGCCAGAAATTCATACAATGCAACAGTACCATTCAATGCAACCAGGAAACTTGAGGTAATTCACTCTGATGTATGTGGACCTTTTGAAGTGAAATCAATAGGAGGAAATAGCTACTTTATAACATTCATAGATGAATTTACTAGAAAGTTATGGATTTGCTTGTTGGCTAAGAAAAGTGATGTATTTAGTGTGTTTAAGAAGTTTAGACTGCTAGTTCAAAATGAAAGTGGTGAAAAGATTAGCAGATTAAGAACTGATGGGGGAGGTGAGTATACTTCCACTGAGTTTAATGATTTTTGCTCATCAAATGACATAAATTGTGAAGTCACTCCACCATACAGACCTCAACACAATGGAATCTCAGAGAGGAAGAATAGAACATTGGTAAATATGATAAGAAGTATGTTGAAGCAAAAACAAATGCCTCATTATTTATGGGGAGAAGCAGCTGCTACTGCAGCATATCTCATCAATAAAAGTCCCACAAAGAAGCTGCAAGACAAAACACCGGAAGAAGCATGGTGTGGAGTAAAACCAAGTGTTCAACATCTGAAGATCTTTGGCTCATTGTGTTTCAGACATGTACCTGATCAACTGAGAAGAAAAGTAGATGATAAATATTAGGTAATGATTATGGTTGGATATCACTCAACTGGTGCCTACAAAATATATGATCCAAATAGTAAGAAAATAGTATTCAACAAAGATGTGAAGTTTGATGAATCAAAATGATGGAACTGGAAAAACATGGCATCAAATAAGTTTGACAATCACTTCTATCTATCTGATTCAGAGACAGAAGAAGTTGAGACTGAAAAAGAAGAAGAAATTGTTGAGGATATAGATGAAGGAGGTGAAGAAGTTGTTAATAGGCCAACAAGGAATACTCAACCACCAGTAAGGTTGAGAGATTTCCTGATCAAGAAGTCACAGATGAAGGTGATATTGTGCAATCAACAATGCTTGCTGAAGCTGAACCAGTATCTTTTTAGGAAGCTCTTAAACAAAATCACTAGAAGACAGCAATGATTGAAGAACTAGACTCCATAGAAAAGAATGAAATTTGGAGATTAGTTCAACTACCTACTGATAAGAAATGCATTGATGTTAAGTGGGTTTTCAAAACAAAACTGAAGCCAGATGGTCAGGTTACAAAATACAAGGCCAGGCTAGTTGCAAGAGGATTCCTACAGAAGTATGGTCAAAATTATTATGAAGTATATGCTCAAGTGGCAAGGATGGAAACAATCAGATTGATTGTTGCTATAGCAGTCAAAAATAACTGGTCTATGACCAGTTAGATGTAAAATCTGCTTTTCTCAATGGTGAGTTAGAAGAAGAAGTATATGTGAATCAACAACCAGGATTTGAGATAAAGGGAAAGGAGGACTATGTATATAAGCTTGATAAAGCTCTGTATGGTTTGAAGCAAGCTCTAAGAGCTTGGAATAAGAAAATAGACAGTTTTCTTGTTCAACAAGGCTTTATGAAGTGTGTCAATGAACATGGAATTTACTGCAGAAACTCCAATAATAAGCTCATTGTATGCTTATATGTGGATGACATGATAGTTACTGGAAACAATGAAGAAGAAATGAAGGTTTTTAAGAAGAATATGATGAAGAAGTTTGAGATGTCTGATTTGGGAAATCTCACATATTTTCTAGGAATTGAGTTTGAAATGAATTCACAAGGAATTTTGATTCATCAAAGGAAATATGCACAAGATGTTTTGAAGAGGTTTAATATGTTGAACTGCAAACCAATTTCAACTCCAGTTGACACAGGAGTGAAATTGTCTCTGGTAAATGATGAGAAAGAAGTGAATCGAACTTTATTCAAGCAAATTGTGGGTTCATTGAGGTATCTGTACCATACAAGACCTGATATTGGATATGGTGTAAGTTTGTTCAACAGGTACATGGTGAAACCTACCACCTCACATTTAGTTGCAGCCAAGAGGATTCTGAGATATGTGAAGGGTACTGGCAGTTATGGTATTCATTACTCTAAGAATCAAAGTGATGAACTAATTGGCTACTCAGACTCTGATTGGAGTGGAGATAAAGATGACAGGAAAAGTACTGCATCTTATGTGTTCATGATTGGAAATGCAGCTTTTTCATGGAGTTCTAAGAAGGAATCAGTGGTTGCACTATCTTCTTGTGAAGTAGAGTACATAGCAAATTCCATGAAAGCATGTTAAGCTCAATGGATCAACTTGCTATTGATGGAATTGCAACTAGTGAAGGATGAGATGGAGCTCAGAATTGATAGCAAGCCAGCTATAGATTTGGCAAAACATCCAGTAGCACATGGCAGGAGTAAACATATTGAAACCAAATTTCACTTTCTAAGAGATCAAGGGAACAATGGAAAGCTGGAAATAAAGCATTGCAAAACAGATGAGCAGATAGCAGACCTGCTCACAAAGCCATTGAAGTTAAGCAGCTTTGATTTCTTGAAGAAGAAGTTGGGAATGGCTGAAGCATCTAACTAAATGAATTAAGGAGGTGTATTGGATTAGTAATTCATGTTAGTTAGAATTAGTTTTATCTTTGCTTAGTAGTTTGTTTAGAAGTTTGCATATGAAGTAACTAACTCAAGTTACTTGTATATGAAGTAATGAGTTTGTTAGGAGTTTGTTTTAGTTTTTTTTACATCACTTGATGCATATATACTTCATAACTCTTGTAAATATTTAGTTCATTCAATCAATAAAAATTCACAAGTTTTATCCTCATCTCTTTTCTCTCTCTTTCTTAAAGAAGAAACCCTAATCTCATTCTCTTCAATTTGTACATAGCTTTGTGTTGTTTTCATTCAATCTTTACACATTGTTCCATCACGTATGTGTACATACCCACAACTACACACATGTCGTGTATTACCCGAGAGCTGCCCGAATTATAATGTATAAGATTATATTGTTCGTGCCATACATATAACACTAGTAAAAATTCATATATCTCGGATATAATAAAAGCAAAAGATGACTCATAGTATAACAAAAGTAAATGCAGGTCCGACCTATGGGGTAAGGCCAGTGGCCACCAAGACAATTGTCGTAGGCCTCAAAAAATTAAAAACAATTTACATGATAAAGGACCTCATATTGTACTATTGATACAAATTTATTTGATGAAAAGATCTCATATTCTACTAAAAAACCCTCATATTCTAGTAGTTTTACTAAAGTACTGTTATGAACTTCAAAAAAGTCTCAACTAAAAATTTGTCTTAGGCGTCAATTTATGTTGGACCGAGTCCCTGAGTAAATGGCATTGTATTTGACAAAACTACATATAGTCTAAAGTTGTTACATCTTTTTAGACTGTTTTAATAATGCATGAATTAGTTTGTAGCCTGCAAATGTCTATAAAAATGTAATGTACAAAATTCAAATAAAAGCCTAGATTATTTTGCTGCAAAAAGACATCCTCAAGCATCTGAAAATATATAAATATGGATACAATTGTTTTAAAATATTTGAGATGTAAAGTCGATAATATTGTTTCACCATACTATATATATTTTTTTTATCAAAGGTGAGACTCTTAATATTTAAGGTGATAATGGATCAAGTAAATGCGTTATACTCACAAATAGCATTTGGAGAGCGCGCAATATGATCATTGTCCTTTTTATTTTATTTTATGAATGAATGTCGTGTAGATTTAGTGGATTGTATCTTAAGGTTGTAGGGAAGTTCCCATAGATGGATGTTTGACTTTCAAAACTAATGGACACAATTAAGTTGAAAACTTAGAGAACAACAGGAAGGCAGAGACTACCGACACAAGAAAATAATTAAAACACACAAAGTAATATAGTTTATGTGATTTTAGTTTCAAGCCTCTTTTGAAAGTACATAGGTACATTCCAGATGTACGTACACTAACATACTTCAGCCTGAAACTAGACATGAATGTCCACCCACAAGAACAGTCTGGTAAGTTGAGATGTTTGATCTATTTGACTATGCTTACCTTTTTTTGTCTAGAAGACAAAACTCCCATTTAACTTTCTTTGTTCTCCCACTCTTCTTTTAGACAATATTTGTGCTCATACTTATGGAAGCATTCTTTTATAATTGGATTATATTTTTGAAGAGACAATATTGACAAATCTAATGATCAATAGACAACAAAAAAGGAAACGTCCAATCACTTTTATATAATCTCTCCTCATACACACACTAATGGGGTTAGAATATTATACATGCTTATAAAAAAAATGGTTAGATTTATATATAGACAAATACTCTATAAATATGGGAAACATTGAACACCTATACAAACCAAACCTTTGTGCGGATAGAATAGGGACAAATTACCAACTAACTTTTCCACCTTGTCTCTAATGTGGTACAATGGTCTTAAAGAAGCACTGAGTTATTAAATAAAACATGTATTTGTTCGTTTAAAAAATAAATTCAAGAAATCCAAAGTACATTTTAGGTTCTACGTAAATTTGTATAAAATCTCACATGCAACGTATATGGCTTATATATCAAGGTCACAACCATGGGGAGCACAAGAAATCTTGGAGAATCAGAAATTGGCCCAAAATTGGCATAAAGTTAGGCACCTGAGGGAGTATTTAATTAGGAAATATAATTATGTCTTGAATGATAGGAGAGAGAAAGAGAAGGAGAGAATGAGTGCACTAAAGAGAAGGTATCCTCCCTGGTTAAATTATTCTCACATTTTTTAACCAATAAATTATTCTTACACTAGAAATTTATATTTCTCAATTGACAATGGGAATTTAGGGTTTGTATTCTTTGTTTTTTTTTAATAAAATTTTAGGGTTTGTATTCTGCTTCTAGGGTTTTCTATATGGCAAAAAAATTTACCCTCAGGTCTAAAAAAATGGCTTCAAAATTGTCAACGATATCTTATTTTGATCATGACTTTATTAATCTACCTACATCTGCACAACCACGATATAACTTGCTACTAATTGCATTTAAATTCAAGCTAATTAAGGCATACAAATATTAATTAATTTGATAAAAAAAAATTACCATGAATCTCAAGAAGCTAATTGGTTGAAAGACTTAGAAGTAGTATTATGAGTGCCCTTAAGTTGACTCCTCTTCTTCTTTTTCTTTGTGTAGGGAATCCCTCTAGCCTTTGATTGACACTCCTTAACTTCACGAAGGTAAACACGAATAGCTCCGGTTCCAAACGGATTATTCTCTGGCGATCCACCGTGTTCTTCATAAGCAGCTCTTAGCCGTCCGATGAGTGCATCTAGACTCCCCCAAGCTTGTCTCAACGGACAAGTACACGGTGCCGGCGGATCGGGTTGTCCGAAAAAGATGCAACCGTGCAAGTGAACCTTAGTCTTTCCAAATTGATCTAAGTAACGAAGGAACTCAAGCACATGGTTGAAGTTGCACTGAGACAAAGAAACTGGTGGTGATTGGTTCCTTAAGTATTGTCCAAAAGTGTTCCAATCACGTTTCTTTTGTGACTCATAACGGCTCAAAGGAGCTACTGCTGTTGTTGGTTGTTGATCGGAGCCGCCGGGCCGGGACGATGAAGATGAGGCTTGAACAGTGTCGTTTTGCATTGAGCTTGACATGGTGAGTGGCTAGTAATTAATTAATACTTAATTAATTAATTACTATTGTGTAAGTGAAGGTGGGAATTGGGATTAATAGATGTTGAGGGAAGGAGAGGTATAATGGAGGTGGTGAAAGAATTTGTGAGTGTAGTGGAGAAAGATGAAAATCTCACATCTATTGGTCTTTTGAGAGGACATGTCATGGGCCCTATAGGAAGGTGCTTTTGTTCCCCCTTTTCAAATTCTCTCTCATATTTGTATTTCCACTATTTACCTATATTATTACAATTATTTGTGGAGACTATTGTTGTTTGTTTATAATATATATACCAAACATGATGTTAACAGATTTGGTAACACGACTCTCACTTATAAAACAAAATTGAGTTTGATTTCAAGAGTCACTAATTTGGGAGATAACCTAGGTCTATGTAAAGGTTGAAAAATAAATGTTACATTGACTTGATGATTAGTTTCATAATGAATCTAAAAAGATTTTAATTGTAGAGATACCTTAAAACGTTAATTGGAGTCGAAGACTTTAGTTAGTGCTGGTTAGGGAAAAATTGTAAAAAGTATGTTTTTTGTTTTGTTTATTTTTATGGGTTAAGATGAAAAATGTATAACTTAACTAGGGTAATTGAATATAAGGATTCGGTTTAAAGGTGTACTCTTTATTTTTAGTAAATTTAAATAAAATAATTTTTTTTTTTGAAGGAAAAAAAAAAACTTTATGTATACTATGTCATCATTGATCATCATTTTCACAATTGGCATTATGAGACTTGGTAATGCTAGAAACAAGACCCTAGTATTTTCTTATTTTGTCTAATTCAAGGAAGCCAATTAGAATTCGTTTACACAGGAGTTGGTGCTTTAGTGCGTATAGTCCAAGTCTGACTTGATTTAGAATCATATTTATGAATAAGCACAATTTAGTCCACTAATCGAATTAGTTGTGGCCACAGTGATCAATATTCATGCTTAGTGAGTAAAGGATATATTTTTCTTTCGATAAATAAACAGTTTATTGATTGAGGTATCTCTACTATGAACTTTTAAAAGATGGTTCAAAGTTAGAAAATAAAAACAATATTTTATTAAAATTTACTAAAATGTGTATATATATATATATATATATATATAAGGTCAATATTGATTCAGTGGAGCACAAATAAGTGAGCAAAGGGGATTGCTAGATTATTTTGTCAGTGTATGATATTTGGCATCTTCTTTTTAATTTCCTAGCCATACGTACGAAGGTTATAGACCCACTTCTGAATTTGTTTCGTGTACGTACGTACGTACGTGGTTGTTCTCCACATCTTCTAATATTACTATAGTTTTTGATATAGGGATGGAATCTACATTTTCTTAATGAGAAGACGCACGGATGCTCAATTACAGATTATAAAAGAGAAAGAAAAACGAGACGTACGGACAAAGAGATGGTAGAGGAACACAACAAATGATATAATAGACAAAACATCCATCAGTGTTAAGAGTATTGGTATAACAATTGAGTAAGAGTCCCAACTTAGATGAAAAAATAAATGTTGAACTTATGCACAAAGAATGAAAGAGACTCACACTTAAGGGAAAGATTGTTGCTATATCAAATGTGAGTAAGAGTTACATATTGGATGAAAAAGTGAAAGTTGAACATCTATAAGTGAGATGACTCATAAATCTATGTTTTTAAGTATTGAGTTAGAATATGGTTTCCAACTCACTTGTATATATAATGATTACTGCTCTTCCCCCAGCACAAAACACTCGCACCCTGCAGCCATACTCAAAATGCCCCTGCGCCAGTTAACTAGCGCAAGTGTAAAATAATGTGCAAGTTAAGTGGAGTGGCGCAAGTTAAGTAGCGCAAGTTAAGTGGCGCAAAGTAGCTATTTTTTTATAATTTATTTACTATTTTCAAATTATGTTATTTACTTTATTCTAAAATATTTTATTAACTTTATTCTAAATTATTTGTTCACTTTATTCTAAATTATTTATTTTCTAAATTATTTGTTCACTTTATT
>Ga0228711_1004093_pt1 | contig 22564 bp, 14 predicted proteins | sample MedpolnodulmetaG_2_FD_177996 | JGI IMG/M metagenome (GOLD analysis project Ga0228711, IMG submission 177996) | Root nodule microbial communities from Medicago polymorpha collected in Santa Monica, California, United States - brown nodules | ecosystem: Host-associated > Plants > Roots > Nodule...
ATTATATATAGTGTATATATATATATATATATATATATATATATATATATATATATATATATATATATATATATATATATATACAAGTCTGTTCTGATTCCTATTATATATCCTTTAGCTATATCAATAATTTTCTTGTTTCATATTTTTAAGAAATAGAATCTCTTTTGCAACAAGATTTGAGAGAAAAAAATATTTTGCTTTTAGAATGTAATTACTATGTATTGATGTTGTAGAATGTCTTGCACATAAATTCAATCATATTCATATCATACCATGTAAATATTTGTGCAGATATTATAAGAAAAAATGCATGATGAAATATAATTCGATGTATGTGAAAAAAAAATACACTTTCAAGTGTCAATACATTGTTATTAAACTGATAATAAAGCCTCAATTTCTTTCCTAACTTGGAACTTCCTGCTTTGCCATGGTTGGTTGCAGGTGGTTGTGGTGCTTGTGTAGTTTTAATATCAAAATATGATCCACTGCTCAACAGAGTCAAAGATTTTACACCAAGCTCTTGTCTCACACTACTTTGTAGCATACATGGATGTTCAATAACAAGAAGTGAAGGCATTGGAAATAGCAAACAAGGATTCCATCCAATTCATGAAAGATTTTCTGGATTCCATGCTTCTCAATGTGGCTTTTGTACTCTTGGAATGTGTGTTTCCCTCTTCGGTGCTCTTGTCAATGCCGAAAAGAACAATTCCCAGAGCCACCAGCTGGTTTCTCAAAAAACTCTATTTCCGAGGCTGAAAAATCTATTGCATGTAACCTTTGTCGCGAACTGGTTACCGATCGGTTGCTGATGCCAGCAAAAGTTTTGCAGTGGATGTTAACATGGAGGATCTCGGTGTGAACTCTTTCTGGAGAAAAGGAAGAAAGCAAGGACTCAAAGCTTAGTCGGTTGCCTCGATATGAAAACCGTCACAAGAATGTCAAATTTCCTATGAGAAACAAAGTTGATAGGAAGAAAGCAAGGACTCAAACATGATTTGTTCATAGCTTCTGAGAAACAAAGTTGGCACAAACCTACTAGTTTAAAAGAGCTTCAGAATTTGTTGGAGTTAAACAATACCAATCAAACCAAGATGAAAATTGTTGTTAATAATACTGGTATGGGATGTTACAAAGATAAGCAAGGCTATGAAAAGTACATTGATCTAAAGGGAGTTTCTGAGTACTCAAAGATCAGAAAGGATCAATCAGGGATTGAAATTGGAGCCGCAGTGACAATACCTAAAGCTATTGAAGCACTAAAGGAAGAAAGCAGAAGTGGTTTTATCTCAGATTTTGTAATGATACTTTCAAAGATTGCTGATCGCATAAGCAAAGTTGCCTCGGGGTTTATTCAGAACACGGCCAATGTAGGTGAAAATTTGGTGATGGCGCAAAAGAGTAAGTTTCTTCGGATATTGCTACCATACTTCTTGTTGTGGATTCAACAGTTCACATAATGACTAATGAAAAATTTGAATTGCTTGCACTAGAAGAATTTTTGGAGAGGCCACCAGTATGTTTTGGAAGTGTGCTTTTAAGCATCAAGATTCCTAGCATGGAACTCAATAAAAGTGAATCTTTGAATCCATGAAATAGATTCGTCTTTGAAACTTACCGAGCTTCTCCTCGACCACTTGGAAATGCGCTTCCATACTTAAATGCTGCTTTTCTTGTCCAGGTGTTACCATGCAAGGATACTGATGGAACCATGATATATACTTGTAGGTTGTCCTTTGGTGGTCTACGGAATAAGCATGCAATCAAAGTTAAACATGTTGAGGAGTTTTAAGCAGGAAAGTTGTTAAGTTTTAGTAACCTATATGACACTGTCAAGGGAGATTTTCACCACTATCATAGGAAAGTTGGATCTTATTAGCAAAAGCAATAGCAATCCAATCAGGCTGAGCAGCACACCACTGAAGCTGATTAATTTCACAACCAGCAGAATACATAGTCATTGGATCAATCCCATTCGGACCAGCCACAGCCAGCAACTCCCAAATAAGAGCCTGTGCATCATCCCCACCCGAACGAATATGCTTTGAACTTCTTGGAGCCCAAGAAATCGCATTGACATTAGCGTGATGTCTCTCCAATTCCGCCACAGGCGTAGTTGGTGATCTAATATCCAAAATCAAAACTTTATTACTATCCATCAAAATCGTCGCCATATACCTCAAATCCTTGTTCTTCCAATCTAAACGAAGCAAAGGGGTATCAGGCTGTGGACTTTCACAGATAATAGTAGAATGCTCTTTATCCCTTAAATCAAAAATCCTAACAGACCCATCAGCAGAAACCAAAGCAAAAACCCTTGATTCTCCCCAAGCAATATCATAAACCTCTTTATCATATGAAATAAGCCGAGTTTAAACAACACCTCTTTCAATGTCCCATATAGTACAAGTAGTGTCAATGCTTAAAGTTCCAATTTGTTTCAGCTCAATTTTGTTCCAGTTGAATGAGGTTAACGGAGCGCAAAACCCTCTGGTTTTGCTATTGTTGAAAAGGGAAAGAGCTTCAACGGAATTTTCATGAACTTCCCAAAGACGGAAATAGTCACCGGAGGTAACGAGGAGGTTTTCTGGAGAGTAGAATATGTAGCGGGATGGAACATGAGTTTGGTGGGTGGGTAAGGGTGATCAAAGGAGAGTGAAGGTTGAGGTTTGATTAAAAGGGTGGCGGGGTTGAAATTGAGAATATCGATGTGGTTTGTGTATTCTTCGACGAAACTACCAACGACGATGTGATGTTGTGGGGAATTGGTGTTGGGAGAGAAGGACATGGCGTAGAATGGGTAACGGGAATCGTAGGTTACGGAGTATCGGATCGGGGATGGGATTCTTGTGTTGAATTTTCCGTTTTTTATGGATGGTGGAAGAAGGGGAAGTGGTTGAAGAAGATGATGAAGAGAAAGGGAAAAGTTGGGTGGGAAGTGAAAATGAGAAGATGGAGTGAATGAAGGACACGAGCCTTAAATTCTAAACTTCCTTAATCTTCACTTGACATTCTTCATTCCCTTAAGTCCCAAACATAGGGGTTGTAGACTTAGCGCCTGCGGGTGTGGTATGCCAAAATTGACGAGATAGGTACCTCCACATTCTCAATTCTAAACTTACCAATTTGTGTGAAGACAAATTAGATCATCTCATTCACTTTTCTCTCATTTCCTCTCCTAACTATCTATCTCTCTCTTAAACTCACTCTCGCTCTTGATTATATTTTTTATTTTTTAATGAAGAGAAAGAGTGTCTTTAAGAGAGAGATAGAGAGTTAAGAGAGAAGTGAAGGAGGGGATCTATGGAAAATACTTGATGTATAGGACTTTTTTTGATCTTGTTTATAAGAGACATACGAGTCAACAAAAGTTTATGTACGGGACATCCACTTTTGTTGACTCGTATGTCTCTTATAAAAAGATCATAATATAGTTGTGAATATACAAGATCGCAGCTTTATTACAGTCCATCAAAATAGCTGCCATATACCTCAAACCGTTGTATTTAAAGCATTGTTCTTAGTTGATTAATTAATTGAGCTATTCACTCGATTTAACCGTCTTCCTTTTTACTGAATTTAAGCTAGTTTTGGGATGTTACATTACTCGCCCCTTTTAAGAATTTTACCTTAAAAATTGTCTATTCTTAATTTTCCCTGTGTTCATTAATCTTGTTCAAATTTTATGAATTACACTTATGTTATTCCTAGGTGAGCCTATTATTAAATCATCTACCCATAACAAGCTTCTTTATTCTTGTTCGCTAATTTGGGTATGGCTATCATTTATAGGCATCTTTTACGATGTTATGGGACAAAAAAACATTGTGCTGTCATCTGTTTTAGCCTTATGTTTCAGTTCCATTATCCATTTTTATCCTTTGGCTAGTCTTAGGTACTTCTCTCTACATCTTGCACACTCATTCTTCCAGTATAGTATTCCCAACCCTCTACTGTCTGCCTAAACTCCTTGGGCCCTGTTTGGATAAATAGTTTATTTCTAGATTACAGCATAAGCACTTGACATGAAAAGCGCTAATGTATAAGCTATTTCTATAGCAAAAAATAAAATAAAGTTAACTTATTTTCGTATAAGATGTTATTCATAAGCTATCTTGGAGAACTTGCAAAAATAAGTTGAAAAGAGCTTATGAACAATGTCTTAGTTTTTTCGTATGTTCTCCCAAACAGTCTCACAAAATTTATGCCAGTGGATAAGCTCAAATAAGCCAATCCAAATAGACCAAAACTTAGCAAACACTAATTTATGTCGTTATCATACACTTGTAAGCCAAGAAGAAACTCCAATATATGTAACCTCAAGACAAATAGAATTGCCACAATACAGGGTTAAAAGTAAGACTACAAGAACTGTCAATCATCAAATACTTAAATTTGGACACATAAATATGACCACTCTAGCAGTACACATGCAAATTTAGTATTCCAAGAAATGATTTTCATTAATAACTACTCAGTACTCACAAGTTTCACTGTATTCTAATAGGGAGTGACTATTACACATATATGTCGATATAACGAGGCGACTTATTTATAATTGATAATCTAGTATATGCAACATCATTTGCAGCTTACACTACAAAGAAAATAAGTTCACTGGAGCATATAGTTCATACATTAGGTACATGCTCAAACTTTGAAAATCCTAGATTATGTGAAGTCATCACTATACCATCAACAACATACTTCATATGAAGCACTTCCCCTTTAGATATTGAGGGCCCGTTTGGATTGGTGAATTTGAACTTATCTACCGGTTGTGCAACTATTTGAGGGAACTTATTTGTTTTCAGCTTATTTTCATAAGTTTTCCAAGATAGCTTAATAAAACAGCTTATACTAAGAAAAAAACACATCAAGGTTGAATAGAATCAACACTAACCCATTTCCAATAATGTTTTTTAACAGAAACAGCCTGGTGAGCAAGTTGTTTGTGGTCAGAATCGGCGTACTCGTCCACCTCAGAAGAGCAAAAATCACCCTCCGGCAAACCCTCAACCGTAGCATAAAAAGTGTGGAAAACGTAGAAACCGGGTAAACCAGGATAAGTCTCCGAATTCCGCTGCTCCACCCTCATTTCATACGAATTGCGATCAATCGTCACCATGTCACAAACATCCCTTCTCGCGTCGATTACGGAGCCAAGCTCTTCCTTAATTCCCCTGAGGGCAGTGGATTCAGGATCTTCGTTTGACTTCATCTTCTCCGTTAAGGGCCGATTCCGCTCCGTCACGTTACCGTTGGACGATTCCTGATGCGACTCCACAAGGAACTTTCCGTCTTTTCCGGTAATTTGAACCATAACGACATGAACGGTTCGAACCGGAGGGTTAGAATCGTTGAGTGACGTTTCTCCCTCGGAAAGCTCGAGCCAGAGATTGTGAACGTTCTTGGTTCCAGGCTTAACGCCCCACGTGGCGAAGGAGTCTGAGGGTAAACGAGGTTTGAGCCACTCGGAGAGAGACTGTGGGGATGCGAAATTGTGGCGGTGGTTATATTTGTTGGGGTTCGATGCTGCTGTTTGGGACATGGCGGGAACTTGGTTGTTGTTGTGGTGCCAGTGAAAGGAAGCAATTGCTGTTAGCGCTTAAGCTCGGTTTCATTAAACACCTCATTTTGCCTAAGTACTTATAATCAAAAGGGAGGGTTACTACTATTGTCAAAATTAAATTAAATAAAATTGTTTTGTTTAATTTACAATGTTATCAATAAATAATTTAGTCTTACACATATAACACCATAAGTGAATGGATGGTTAGTGGTTTTTAGTTACTTTGATCATTCACTTCTTTATTTTGTGTCTTATAAATAAGACTCATATTGTAGTGTATAGATACAACTGTGAAGAGAATAATACACAAAGTTTTCATCTTCTTCATCTTTTCTCCAAATCTTCGGCAGTTCATTTCGATGGCAATATCTATGGTATTCTGATCTACTTTCACTCCTCAATGATAAATATCGTCTTGAGTTCGATTTGGTCTCATAAAATTCTAAGTTTTTAAATTCAATTTCAGTTTCTTGATTCAACAATTGTTCCGAGTATGAAATTCACGTTGAATCATCAGTTTGCAATTACTTCCACTATTTTTCACTTATTACACTTGATTTGGTCAAATTTTCACTAATTCACATATTGCAATTAGTCCCTCTTGGTCAAATTTCTTGCTCGAGATTGTTGTTATAATTTTTTATATGGTTATGATCTCAATTTCAGTTTTAGATCTCATTCCTTGTTTCAATGTGATTTTGTGTTCTCCAAACTTGAAAATCCATTTCTATTCAGTAATTTGTTTCTTCGACGTGTCTAGAGGAGATCGTCATGGTGACTAAGAATCTTACCTGCTATTGATTGTTTCTGGTTGGAAATTTCAAGATCATCGAGAGTTTTGGTTTTGCTAGAGATTTATATGGTCAGTCTCGGTGCCGATTTTGCAATCTCCTTCGTTGGATGTGGTCAACAACAGTTATCACCACCACCAGTTCCCTTCTTGTGATGTAAGGTTTGGCACATAATTTTTTTTTAGAGATTCATATATCGTTGAAGGTTAGGCTGTTTGTCTTGAAAGTTTGATGGTGTGTTTCGATTCTTGAGGGCTTGCTTGAGTTTTCAATTGAAATTGTGTTTGAAAGAAGAATGGTTTCCAATTAATTGACGTTCTCATGAAACTGTTGTTTGCAAGATTGTGGTTTAGGGTGCTCAATAATTTTGAGGAGCTCTGCCCTATATCAAAACCTTAGCAGGATCAATTAAATATTCCAGAACATAACATATAAGCAAATCATTAGGCTTTTATCCATCCTTGACGTCGATGAAACAAAGATTAGCAATCATTCTTTAAATATGCAAGCATTCTTCAATATATATTTCTATAAAGGAAACATTATTCTTCAGTAACACAAGGGGAGGTGGCAAAAGCAAAGTATTTAAGAACTTCCTGACCAATACCAGGATGTCTGCCGAAAAGGATCGAATGTTTATAAGGCGATTATGAATATGTTTATAAGTTTGCTTCTAAAATGTAAAAGAATTAAGCCGGCCAACTTATACCCCTATAAACCATATATCAAATCCTAAAATTGATCGCAGAAAACTTTAACTGAATTCAAGCCATGAGATTCGCAAAAAAAATATACACAGCTCAAACATCAATATAGTAAACCAATTCAACATGGGTGGTATAGTGTAGGTATATGGCTACTTAAACTGCCAAAAATTGAGTATAACTTCTGATGGGAAGTTTCATGGTTATGTGACTTACTCATGTAAACCACTCAATTCGCAGACAAGTCAAAGTGAAATGTTGAAAACCATAGCAAGTATATAGTGTTGAAAACCATAGCAAGTAGTACAAAGACTACCAAAACATCAAACCTGAAAATCAATGCTGAAGAAAGAGGAAGAAAGCATAAGGTGGGAAGTGATATAAAAAGTACAAGGCAGGGAAAATAAGTGATGTGATACCTTTAAGGAGCAGTTGTTCAGGAGGGTAACAAATTAAATAATCAGGAAGTTGTCAATAAAGTTGATCCAGACAGAAGCATGAGTTATTTTTCAAAAATAACAAAATATCAAAACCACTAAACTTTTTTTTTCATTTGAAATACAGAACAGCACACTGAAAAGCAAATACCAAAGGGACCTCAACAAATTGGAAATTTTTAATGAAGAAAAGAGTTTTTGGGAAGAGCTTCAAAGTTAACATGCAACTGTTGTAGCAGGTTTTTAATTTAAACCAACAAGTACGAAATTATAGTAGTCTAGTCTAGGAATGTCATGTTTTTATACTTCAGAACAAAGATTAATAATAATGATGATAGACAATGCTTATTTGAGTGACAACAACAACCAAGCTTTTTGCCGCAAGATTAAATTGGGTAACTGGTACAATCAATGCTAAAAAGGCCTGTCATCACCCTTTATCTCTAAATCTCTCATAATGTTTAGCCTGTAGTTTTCCTTGGCGGGTTGGCCTTCTTTCGACTCTAACTACTGAAGTCTGAACTATTCTCCATTTATTTAAACTTCTTTAGCTCTACAGAACTTCTCCACACATACTCAAATCACCTAAAACAATAGTTTACCATGATTTTTATACGAGGCTACCACAATTTCTTCTTATTTTTAATCTTATATAGTCTTCTATAACCACTCCCGCACCATAATATTCTCATTTCTGCAGTACCAATTACACTTTTTAAATCTTTACCAGTATTCAATCATATATGAAATTGCAGCTCTGATAACAGGGGAGTAAAATTTTCTTTAAGCTTAATTGTTACTGAACTTCTTTAACTAAATCTACGTATATGGCAAGGATGAACCCAAACCACATCAGACTATAGAAAATTTTACAAATAAGCATTCATTAGATTGCAACAACTCTGGCATATAAATCATCTTTCTCAAAAGCTAATGAGGTGTCAAAGTGGATGATCGAACTACTAATGAGACAAACATACAAGGAGGGTGTTCAATGACAGCAGAAAAAGAATAAACTTTGAAATTTAAAAAGGAACGTCTACCTAGATGTCAGTGTTGTCAATCGCGAATTGTGGAAAATAGCGTTTCGTTGATATTCTGATATGCTACCGCGCTATAGCGCCACAATAGCAGCTATCAAGACTTTGCAAAACAATAGCGATTTGTTCAAATTCCGCTATCCGCTATTTGACATTACTGCTAGATGTGCAGTAATTAAACTATTCAATTGGTCAATTCCATCTTCAATTGAACAAGCAAATGTAACATCAATTTCTGCTATAAATAAGACATGAAACTAAAATAGTTCTCCCCACCCAACAATTACAGTACCCAACTAAAATACTTTATGATCACCAAAAGAATCCATGCGATGGCATACCTCTATAATTTAATAGATGATCAAGTTAAACTAAACTACTCATTAGTCACAACTTACAATAACAACAACAACACAATGAGTAATTGGTTTTCCAGAACTGCAAGTAAATTATTCCCTCACCTGAAATTCAAACTCAAACCCTCAAAAGCTGCATTTTATTAGCGAAAGCAATAGCAATCCAATCCGGCTGAGCAGCAGACCACTGAAGCTGATTAATTTCACAACCAGCAGAATACATAGTCATCGGATCAATCCCATTTGGACCAGCCACAGCCGGCAACTCCCAAATAAGAGCCTGTGCATCATCCCCACCCGAACAAATATGCTTTGAACTTCTTGGAGCCCAAGCAATAGCATTGACACCTGCGCGATGTCTCTCCAATTCCGCCACCGGTGTAGTTGGTGATCTAATATCCAAAATCACAACTTTATTACTATCCATCAAAATCGTCGCCATGTACCTCAAATCCTTCTTGTTCCAAGCCAAACGAAGCAAAGGGGTATCCGGTTGTGGACTCTCGTAGATAATTGTCGAATGTTCTTTATCCCTTAAATCAAAAATCCTAACAGACCCATCAGCTGAAACCGAAGCAAAAACCCTTGATTCCCCCCAAGCAATATCATAAACCTCTTTATCATGCGCAATTAACTGTGTTTCAACAACACCTCTTTCAATGTCCCAGATAGTACAAGTAGTGTCAATACTTGAAGTTCCAATTCGTTTCGGCTCAATTTCATTCCAATCAAAGGATGTTAAGGGAGCACAAAACTCACTGGTTTTGCTGTTGTTGAAAAGAGAAAGAGCTTCAACGGAATTTTCGCGAACTTCCCAGAGACGGAGATAGTCACCGGAGGTAGCAAGGAGGTCGGAGGAGGTTTTCTGGAGAGAAGAATGTGTGGCGGGGTGGAACATGAGTTTGGTGGGTGGGTATGGATGATCGAATGAGAGTGAAGGTTGAGGTTTGAGTGAGAGGGTATCAGGGTTGAAATTGAGGATATCGATGCGGTTGGTGTATTCTTCGATGAAGCTTCCAACGGCGATGCGTTGTTGTGGGGAATTGGTGTTGGGAGAGATGGACATAGCGTAGAGTGGGTAAGGGGAATCGTAGGTAACGGAGTTGTTATCGGATCGGAGATGGGATTCTTGTGTTGAATTGTCCATTTTTGGTGGATGCTGGAAGAAGGGGAAAAGTTAGGTGGGAAATGAAAATGAGAAGATGGGGTGAAGGAAGGGCACGAGCCTTAAAATCTCAACTGCCTTATTCTTCTTCATTCCTACTAGTACTAGCATATGGTGTGCGCCAAAATTGACGAGAAGGTGCCTCCACGTCCCCAATTCTAAACTCACCAAGAGCATGTCCAATTGATGTACATTACTAGTATTCCACCCGTGCGTAGCAACAAAAAAAAAGAGCAATATTATAATGTTTGAGAGTGAGAGTGAATTGAAATTATAATTAGTAACAATAGTTTCGGTGAATTCAAATTTTAAAATAATATAGAGAAGGAGAAGTTGAGAGGATAGGGAAAAGTATTATTATTAGCTGAGGTATATAAAAATGTTACAAATCAACTCTATTTATAGGGAAATAGAGTAGCTTATGGACTAAGCACAATAATCTTGCAGTATGGCTCATTAACTCATTTGTTATATGGACATCCACTTATAATATTCATAACACTCCCCTTTGGATGTTCATCGAAGATATGACTCATTAAAACCTTACTAGAGAAAAACCCAATAAAAAAAAAATACGTAGTGAAGGAAAAAGAGTACAGTATCCCTTTTGTGTGTGATAATCTGCCTCGTTAAAAACCTCACCAAGAAAACTCAGTGGAATAAAATCATGATTAAGGAAAAAAGAGTGCATAACACATTTATGTCTCCCCCTCATAAAGACAATCATACATGAGACGAAGAAAGTCAAATAATATTTTATACTAGTTGCTCAAAATCTTCACATGGAAATGATTCACAAAAATGATATCTACATGCTCTTCTCCAAATTAGAGTGCTTGAGAAGTTTCTTCGTACTCATTTGTTGCAAGAGCCCCTTTAAGAAATCCACAAGTTTCTTGTAATTGTAAAATCGTCATCCTTAATAAAAGAGCATTTTTCACTTTCTTGATTATGTTGTTTCTTTAAGATACAAAACATATGTTTGACTTTGTTCCGATATATGTATTTACTAATATTGACAAAAACAAAATACCACATTACATATAATTAATAAAATACATTAATTTTACGTTGAATTAAAATAAATAAATAAATAAATAAACACTATATAATTTGCATGACAAACAATCATGTGTATCTATAAGGCATTGATTCCCTTCAATGAAATTGTAACAATAGCATATAATCATCGATATAGAAGTACAACCTACTTTTATATATTATAATAGATTGAGAAGATTCATTTACCTTTCTTAGTTTATTAGAGCGTATTGATAACGTGTTATGAAAATAAGTAAATAGAAACAATAATATAGAGAAAGAGAAGAAGAGAGAATAGAGATAAGTATTATTATTCTCTGGTGTATCTATGAATATTACAAATGAGCTATATTTGTAGGGAAATAGAGTAGCTTATGGACTAAGCACAATAATCTAGTAGTATGGCTCAATAACCCATTTGCTATATGGACATCCACTTATAATACTCATAACAAATTTTTCATTGTGTTCTTTGTTGGTTAAAATAGTCTCTGATAAGGGGTGAGAATATGCTAGGTTGAATTACCTTTTACAACACCTAAATCTCACCTGTAAAAAATTTGAAGACCTAGGCCTAGTCTACGATTTGTCATATACTTACTTTTTTTGTCTAAGTTTGGACTTTTGAAAGTCTCATGTGGTCTGATATCATGTTTAAAAACATATTTCATATGAACACCTTAAAAAAGTATATGATTTAAGGTTAAATAGATTTGTGAACTGATAGATCAATGACACTAAACTTTCTTTTGATATTTAACATAATTTTTTAGAGAAATTAAATATATATTATATCATATTTCAATTATAGTTTATAATAGTACATTTAAATATGAAAAATATACAGTAGACTAATAAGCTTAAATTAATGAAAAGGTTAACAAATTTATAATTTAATTCAAAGAACTAAATATAATATAATAAATAATAGTTTGCATATTTACCTATAGACCGATCTAATAGGTTTACGAGGATTTTTTAATGGCTTGTGGTCTGATCTTTTAAGCGAAATAGACTTCTAAAAAAATCTATGTCTAAAAGGAGAAGAAGGAGGAGAGGGTGAGGGAGATGGAGAGGGAAAGGAAGAGGATGAGGGAAAGGAATACAAATTGTTTTTTATGAGAATTTCTTAAACCTCGCTTTAGAATTCCGCTCTTCTCTCAATAAGTTTTGCTCTGAACTTTCCAAAATACCCCCTGCGTGAGTTAACTCACGCAGGTGTAAAACAAACGTCGCTTAATTTTACACATACGTGACTTAAGTCACGCCGCGTGAGTTAACTCACGCTAGTTTTCAAATTCCAAAAGTCGATATATAACTCATCTGAAATGTACAAAAGTGGATATATGTTTATTGCCGCGTGAGTTAATATTTTTTGCACATATCATTCGTGTCCAACTGTTGTCCATGCTTTTATATGTTTTTTTGCCTACAAGAACAAAAAGACTTGGACAAACAAAGCACGCGTTATTTGACATATATAATTGTTGCAGCACGTGGAAAAGTAGAAGACAATGTGTGCCAAGGATAAGAAAGAAAACAAGTCATGCTTTTATATAATTGTTGCAGCACGAGGAATTTCAGTGCGTGTGCATAGACAAAATAAGAAAAAAAACACCAGCATGAGTTAACTCACGTTGACTCACACTGGGGATTCAGTGTATTTTTACTGCGTGACTTAAATCATGTAGTGTAAATTAACTCACGCATAAACATTTTTAGAAGTTTAATTAAAAATGAGCAAAACATGTTGAGAGAAGAGCAGAATTCCTCCCTTTAACGTGTACAAATCGTTTGTATTTGGGTAGAATCTCAAACCCCAAACTTGCATACAATTGTTAGGCATGATTCTCTACTTGTTACTGTGGGTGGCACTTGGGTGAGTTAATTTACGGCAACAATACAAGCTTGCTGTAAAAGTAAATATTTTTTTACAATAAAATTAAACAATTTTTTTGGTACACGACAAATGACCTTTCAAAGTTTCAACATCTTCATACCTTCTACTTAGCATGCAAGCGCGTTACCAAACTCGGCAACTGTGTTTTTTTTAGAGGTGTGAACCATAATATTTTTATTTTATTTGTATTTTTCAAGGCAAAAATCACTTTTTAAAAAGACTTTTTTTTTCTTTCTCTAGAAAAAAGACTTTTTATTTAGTAAACTTTTTAAAAAACTTGTTTTGTCAATTTGTCATTATAAAAGTCACTGTTAATGTCCGTATTTTTTCTGCTGTAAGAGTTATTTTAACTTTTTTTTTTTAAAAAACAATTGTTTAAGCTAATACCTGTGGTAAGTGGAAACTGATGTAAATATAATTGTTAGAGAAATGCTTCCTTGTGATTTTAGGACACATGTTAAGAATTCCGTTAATAGAAATTATCTATTGGAAATTGTTTATTGTTTAAAATATATAATATTAATTTTTTTCAATAATTTTTTACCATTAATAGAATAATATTAATGCTTAACATGTGTCATAAGAGCACAAGTTAGCGTTACCCTAATTTTTATAGTAAGTCAATTTTATTATTATTTTTTTTTTTTGGAAAAGTAAGTCGATTTTTATTAAGCACAGTTATTGTGAATTAGGATTCAATGTGGGGTTCTCTAAAAGAACGTTTCAATGTGGGCCGAGTCAGATATAAGAATTGAGCCCAAAAACAGAGAATATCCTCTATCCACACCCCCTTTAGATTACTCAGAATATATTTGGCTAAAAATAATTCTTTTTTTTTAAAGGTTTTTTAGGCAATTATTTTGTAGGATAATATCTTGTTTGATTATTTATTTATTTACATAGAGATAGGGATGTACAAAACTTGATCAATCTCGTTAGTCGATCATGTAAGGTTTAAGTGACGTCTGACCCAAACATGAGAAAGAAAAAGGATAAAAAAAGGGGGGACATGACTGAAATAGCACTAAGCTCAAGTTGACCCTTAGATTACTCCTCACTTCCCAAAAGACTAAGAGAACATTTTTTATATATATAATTTCATCCTCACTCATAGTCTCTCACACTTACTCACTATCTCTTTTCAAAAATACAAATCATCACACTTATTGACATGAGGGAAGAAGAAAAGAAAAGCAGCATCACGAGAAAGAGTAGTTAAGATACTATCACGTGTACCACCTACTCCTCCTATCACATTTGCATTACTTACTCACTATACAGTGTTTTTATTGCTCTTGATTACTTTGTAAGACAATGCTACTCATTGGCGAATTATTGATTCAAAATTTTGATGGCCTACTATTTTCCACTATTATTCATACTATGAGTTACTTGTTGATTATTACTATTTTCTAAAAAATGTTTATATATTACTATTTGGTGACTTGTCTTGGAATCAATATGATATTGTTTTTATATTGTCTCCTCCTTATTGAACTCATATTTCATTAAGTTTAATCAAATCAAAGGTTAAAATCGGGTCGAAATAATTATCCCCGACTTTGTATCTAACAACGTATACAATAAGTATTAGGAAGGTAGCAAAAGAAAATTACAACAGGAAATTGTCTCATACCCGCATAGAGCAGGTGGAGAACATAGTGCCACAAAACCAACAACGGGTTGGGAACACATGAAACCAAACTTTGAAGAAGACAATATCTAGGGTTTCAACACCATTCACAATACAAACAAATTGGGACCCTTAATCTAGTTAAATACCACCTCAAAGACAACAACTTAACTTCCTCCACTGTCTCTTCCCTCTCTTTAACCTCGTTATTAATAACTCTCCAATTTCTTGCGTTCCAAATTTCCCATATCGAAACTTTCCAAATGATCCAAAAGCCTTTACACAATTTCTCATTCGACACCACGTTACTCCAACACTTCAAGTGCACAAACAAATTCAGAGAGGTAATAAACGAAAATTCCAGCCAACACATCAAAGAATGGCAGACACCCCTAGCCACATCACAATACAAGAACAAATGGTAGGAAGATCGGACATCCCAATCGCGTAAAACACGTGTAATCGAGGTATCCGGGGGGAAAATGTTTCGCCTTGCAATATTAATTCTCGTTGGAATCCGATCAAGAAGTAATTTCCATGAGAAAGTCATCGCTTTTGAAGGAGTTTAACCCTTCCTTAAATAACTAAATAGCCTTTTCTGAATATCATTCCACCTATCCTTTGCTACAAACTTTGTATCTAACAACCTATACATTGAATTGACCGAGAACAGTCCATTCTCCTCTGGTCTCCAAACCCACAAATCCTCTGCTTGCGAACAAGAGAACCCTACTTAACACTTCCAACAATGCATCTAAAAGCTCATCCTCCCAAAAAAAATAATTGCTTCTCCAAGAGAAATTAAACCTCCAAATAGAATCTATAATGACCCGCATATCCCGAATACTTGCCTGTTGATGATTAGAAATATAGAAAAATCTAGGAAATTGCATGAGCAACAGCGTACTACCTTTCCAAGTATCTTTCCAAAAGCTTGTACTCCCTCCATTCCCGGCCCACATGCCTTACCAACTCCAAATTGAACCAATTTGGAGCAACACTGTCCTCCATAAGAACTAGATCCTTCCACCATCAAGACGCACACCAAGTGCAAACATCCCCACCTCCTTCCAACAAATCGTAGCCCCCACCGGTAGCCCTGAATACTTGAAAGGGATACTACCTTCACAACAATTCAAAAAGTTGCATGCGATGTTCATAAACTCACTAGGAACATTTACCTTAATCAAACAACTTTTAAAGAAGTTTACTTTCAAGCCATATGATATTCCAAAACCCCTTAATAAAGCCTTCAAAATTCAAAGATTATCCATTGCTGGTTCCCCTATTCCAAGAGTGTCGTCGGCAAATTGTAAATGATAAATCTTTATCCCCTCCCACGTAAACTTAAATCCCTTAAACATATTACCGTTCACTACATTTCTCATCAACCCACTAAATCCATTCGCCACTTGAAGAAACAAGAAAGGAGCAAGGGGGTCCCCTTGCTTCAATCCTCTTTGTATGTTAATATATTCCGTTGGACTTCCATTTACCAAACTCGACATACTACCACAACACGCACACACCTTCGTCCACACTACCAATTTTTTACACATCCCCATCTTAAGAATCGAACATTTTCTTTTACCGTTCTTCGCAAAATCCACCACTTCATTAATTACCATGACACCATCCACCAAGCTACAACCTTTAAGAAAAGTCTATTGAGAATGATATATAATAGAATTCATCACCCAGATGATCTCACCGCAAGCACCTTTGAAGGAAGTTTTTACAAACTCCCTAAATGAGAATTACGACGGAAATATTTCTAAGAGAATAGAGACGCGGCCTTAAGGATCAACGCCACAAATTAAGATAAGAGACTCGTTGAAACCTCTTCGTTGCCATGAAATTTATCAAACATAATTCTCACTTCATCTTTCAACAAATACCAAAATTCTTTAATAAAAACAAAATTAAATCCATCCAAAGCCCGACTCTTATTCCCATCACTTTCCTAACCACTCACTTTATCTCCTCCACCGATAACGGTTTAATAAGTCTCGTATTATCGTCCATAGAAAGCATTTTGAATTAAACCTCATCCAACCTCGGTCTTTTCCACGGAGTTGACGTGAAATGATTTTTGAAATAATCCACCATCACCCTAGCACCACCTCCGTTTGAGATTGCACTCACACTCACACATTATCCACCTTTAATGATGTAATGGAATTTTATGGATGTATGGTGTTAAATTATAAGGTACAATACGTAGAGGTGTATTTTTATGGATGTATGATGTTAAATTATAAGGTACGATGACCATATTTTGAGATATGCGTGGGTTAAAATTCACAACTTTTCCTGCGAACAAAATGCTGCCATGGGAAGTAGGATTTGCTCTCACTATAGTATTGTCTCTTGTGATTTCAAAGGGTCAGCTTGCGGCTATTTAATTGTGTTGATAAATTCGTTCGCGCATTTAAAGACGTCACAATATGGCGTCATATGTTGACGCAAAATCATTGACATAATGCAATATGCATACTTTTTTTTTTTGGAACTAGTTAGTAGTAATTTATTTATTTTTAGATCTCCGGCTTTTGTTCTTGCACAGAACAATCTTTAACATGCGACTTCTCAACTTATATATATATATTTTTTTTTAGAAAAAACATCAAAGAAGTCACTCTTTAGAATAAAAACTTCAATTTTATTTATTGTAGTTTGGTGTACACCGGTACTAAAAATAAACTGGTTAAAAAAAGTAGTGTATAGTATAGGCTTAGTCGGAGACGGAGCCAGGAATTTAAAGTTAGGGGGGCCGAGTACAAGGAATATTTTTTTAGCGAAACTTTAGTTACCTCTTGGCCGAACTCTGAATCATCATGATCACTTTATCTTGAGAATTGAAGGGTTAATACAAAAAGAGAATGACAATTGACTAAATAGAAGAACTGTTGTACGAGTGTGAAAGACATGAGATTTTTGTCGCAGAAGAATAAAATTCATTAAGGACTTTTTTTTTGACAAAAAAATTCATTAAGGACTAAATTATATTTTAATCCCCTATTTTTATTTTATGTTTTAATTTGCTCATTTTTTGCTTTAAAATAGTCTTTTATTTTCCAAAATTATATCATTATGTTTAATTCCATTTAAAGTATGTTGTGGAAAAGACCATATGATACAATTTAAAATAATATATCATATACAACTAATGATATTAGTTGTCAGATAATCTAATGACATGATGAACCATTTAATTAGATTTACTAGGAGGACCATAGTCTAATATAGTCGAATTGTAATATATAAAAAAAAGTTATTAAAAATATAGGGGGGCCATGGCCTCCATCTCCCCCCACCCCACTGCGCTTAATAGGCACTAGTTTTCAAAAAATATGTTCACACATAAAACACTTGTATTGCAATTCAACATAGTTAAACTGATTTGGTTTGGTCGTTCGATGGTTTTAACTTGAAATTTTGGAGTATGTTTCTATTCCTTGAAGTCTCAGGTTTAATTGTGTCAATTTGAGTGAGTTGGTTTAACTTTTTCAAAAATTAAAACAATTCAACATAGTTATTGACTCAACAAAAATAAATTAACATAATAAGAAGTTTTGCATTGAGACCTTTTGTGATTTATGTTGCAATCAAACTGGAGAATAACAAAAAAAATATGTTCACACATAAAACACTTGTATTGCAATTCAACATAGTTAAACTGATTTGGTTTGGTCGTTCGATGGTTTTAACTTGAAATTTTGGAGTATGTTTCTCTTCCTTGAAGTCTCAGGTTTAATTGTGTCAATTTGGGTGAGTTGGTTTAACTTTTTCAAAAATTAAAACAATTCAACATAGTTATTGACTCAACAAAAATAAATTAACATAATAAGAAGTTTTGCATCGAGACCTTTTGTGATTTATGTTGCAATCAAACTTGAGAATAAAAAAAAAATATGTTCACACATAAAACACTTGTATTGCAATTCAACATAGTTAAACTGATTTGGTTTGGTCGTTCGATGGTGTTAACTTGAAATTTTGGAGTATGTTTCTCTTTCTTGAAGTCTCAGGTTTAATTGTGTCAATTTGGGTGAGTTGGTTTAACTTTTTCAAAAATTAAAACAATTCAACATAGTTATTGACTCAACAAAAATAAATTAACATAATAAGATGTTTTGCATCGAGACCTTTTGTGATTTATGTTGCAATCAAACTTGAGAATAAAAAAAAAATGTTCACACATAAAACACTTGTATTGCGATTCAACATAGTTAAACTGATTTGGTTTGGTCGTTCGATGGTGTTAACTTGAAATTTTGGAGTATGTTTCTCTTCCTTGAAGTCTCAGGTTTAATTGTGTCAATTTGGGTGAGTTGGTTTAACTTTTTCAAAAATTAAAACAATTCAACATAGTTATTGACTCAACAAAAATAAATTAACATAATAAGAAGTTTTGCATCGAGACCTTTTGTGATTTATGTTGCAATCAAACTTGAGAATAAAAAAAAAATATGTTCACACATAAAACACTTGTATTGCAATTCAACATAGTTAAACTGATTTGGTTTGGTCGTTCGATGGTGTTAACTTGAAATTTTGGAGTATGTTTCTCTTTCTTGAAGTCTCAGGTTTAATTGTGTCAATTTGGGTGAGTTGGTTTAACTTTTTCAAAAATTAAAACAATTCAACATAGTTATTGACTCAACAAAAATAAATTAACATAATAAGATGTTTTGCATCGAGACCTTTTGTGATTTATGTTGCAATCAAACTTGAGAATAAAAAAAAATATGTTCACACATAAAACACTTGTATTGCAATTCAACATAGTTAAACTGATTTGGTTTGGTCGTTTGATGGTGTTAACTTGAAATTTTGGAGTATGTTTCTTTTCCTTGAAGTCTCAGGTTTAATTGTGTCAATTTGGGTGAGTTGGTTTAACTTTTTCAAAAATTAAAACAATTCAACATAGTTATTGACTCAACAAAAATAAATTAACATAATAAGATGTATGTGGTATATCACATACATATACCTTTCGATCATTATTATAAACAAAATTTCACTTTTTAGATATATTAAATAAATGATGTATGCAGTATATCACATACATATGATCAGAAGGTGTAGTAGTGAAGACGAAGAAGAAACATACTTATAAATAAAAAATTAGTTTTTGTATCTCATTACTGAGGAAAGATACAAATAAAATTTTATTTTGCAAAAAACTATCTAAATCGGCCGATAGGAAGTTGTTTAAAAAAAAAGGATATTTTGAATCTTTCGTACATTTTAATTTCCCTAAAGTCGGTTATTTTTTGAACCGATCTAAACAGAGTTGGCTTGCTTCATTTTCAAAATTGCACGGTTGTTTTTTAAATCAGTTTTTTTAGATCAACTTAAAATCTTGTTTTAAAATGTATTTTTTTTATACTAGTGTACAACAAACTACAATAAATTAAATTGAAATGGAACAATGGAGAAAAATTATTTATATAAACTTCAATGGGAAGGATACATAGATTTTTTATTTTTGGTGAGTTATTATATGCAAAAAACTAAGTAACGTTATCCTCTCAAAAAAAAAAAACTAACTAACGTTATGTAGGGGCATCGTTGTTTCTTCTCCAAGTACTTGTTGTGTTTTGTTTTCAACATGAGGCGGACTATAGTCTCTTGTTTTTCTCTTTTGTACTTGTCTATGGGATCAAAAGTTTTAAAATAAGACATAATACATCTATCAAACAAGTTAATATTTTGACTTTTATATTTCTACTAGTCTTTGACAAAAAAAAACTCATTTGGAGTAATTAAATATATTTCATTGGGTAGTTAATTACAAAATATGCTAAGTCATTCAAATAAAAGTAAAAAAAAAAATGGGGTGGCCAAAACCCAAAGCTATTGTAATGATATGCATAACTTCGTTCTCAGATTTCAACGACTCACAAGTTTACCAAATATCGTTCCTCTGATCACCTCATATCACTATGTGTGCATGTTAAACCTATATCTTGGATGATTTATTTATATATACTTATAGAGAGGATAAAAAATTGGGATTGCATTATTGAGACGTGTGGAGAAATTCAATAGGGTATTTTCAGAATATTCAATAGGGTGCAATATCATCTTTATTTTTATTTTATAAATATTTTCCTTATAAAAAATTTTGTCAGTTTTTTTTTGGTATCCAAATGAAACAATGAGTACTATCTAAAAATCACACAAACAACTATAAAGCTCTATGTCCGAACCGAGTGAATCATCTAATCTATTCATATTGATTTTGTGTCATTTGAGTTGGGATTTCCGGGTAAATTCTTGTCTGTCTGTCATTGTTACTTAAAAAAGAAGGTAAAAACAGTGTACTTAATGTAGAGTTTAAAGAGTGTACTGTTGTAGTGTAAAAGGTTATAAGTTAGTGTGAGAATGCCGTTTATCAAACAATCCTAGTTACTTAATATTTTTGGAATTTAAAAAGACGACCCACATTCCCTCAAAAAAAAAAAGACGACTCACGTTAAGATGACACGACCCCAACCAATAAACTAATCAGTAGATTAAGTTTTTTTTTTAACAAATCACTAGATTAAGTTAGCTCTTATTGAATAGAAAAATCACAAATAGTTTATGTGTGGGTTTAGTTTTGTGATGATAATAACTGATTTTAGTTAGTAAAATTGTGTTGAATGTAAAGTCGATCATGTTTATTTTTGTTGTTGGTAATTTATTTACTCATTTCTTTTTTGGTAATGTAGATAACATTTAAATAAAATTAAGTTGAATGATAAATTAAATTAAATATGTTTATAATCTCTATAATATTTTTAAATTGTTTTTGTCTTCATAAACAAACATCACTTTATTATTCTGCAAACAATTTGTTTTTTTTAAGGAATTATGCAAACAAATTTAGTCTTTTTTTTTGACAAGGCAAATTTAGTCATTGTCGTTAAGACAATATATATTTTTTAACGGTTTTTCCACGTTTATAATAATATAAAAGTTTATAACACTATAGAAGTTCATCTATAAAATTTAGAATTTTGTACCAAATTTTTTTAGATTTTTTTAACATGAAATTGACTAAATATAATTTTTTTTAAAATGCAAAAAACTCTAGATAAAATTAACAAAATCTGAATTTAAAAATCAATTTTTGAATTATGTTTTAATGTACTTTATTTAGTGTTCTAATAATGAATGCAAAATATTAATCAAAAAAGGCTTAAATATGCAAAACGTCCCTGTAATTTCACATGTTTTTGCAAATCGTCCCTGTATCTTTTTTTGTTTCAAAATCATCCTTGTAAGTTGCCAATCGTTTGCAATTCGTCCCTCCCGTTACAAAAACGTTGTGGTGGCAGACGGAGACACACGTGGCGAAGTGTGAGTTGGCAAAAGCTTGCTTATGTGTCAAGAGAGATGATGAGTGGCTAGAAGGGAGGGACCAAAACCAAAACTGCAAAATTGCAGAGGGATGAAATTATAAAAAAAAAGTAAATTTAGTTCATTCCTCTCCCTTTGTTTTTTCTTCTTCATCTCCAACCCCAATTTCTTTATCTCCAACCCCAATTAAAAATGTGTATATGTTGGATTTTTGATGATAAGAGTGCATTAGCATATTCTTAGTTTTTCTCCCCAAAATCAAGAACACTTCACACTAGGTAAAGACTCATGATACCACTTGAATTCATTGATTTCACGTGAAGAATAGAAAAGAAGGGTGAGCTGAGTGTGAGTTCAAAAAGAGAAGTAACATGGGGAATCACCAACAAAAACTTCGCTGAACGAATTGCAATTATCTACTTCTTTTTCTTTATTTTCTATTGAAACAGGAAAAAGAATAATGGAAGGAAAGGAGAAGAAGAAGAAACATTGCACATTTGGGTGTATTTTTGGATCAAGCGTTTGAGATTTGATACTCTGAAATCATCCCTCTCAAACTTGTAGAA
>Ga0228711_1004094_pt1 | contig 22562 bp, 9 predicted proteins | sample MedpolnodulmetaG_2_FD_177996 | JGI IMG/M metagenome (GOLD analysis project Ga0228711, IMG submission 177996) | Root nodule microbial communities from Medicago polymorpha collected in Santa Monica, California, United States - brown nodules | ecosystem: Host-associated > Plants > Roots > Nodule...
TATACTGCGATGTGTGATTTGATAAAAATTCTTATTGTACAGATTTGAAATGATAAACTGTCATTCCATTCAATTAAATTGGAATGTCCTCTATCTGGCATGTCTCTTGGGATGAGTAACATGAAGTTCAGAATTCATGGGTGTACATGAGAAGGTGGAAATTAATCTAAACAATCCAAAATAAACCAATATCGAATACAATATGGAGAGGCAACCATCTTTTGACCATTCATACTAACCACATAATATAACATGAAGGTTTATGTTGACCCTTCGTATGGAAGGCCAACAGTGAACCCATGACATCATAGCCTCCCAAAACAAAAGTAAGAAAGAAAAGGGAAGAAGGAGATGAAGATGGGTTTCAAAATGAACAAAATGAAAGAAAGTGAGGGTATTTGTAGAAAAAAGGTCAAAAAGATAACATAGAATGTACATAAATCAATAAAACGTGTAAAATACCACATTTTGATTCAAAATCATCTGACCTTCCGAAGAATTGCTTAACTAGCCACCGTCCAAATTCTAGAAGGTTTCAGATTATATAATTTGAACTCATGCAATATTAGTTCAGATTATATAATCTGAAAAATATTCAGACTGAGTTAAAACTTATGCTTTCAATGATTTAGTACGATTCAGATTTATAATTAAAATGAGTCAAATACAAGATAATTATATAAAACGTGTCAAACTCCCCAAATCACAATTTTAATACAATCTGGGCGTATTTTGGATTATGTAATCCGAATTAATATTGAGCATGTATTTGAATTATATAATCTGAAACTTTCAGGAATTTTGACTGTGATATTTAATGCATTTTGGGAAGATTTTGCATGTTTTGTAGTTATATTTTATGATGTTGTTGTGGCTATAGATATCACTGCATTTTTTTCATTTTCATTGCAATTCCCCAGTTCTTTCCTTAGTCTCTTTTTTCTTATTTTACCTTTGGAGTGTGGTTATAATATCATGGTCACCGTTGAACATTCATACCATTTTCAAAATTGTTGTGCGGTTTTTTTGGGATGGTAGACCTTTTTTTTTAGAGGAGCCTACAAAGACCTTTGATCATCTATTTGGGAATTTTTATAGGATTTGGATTATATAATCTAAAATAGCACAATCAGGCTTCGGATTATATAATTGAATGGAGACAATTTGAGAATTTGGGAGGGTGTGCAGGAAATGAGTGGGGTGGAAAAAGGAATCCTTTTTCTCTTTTTATTGGCTTAAAGGTGCTCTTCTCTTTCAACTAAATAAAGTTCTTTCTTTTCTGATGATGAAAAATTGTTCTTCTATATGGCGTTGCTTTCTCCACCCCTCGGTGTTTCTTAAATCTCCCACTCGTTTTTTTTTCCTTTTAATTTCATCTAAACTTTATTTTTATTTTTTTGGTGAAAAAGATTAGGTGAGGGGTTCACCAAGATCAGAGCAGGACTTAGCAAACAGTAATAAAAATATTTACATATCATTCACTAAAAAATTCATCATATTTATCTTCATTGGCTAATTTTACTTATATTTAGAAGTACATTTACACGGAAGATTGATTTGTAAATACAAACTCTTGACAGCTTTGGATGTATGCATCGGTTTTTTAGTAAGCCACGGTTAAACATGACAAAATTTATTATTTAATTGTTTTTTACAAGAAATTATATTAAACCTAAAATATATGTAGGAAGCTTAAAACATAAAGTTGTAACAAAAAAAAAGAAGCTTAAAACATAAAGCTAAATTGGTAAAATGTTTTATTTAAAGTCGTCTGTATCAACAAACTCGAGTAAGAGGCTCTGGTTATGTAACAATCATACGCTGGCATTTGTCTTTGAAGAGTACATAATACTCTCAAAATATTTGATTAGATCATCTAAAAATATCATGTTACGTTATGTATATACATGTACTACTAAGAAGTACAAAAAATTCAGGTGGCCGTGTCCTCAATCCACCCCAACTAAGGGATCTAAAAATGTGCTCCACTGTTAGTGATGTATAACACAATGGACTCAAAATCCAGCATGGGGCCAATGGATCGCATGGGATCTTTGGGACAAGATTAATAGATGATGTATAAAGCCAAATGCATGGTTTATCATTGTTTGAGTATATGTTGAGTCATTCCAATACAGTTCTTCTTTAGTGACAAAAACACAGTAATCTTGTTGGCCATGCTTTGTTTACTCTATGAATAGGGCAACATGCAATAAGGGTCATGTGGACCCTCATATAGTGAGGATGTCACTTCCTATTACTTTGTGAACCGCCCTAAATTTTGTCCCCTTTTAAGTGTGAAGAAATTTATTGGCCTTAAGCATTTGAGATGTCTCTTATGCTTTATTTATTAAAAAAAACTTATCATTACAATTGTGAGTTAAATTCTTTTATTATGGGAATCTTTCTAAAATAATCTACTGCACTTTGCTTCAATAAGTTAAAGATTCTATAGAAGAGATGACAAGAGGGACCTCCTTATAGCAGTAGACCTAACAACAATTTCTTTTGAAAGAAAGGGACGTCCGTTAATTAATTAAAGTAATAGAAATTTCTAAAAAGTCAAATACATCATCATGCCATAATATCAAATCCAAAGAAATCCTTCATGCCTTGCAACATCTCTAGTATTTATTCCCTATGTCTCACCCTATATAAGTCAATCTAATTGTCTTATGTTATATATTTTACAATACCTATGAAATATTAATTTAAGCTTTTTTCTCTTCATAATTAATTACATATATTTTTGAATTTATATATCATATATTTGACTTATATTTTGAGATAGAGCGAATATAATGATAGTAAAAGTAATAAATGTACTTGGAGAAGTATGATGAGAAAAAAGCCATCGTCCTTCTACAAAAAAGTATTGACATGACTCATAGATTGTGATACTCCAAATAGTCTCACTCACTAAATGAGTTTTAAAATTTCTCATCTTATGCAGTTGTTGTGAATAATTCATCGTGGTGGGTAATTATTTTCAAAGATCTGAGTTTATAATTTTTTCGGTCTTATTTATAAGAGACATTTTATTCAATTATAGTTAATATATTTAGGAGTAATACCTCAAATTCGTCCTTGAATTTTCACCGATCAGCCAAATTCGTCCATGAATTTTGCGAAAGATCTATTTAGTCCCCGAATTTACAAAATGTCAATCAAATCAGTCCCCCCGTTAAGTTGGTCTGTTAACGGAGGTGGTGTGTACTGTTAACCTCTTACAAGGCTTACCACGTCAGATGCCACGCAAGCAGGGACCAAATTGATTGATTTACATAAAATTGTCAAGGACCAAATTGATTGATTTTCAGAAAATTGTCAAGGACCAAATTGATTAATTTTTAGAAAATTGTAAAATTCCCAACGGCTCTTTCTCCTCTATCTCGTTTACAGCTTTTTCTTCCCCAAATATATAAATTTGGAACCCTAATGTTATAATTTGTCACCTAGAGTTTAAAATCCTCAAAATTTCTTCCATGAATTGATGGCAAAGTTCTTCCCCAATTCAAAAAACTTAAAACTCTAATTTTTTTGATTCAATTCGAAATTCAAAAATCAGTGATCATTGTTGAAGATTTGGTGTTCAGAAATGATGGGTGGTGGATGTATGGGCAAAAACAGCTACAACAGTCGGTCTTCATCTTCAACCTCCATTTACAATGATGATGTGAGAGAACTTCAATGTTAGTGTCCTAGAATTTGTGTTGTAAGAAACACCAACATTGTCAATAGCCCAAGAAGGCCTTTTTATGTCTGCCCTCTGCCAAAAGTTTGTTTAACAATGGTTATGTGATGTGTGAATGATTTGTTTAAATAGTATTGATTTTTTCTTTTGATTGTATAAGATGATGGTGAAAATTGTAAATTTTTTGTGTGGGTTGATGAAGCTGAAGAACTAGGTTATTTTAAAAATAATGGTGCTGATCATGTAAGAAATGCAAGGTTGATGGAGAAGGCAAAGGATAGTGTCAGAGAAGAGGTTTGGAGGGCAAGGTTGATGGATAAAGTTGATTTTGTAGGAAGTCAGCTTAGGTTGATTAAGATATTGATAGGAGTAATTTGTTTAATTGAGTTGTTTAAAATGTTATTGTATTGTGCCAAGTCTGTGTAATGTTGTAATTTTGTAATGAAAAGAGGTTGTCAATGAATGAATCCAACCCTTCTGTCAAAAAAATTCAATCAAATTGGTCCTTCTATGGTATTTCTATCCATCATATCGATCCCCAAATTAATGAAAATACCATCAAATAAATCCTTGAATTTTCACAACACATATCACTGTGATCCTTGGTGCATACATTTGCTGAACAAAGTAAAAAGTAAAAGACAAACACTTTGATTGTAAAAAGACAGACATTTGTATACCATCATAAGTCATACATTTGATGTTCATAAGTCATTACATAGCCAAAAAAATAACATTACATAGCCATAAAGTCATTTGATGTTCTTAAGTCATTACATATCCAAAAAAGCATAAATTAAACAAGTCCAAAAAGCATTAATGAAACTAGTCCAAAAACATAATTTAAACAAGCATCACGGCTTTGGAAATCCTGGAGTTTACATAGCCATCAAGTCGTTTGATGTTCTTAAGTCATTACATATCCAAAAAGGCATAAATTAAACAAGTCCAAAAAGCATTAATGAAACTAGTCCAAAAACATAATTTAAACAAGCATCACTACTTTGAAAATCCTGGAGTTGGGATAAACTCCATGTATTGAAGTTGTGTAGAAGCGGATGGCCTGTAATTTGGATTTGGAACTCTAATAACTCCAGGAGCAGTTGGATTTTGTGGAGCAGAACTCCTCATTGATGTTTGTTTATGCCTGTCATTTGAAATCACTAGTCCTCTTATGTCATATATCATTGTACCCATTACCTGAAATAAAATCAATCACATCAGCCCTTAAATTATAACAATATCCATCAAATTAGTCCTTAAATTATGACAATAAGTCTCAAATCGATCCTTATATAATAGAGGGGTATAATTGAAAACACAAGAAAAATTACACTGAAAAGTTAAATCTCAAAATTTTACCATTTCCATCAAATTAGTCCCTGTACACGTGGTTGTCTTGTTGACACGTGTACATGACAACACATCTTGCAAGAAGACACATCATCACCACTAACAGAGCTTTTGGACGGAGGGACCATTTTGATGGAGGTCTGTAAAATTCAGGGACTACATAAATATTTCGCAAAATTCAGGGACGAATTTGGATGATTGGTGAAAATTCAAGGACGAATTTGAGATATTACTCATATATTTAGTTATAAAATTGGATCGAATACATCAATTTTTGTTTACTCAAATGACCGCTCAATAATATAACTTTTAAACATAATTTTTACTTTAAAGAAGTAATAAATTTCCGTTGTAATCCTTAAAATTGTAGGGCAGTTTTAGACAAATGTCAAGCTTTGAGAGAATCTTCAATGATGGTATCCAACGAAATTTCATAAGAGAATGATTTGGTTTTTTTCTACCCATTAGAAAAATATAAGGTGGCAAAGTGAATTGCATATATTTTCGTTGAAACAACTTAATTAGGTATATGGTAGCATTGAACTTAAACAAATATATTAAATTACTAATTCCGTTTTATATGTGGCCAATGACAATAAGTTAAGCTTATCGTGCAAGACATATCCCGTAGCATCAGAACTGAGTTTCATATTGTTTGACACCCTCCTCCGACTTGTCACTATACTTGCTTCTCAGCTTGTCGTGGTTTAATCCGAGATTCGTTTAAGAATTTCATCAAAGGAATCCAATGTATTGCTGAAACTTCTACTGTTATTTCTGTTGAGTTTTTGGGTTTTTGCATGGGTTTTAAACTTGCTCATGACTAGAGTACTATTTCTCTTTTTGTGGAATGTAATTCTCGGGTTGTTCTTTAGATTGTTCGATACACTTCATCTCACATCTTGGCTCTCCAGCCACTCTCACTCGACATTCATCGTCTTATCCACCTTTTAGATTTAAACGTCTCATTCAAACATATTTAAGAGAGGTTAACTCTTGCGTTGATTACATTATCAACTTGAGGCACCATGGTTTTTTCTCGTGAACGATTCGTCAATCTTCTTATTCTTCTTTAGCTCTTAAGCTTCATTTTGATGGAATGTAATAATATCATTAGATTAATTTCTTAGTCTTTTTGTAATTTCCTTCTCTCATTAAAAAAACAATATGACAATAAGTTAAGCAAATGTGGAAAAGTGACGTGTGAAAAGTATGTTTGCCCCACATGAAAATGTTGGGAAATCTTATCGTATCATGAAATTTCTAATATATTATACATAATTAGTGTCGGTTAATCACAGTAACAAAAACCCTCCTTCTTAATGACTTTGATTGCTTAATGGATAACGGAAAATGGACCCCGAAAGATTTCCTTAAACACCATGCACGCTCAATGATTTTAACAATTAGTCATAATTAGTGAAATGTTATTAATACCTCCATATATTAGTATACACCCTTCCTTTTCTTTGCCAAATACACAATTAGGAAGAATTTATTTTTGAGAAAAAATCTTTTTAGAAAATAATTTTTTGAAACGTGGATATTGTGATATGAAAACATACCTAAAATAATTGTGAATGTAGTTTCAGCAAATGACTGAGTTTCATTTTTAACATTTCATAGAAGATATGAAAGGTGTATAATATGATTGTGATGCTAAACTAGTTGTTATTAATAATATTCTTTTAATGGTTAATAATATTTTATTATTCATCGAACAATAAGAGTTATAAATATGGGGGTGTGTCTAATATATAGTTTTACAAAAAAAAAATTTGGAACAGGCATATTATTACTTTTGAAATCAATTTTTTGTAAGTGTATATAATTGTATTTGAAGTTTAGTTTATATATGAAATTAGAATTAAACTTATATTAGTGATATCATTTTTTAACCCATTTACATTTTTTTTCCTATCAACAACTATTGTATCATCGCTGAATTTAAATAGAAGATTGTCTATCTATTTACGACTTTTTCGACTATGGTCGTTTCTATCATTAGACACCGTAGTCAAAGACACTAAAAATACGATTTGTAGTTGTGCTTCATGGCTTCAAACAGCACCACAATAGAGCAACTTGATATCTTCCTCGTGCTACAATCATTGTCAACAACATATTTGGTTGTCGGGAGCCACTACTGCCTCCATACAAGTCTCTTGTTGTGAAGACAACGCTGAGGTATTTTTAAAGATCTATGATATAACATTTTAGTACTTCTTGTTGGATTGGCCAGTGTCACAAATTCAACATAAGTTTTTTCAGCGTTCTTGTTTCTATTTATAAACATCTTAAGAAAATTCTTAGGTCACCCATCAAGTAAGCGTTTCTGTGAGAATTGTTTGCCATAAAATTTCCATGTTTTAAGCTCCCGAAAATAAAAATCTTGATGATATAAGTGTAGATAATCAAATTATTTAAATATTTTCAACCACACAATCTTATACCTATGTAGTCTTTACGCTAGAAACATCTCACTTTGTTGTGTATTATTCAATTCAATCACTTGAATGGGTTTCATACACCGACAATTACTATGTACCCTAGTGTGCTCATAGTATCATATCTAGTGTGGGGTAGATATAGAAGGAAATCATTGAGAAAACCATTTTAATTAAAATATTAATCAGCAAATTCTACGTATAATGAAGGAATTACGAATTAAAAGTATTTGGCATATCAACACTAATATTTGAATACGAAATTTCGACATGTATAAAATACAAATAATTTTAAGGTATAACGTACTCGATATCAAATTCTGATGTCTAAACAACCCATTTTTGTTTGTTGGCATATGGAGGAAGTCTTTTTAAGAAGTGGGTCCATTATGCATTGGATTTGATATTCAATTCAATTCAATCGTGTTTCCATGTTTGAAATCTTTGAGAGTTGCTTTGCTTTTGTCAAATCTTAATTATCAATCTAATCAACTAACCGAAAGAGAGTGGTAGTTTTTTCCTCTAACGGTCGATGGACTTTGTCCTATAAGTATAAACATTAAATTGTTTGCATTTGCTTTGACCATGGAATATGCATCACGTTGTCTTAGACGGCTGGTCTGTTATTGGTTTAATCTTTGAGAAAAATGAAAAATTGGATATTACTGCCAAACCTAACTCACCTGCCTTGAATTCTTTTTTATGGCCTGCAATCATTCTATACTTTCAACCGCACTCTTGAACAGTCATTATGGTGCATTGGCTACTTGAAAGTAGAGTGCATATAACTTCTAAAAATATTCATTGTTCTTTAGAGGAAAAAGTATTCATATTGTTACAAATTCAGTTTTTCTATTTTCTTATGCTTCGTTTGGTTCCGCATTAAGTTCACTAATTTTGCATCGCAATGTCAATTTGGATGTTATATTGAGAAGCTATATATTCAAGTTTCAGCTTAAGCGTGTGTTATAGGCCATCTTACCGTCAAAACAAACACATGCTTAGTTTTTCATCGAATCTGAATGAAGTTTATGCAGAAACTACAATTACGTAGCATGTCTAAAATATTTAAGCAGGCGACATTTTTTTATTGCTACTAATGATGATAAAAAAATTAAGCAAGTCAAATTTTTTAATTGTTACTAGTAATGATAAACAATGTTACTGAAACTCTTTAGTTACATAAGCTTTATCTATCAATTGTTCAAATGTTACTATATATAACCAGTAACATTTTTTTTCTTAAAAAAATAATAATAATCAGTAACATTTTTTGTTTTAGTGTCAATACATGTCTTCTAAACTTGAAAGATATCCAATCTCCTGCTCTTCTATTCGATTCATGTTAGCTCGGTTGGCTAGATATTTGATAGCATCAATATAGTTTCTTCAACATCCATGTAGATCATGAGTTGTGTCAGTTGAATCAGATGAACTATCACAGAGACAAAGATTTTTTGAATAACATTGTTAGTAAACCAACTAACAAACGTACCACACATGTTAACCATAAACACATGTAATTTTCATCTAGCTATCCATTTTTTGATAATTTAACAAGTGATATAATAGAAACTATTAGAAATGATATATAGATAAATGAGTTGGAAAAATACATAATTTTTAATAAAGCACTATGATGACGTTTAATTCATCGAAGTGACTGATGAGACCTATAAATTTATTGACTTATACGATAGAATATCGTTTATTATAATATATTTCTTTGATTTATCAAAAAACTCTACTTTTATTCTATTGAAAAAATCTAAGTGCGCATGTTAATTGCAAATATATAGATGCTTCTTAAAAAAAAAATTGCAAATATATAGATAAAGGGAATTTGCAAATATATAGATAAAGGGAATGAACAATGTAGAAGGGGCTATAAACCAAGTTGGCTTTGTTGATCTTTTATATCATTAGTGTCTTTAATGTATATTAGATGAATAAGAATAATCAATGAATAATAAAATAAATTATTTAAATAAGAGAAAATGATTAGTTATAAAAGAGATAGAAACAAAAGTATGAAAAAAAAAGTTTGTTTAGAGTAAGAAAAAGGGCCCACATGGAGTGGTGGTGCCATGCTGCTTTGCTCTTTTTGATCCTTAATTATTATATAATGCAGGCCACTCTACCTTCCTTCCTAGTAGTCCCTAGTCCCTACATTGCTCTCCATACTCCACTTCCCACACCACACTCTTGTTTTTTCTCCTTTTACCTTTCACTTTTTTCTTCTTTCTATATATATCTTTCTTCTTCCACTAGAATATCTCATATGTCTTATTAGACATTGATAGTCAGTACTAGTTAGAGCTTGAAGGGATAGAACAATTTAATTAATTAACATGAAAGAAGGTGGAAACAAGAAGCAAGGTGCAGCCTCACCATGTGCTGCATGCAAGCTTCTCAGAAGAAGGTGTGCTCAAGATTGTCTCTTTGCTCCTTACTTCCCTGCTGATGAGCCTCACAAGTTTGCTAATGTTCACAAAGTCTTTGGTGCTAGCAATGTCAACAAGATGCTTCAGGTAATTCATTCCACTCTTATCTTCTACGTATCCAACCCTTTATTTCTACCCTATATTATAATAGTAAGTTGTTCAATTAATGTTATTACTTTTGCCACCCCCACTTAAGTTAACTGATATCAATTCTTACCCTATTCATATAGTACATTATAATATTAGGACATGACATTTTGGTACTGTAGTAGTAAATAGTAATAAGACTGATGCGACAAAATACTATTTTCAGAATATATTTAAATTTTTCAGTTTTAATTACAACTATAATAATAATAGTAGTAATAATAATAATAATAAAAATATGAAAATACCATCTTATTTCAGTACAAAAGAAGATGAAATCACTTTTTTTTTTCTTTTCCATCTATCTAGTATTATACAAATAACTTTGAAAATAGAAAGATTATAAAGATGAGATGAGATCTTTGTAAATAAAATTAAAGCAAGAACAATACTAAGAAAGTTTTATGGCGGTATAATTATTGTGACTGAAAAAGGGAATACTGTCACAAAAACAGGAAGAGGTTCACTAATGTCCTTCCAATGCTAAAACTAAAGTTGCGTTCTTAACCATTTTTTATGGGTCTAAATATGACACATGAAATTTAAGAGCATCCGCTATTTTTTTATTAAGTAATTTAGTGGTTGCAGCTTACACGTTATAAATATAGATAAGTGGGATGTTTAGAGTTCGAACTCTGATCTCTACATGTATTATGCAATATTTCTACTAACTGAGCTAAAATTACGGAGATAACACCCACTTCTTTTTACTTTGATGTTAAACCAGAAATTGTGTCCTTTAAATTTTTGAGCTTTGAAATATTAATTTTGTTCCTTAATTTACAATTATAGTTTTAAAATAATAGTGTACATTTTCGACAAAATACTGATGTATTGCTCTGTTTCACCTCACAATAAGTATGACATTTGACCATTTCATGCTTATTAAGAAAATATGATACTATGTTCGATCCAAAATATTTGTGTGTAGTAGACAACTTCACACATGATAAGAATAGATGATAAACCAAAAAGAGTGTTAGATTTTACCAATTTGTTCTTATTTATGTATTTCTATAATTGGTAAATAAGCATAATAATAATAATTTGAGAGCGATTCACATAAATAATTAAAGTTACATTGGGAACTTAAAATGATATTCTTTTTGGAATAAATTCTTTTCGCAAATGTGACACTTATTTTTAGGTAGATGGAGTAAATTAGGAAGAAAATGATGATTCTACCCAATTACCCAATTAATAATAATTTTGCAGTCATGCCCATGATAATAATCAAAGAATATAATTAGAAAATATTAATTAAAATTACATTGAAAATTGAAAAATTGTACTCTTTTGAGATATTTTTTCGCAAATATGACAATTATTATGAAATAGAAAGAGTTGTAGTATAAATAAATACTACTCAATTTCTAGCTACAAAGTTTTCCCCACACCATCCATTATGATTGCAGGGAAAGATAAAACCGACATGGTGACAAGTGATAAGAGAATTGAACTCCTTATAAAAATGTGGTAATGAGCTTATTTTTGATTTGTCTGTATTAAAAGAAATCTGATTAAAAGAGAAAAAAAAAATCACTTTATGTGTCTAGTAGGTTGTCGAATTGACATTTGTGATTGTTATATTTATTATATATTGCTAAAAAATAATTTATATATATAAAAATGAGATAAGATAAGAGGAATGCAAACTCCGGTGGCGTTAATTGGTTAACTCAGCACATGTTGATAACAATGATAAGTATGTTTATATTTTTTCTGTCCAATTTCTTTCCTTGACCATGATTGAATTTGAATCCCCACACATCCTTATTCTTCTAATATTTTTTTAGGCACATATTCTTCTAACTTCTTTTAAGAAAAGAAAAAAAAAGTTTAACATTATTGATTTTTAATTTTGCACTTTGTTAGTACAATTTTTTCCATTTGAGAAAAAGACAGGCTACCTGAAGATACTTTTCTCAAAATACTAAAGTAATTCAAATGAAATTTATTTATTTATGCATCATACACATAACGCATTCACATTGTAATCTTTTTTATGGATTTTAATTTTCCTATAACCAATAGTAAAACTAGTTTTTGAGGTAACCAAAAGCCATGTTCACACCACCAAACCAACCAACCAGAATGTTTTTGAGGTAACCCTTGAAAAATTAGAAAAGGTAGAAAAGATGAGGCATTCTCAGCCGCGTTCAAACCTCACATCGTTTCTTTGTCTGCTTTTTCATTTCTTCATATTCCAATATTAGGTCTGTCTCATCTTTTGGTCTGCCATGTGATCCCTAAAATATGAATATGAATATGAATAATGAATAAGACAAATCATAAAGTATGCATTAGGAATAGCAGCATTTTCTTTAATTCATTTTCTTATTGGGATAACCAATAGGAGCTTCTAAACGTGGTGTTGCCCCCCAAAAGTCAAGGGTCAAGCACAAACTTGTAACTTAACAAGCAACGAGATTTTGAGAAACCAAAAACACAAACGCAGGATCTTCATTTTACTTTCTATTTGGCGCCATTAGGAAATTAAAAAATTACTCAAATAACATTATCCTTCTATATACACCACGTGAAGTTGTCTGATATTGTCAAGTTTTTAGCCAAGCATTGAATATGTTTCCTTATTTCATTGTCAAAGTCTATGTCACAAATATATGTCACATATTATGTGGGATTTTTCATTGTCAAAGTACATGTCACAAATATATGTCACATATTATGTGGGATTTAAATTAGATACACCTAAGATATACACAAAATCGTCAACCATACAAAATTCTCCCCACCTGTCTCTATTCTCCACCTTGGAGAGTTTTTCCCATGTCCCGTCCCCATAAATGCCCACATATGTACGGGTAGTTTAGTAAACTGTTTGGGGACGTGACCCTGCAGCAGGACAGGGGTATGATCCCTATCTCCATTTTCGAAAAAATCCACCACCTGTGAGGCCCCAAATGGTGTAGACGTGTACTATTTGCTTACGAGGCATGGATACAGACACGGACACTGACACATTGATACTAATATAATTTAAGAAAATTACATAATTTAATATAATTATGTGTCGGTCTCTGACACTAAAAGCCGGGGAGTGTTTGTGTTTATAGGTCTTTGCAGGGATTCTCGCTTAAGAATACAACTTGACATCCATATTCAAGTTCAGATGATTTGTTTTAAAAGTTGATTAGTAAAGTTGAAATATGAATCATTTGATTTTGATTTATTGATATAGATATCCAACTATAGTGATTGTAGATTATTTTGACACCTTCTCTAGTCTCCATCGTGTCACCTTCTCTAGTCTCTATCAAAATCTAAGACTCACGTAATTACTTGTCCTTATTAATTTGCAGGACTTACCTGAGCATCAAAGAGGGGATGCAGTGAGTAGCATGGTGTATGAAGCTAATGCAAGAGTAAGAGACCCTGTGTATGGTTGTGTAGGGGCAATTTCGTCCCTTCAGCAACAGATTGATGTGCTACAAACCCAATTGGCTGTGGCACAAGCTGAGGCAGTGCACCTAAGGGTGCGCCAAACAGCATCATCATTTTGGAACAGTGCAGGACATAGTCCAACTAGCCCAACCTATAGTGGCTCTCCATCATCAAAAATCAATGAATCACAACAAGCCAAACATATTTTTGATATGGACATGGTGGTGGACCAAGCTGCCTATGGTGATTCAATGTGGTGATGCAATCCAACAATTATTACTAAAATTAAAAATTGCTATATGTTATATACTAGTAGAATCTATCTAGATTATGATCAAAATATATAAAACAAACAAGGGAGGGAGACGTTATTTTTTTTTAAAGTAATGTCTTCTATAATTTCACTTTAATTAGAACTAGAACTCTAGAAGCAGTGGCGGCGGCGGCCGTTCGCCCGCTTGATTGATTTGGTTATAGGTTTCTTATGGATGATTGATGAGATATAATTTGGTGTAAATATATCTATCTATATATATATATATATATTTCATTTGACATTGTGTTAAGGGCAAGGTTATAGGTTTGGATTGTGGATTCTTCATGGCAAAAAGACCGGAAGGAGTTTTCTATGTTGTTTTACTGATGCTTGAATATATCTTTTGTAAGTTACAAGGAAGATGCATCTATTGGCATTTACTTAGTTTTTCATAAGTATTGCTGCTTCTTTGTAATGTTGGGATATTGCTATACAATTAGTATCATTTTGAGGATTCATGTATTAATCAATGTGTTTTTTTCTCTTTAGTTTTCTTTACCTTTTGTTCTTTTTGATATTCTGTCTTCTTCTATTTATGATTTTGTTTTACATCATTGAAAGGTCGCTTTAAGCTTTAAAAAAAGAAAACCACTACATAATGTGCTACACACGCTTATTGATTAGTTAGACTACTATTACTCTTTTTTAATGAAAGTATTAGTAGTATTAAAGTTGGTGTTAGGGGTGATCATCCAATACTAATTCTCTTAATTGGTAATTTCTTACATGCTTAAATTATTCGTATATTTTGAACTTACGGTAATTAGGGAAAAGCTTGAATATTGATTAAAATAGTGATAGTAATACAATCAGTATTCGTATGAAGCTAATGTTTCTATTTTTTAGGAGGGATATTTTCTTCTTCCCTTTAATTAACACAGATATATCCTAACAGCCACAACCATGTAAATAATATGATCATTTATATAAAAAAAATGATCATAAATGTATAATATTCCTCCCTAAAAAGAATAATATGATTGTATGATACAACTGAAAAACTAAGGCCAAGTGTTTTAACTAACTAGCAACAGTAGCAACTTTTTCTTTTGACCAACTTAGAAGCGACTAAGAGCACCCCAATAAAAAAAAAAAGGAAATGTTAACTTGTACCCTTAAGGCTTATCTAGGCACAAGATAAGGAACCCAACATAGTAACTTTTTGTTAGAATGTTTGCATTCAATTTAATTTTTGAATTTATAGTAAATAGAATGCACAAAATTTGAGGGAATATTTCTACTTTTGAGTTCCTTATCTTGTGTCCTAAGTGGACAAGTTAACATGACTCATAAAAAAAATAAAAAAAGAGCATCCCAAATGAGAAGCTTACTTTAGAATCCCGGGTATCAAATAGGTATCCCAATTGAGACTCATTTAAAGGAGCATCTTATATAAATGTTGTCTCTCTTTTCCTTTTAAGTGCAACCCGCGTGATAGATTAATAAATAAGTGTTTAAACTAATGATGTATAGTTAGTTATTTGTAGAGCTGATGTAGTAAATTTCTTAGATATGCATAGCTAACGACACACTATTTTTTACTTTAAAAAAAAACACTTTCATTGGTTAAAACTCATTAATCTAACGAAATTTATATGCGACTCGCATAAATTAGTGAGGGTAAATTTTAATCAATAAAAGAAAATTTGATGTTAGCACTACTCTTTTGATGTCTTATATAACATTGTAACAATTTGACTTTACAATTTTCCAACAATTGGGAGCATATACAATTGTTATGCCTAGCTCGGACAGTAAGAAATGAGATTGAGAAAGGGATGAATGGTGTTCCCACTTGAACTGTTTTTTCAAAAACTACGAGGAAATCAAGCTCAAGGAGGATGGGTGAAGATGAAAGAGAGGTGAGATTTCCTTTGAGAAGAAAACGAAGATTTTCTATTTTCTAAGATTTTTAAATATTTAATGAATTCTTAGGTGGTCACGTATGCTGCAAATAATTGTTAGTGTGTGGTGACAAAATGAGATTACACGCTAGTATAATAATGCCTCTACACCACCTTTTGGTTTGTAAAAAAGGTATTTTCAATGTAGTGAAAATCTAGTGCAAATTTGCAGGGACATAGAAAAATGGCAACAACAAAAAAAAAATTGAAATTTCACCATGTCATTGAAGAAAAATTGTGTAGAGAGATTTGTTCAGCCTATTCAAAAAACCATTTACTACAGCTAAAGTGGCAGTATCTTATTTCCTTTAGATATGTGTAAAGCCTAGCTCTATCTCTAAACTGTTGTTGGCAGTTCTAAATTTTTACTGCATTTTAGGATAATTGGAAATTTTTAGCAGTTTAACTTCTTTAGGGGGAAAAAAACACTAGCAGATTACTGGCAACCCTATTCTAATTCTTTTTGAGTAATTCATTGACAGGGTAAGCTACGAAATTGCATTACTACCAAAACTGAGGCACCCCCTGACAACAGCGTGAAATTCTCAAAACATCCCCTCAAAGAAAGCATAAGCTATTAATTGCATTGCACTACCAAAATTGAGGCATCCCGTTCCATAATTAAGAAATGTCAGAAGGTAAACAAGAGCATCCAGAGTCATCAATTCCTTATCACATTAAGCAAATAAAGGACAGTAGAATATTCACCTCAACAAATATTTTTCTCTTCTTTCCTTATGTGTTGTTCCCTGTCTGCATAACCAAATCTATCCTTCCCATCTCCTTACTCAGAAAAATCATTGTGATAATTGGAATCAAGCCGTTTCTTCATTTCTGGTTGACTTGCTGGAGGGCTACCCTTCTTTCTCTTGCGATTGTTCAACAAGGATGAAGCATCATCTATCATATCCCCTTTTTCTTTCTCAAGGTCCTCACCATGATCTTCATCATCAGGCTTAGACAAGCTCTGTCTTCTCTGTTGCTTATTTTTCTCATTCTCAACTGCTAATTCTACTCCATCTTCAAGCTCCCTCTCAATGAGATCATCCTCGTCCATTATATCTTTCTTTATTGTCATTTCACCTCGTTCCTTTCTCATTTTTTCTAACGCGGTCTTTACTTTGTCTTTGTCAATCATCTTGTTTGTCATTTCAACTCCATCTTCAAGCTCCCTCTCAATGAGATCATCCTCATCCATTACATCTTTCTTTATTGTCATTTCCCCTCGTTCCTTTCTCCTTTTTTCTAATATGGCCTTTACCTTATCTTTGTCAATCTTGATTGCTTCTTTGGGTGACTGACCAAGTGGGCCTTCCCGACGCTCCAGATTTTGACCAACATTGAAGCTAGACTTGTTTAATGATGTATCATCATTCCTTCCTAATTCTGCAGCCTCCTTTGTGCCAACAAGTTTCTCTTGATCTCCAACAAGTTTATCTTTGTCGGGTAACTTTTCTGAGGTCTGAGAATCCCTGGTTTCCGAGTCCATCTTGTGATCAGTAATGTCACTTCCCATTTCTGCACTCCCATCATTGCTTTGGTTTTCGGTTCTTGAAACTGGTACTGCATTATTTTCCACAGATGAGCGCTGAGGAGGTGAATGAGATGAAATTTGTTTTGAAGCCTGCTCCTCACTCGTCGCAGGAGCCCTTGCAGCAGCTCTCACCCCCCCTGCAGCAACCCCTTCTGCTTCACTTCCTTGTGATTGTGGAATTCTATTCTGCTCATAAAGTTCCAACATTTGATTGCTAACTTCTGCAAGAGAAAAACAGCAAGGACTCAGAAGGATATACAAAAGCATTCATAGAGAGACACCGAAGGATAGCATCTTGTTTAAATAATAGCAAACTTGATCTGAAAAAGCCTAATGAAAAAGTGGGTCTGTACTCTAATGAAAAAAGCCTAACTTGATCTGAAAACAGGGATAAACCAGTCGAGACATGTGACAATAGAAGAGATTACTATATTATTAAGCCACGGGAACACACAAAATTATCCAATTGGATTAACTTTCTTAGTATACAAATGAATTGAGGGGATGGCACCAACCCTCTAATTGGCGTGGGGTGACATCAAACTCCTGCCACCAAACCTTCTCACCATCTGACGGAAGCTTCACTTTCAGGAACTTGGCAGCAAGGAAAATGGCACCTGCCGCAATATGATGTGGCTTAAATTGCAGGCAGAGTGATGTCCTCAGCCTGAAAGCCACTTTCCAGTGTGTGAACAAAAAAAACTATTAAAATGAATTCAATTAAGTAAAATTAGAACAAGTGTGGAAACTTAATTCATACCCATCATTAACAAAGTTCCATGCAACTTGTGCAAGGGCGTTCTTAGCAACATTGAACTTCTTTATGGCCTCGACAAGGGGCTTATATGGATGTTGGACATTCAAGTCAAAAGCCAAAGTGGCAAGTACAACCCTCTCTCCAAGTAAAATTAATTCTTTCTGCTGCTCATACACTTCCTACATCATTTACGAATTCTATTCAACAAACAAATATAATAAGGGTCATGGAAAGATAAACAAAATACAAAGAGCAGGGTTAAAAACAAGGATTCAAAAGCTGACAGGGAGATCCTTCCGATATATAGCAGTTTGAGTGCAATGGGTGAAATCAGAGCAACTATACAATAAATGGTCTATAGAGAAAAATGTTTGCTAAGTGACAAAGTTCCATGCAATTAATTCTATTTATTAAATAGTGTTCTCTCCGGTTTCAAATATAATCACAAAAATTTTGAATTTGGTGGTCTAAAATAAAAGCAAATCTGAACTAATTCTACCCTATTTAATGATACCATGCTTAAAATAATAAACTTCAATTAATTTATATTTAATTTTCCAATAACCTCTTTGATTCATATGAAACAGATTTCCATGAAGGACATTTTGCAGAATGCGGATATTTTTTTGACATAAAAAATTCAATGAGATTAATTACTATTCTTAATTAGTGTGTTAGTTTTTTTGCTTATATTTGAAAGGAAACAGAATGGAGTAACTAAGCACCCAAGTAAAAGACATACGAAGACTTTGTTATCTACGAGCTACAAAAAAATTGTATAGGATTTCAGTATTGAGGTCCCATCTACCATGTTTGAGCACACATTATGACCAATATAGATGATGTGTTGCCTAGAAACTGACAAATTGGAGGGAAGCCTACTCTTGAAAGCAAATAGAATTAAAAAAAAAACTTAATTTAAGACAATAATTGGATAAAGAAAAGCAAGAAAGAAATGTTGGAGACAAAACCAATAGCAACAAGATCACAGATAAATCAAGAAATTGGGAAGTCAAATGGATAGAAATTAACTGATGAAAACACCAACAATAATAAAACACCTTCTGTTTTATTCTCTGTGCAGCAGCTGGGTCTTTCTTGTGAATCATCTCATAAGATATGAGAATAACATCCTTAAGAGGACGAGGAGTCTCTTCAACCTTTCCAGCCAAAAACATGCAAACTGTGGCAATTGTCTGCAAAAGAAATTCGTCAATTGGTTTGTGAGATTCCCAATAAGTCTTCTTTTAAGTTTATACTGCTTTTATATCTATCATTCATATAAACTCGGAACTAAAATTGTAATTAGCATATACATAAACACAAATTTCTGACAGCTTTTGGATACAACTTTACTCTTCAACCCAAAAGCTAGCTCGAGGTGTGAGCGTGAGGATAGCCCAGGCCTCAAAGACTACTTTGCCCATATCTCTAGTTAATATGGGATCTCAACACATTCTCTCCCACTCAAAACCGTACATCTAGAGCATGGACAGACATATGATCCAACAACAAATCTAGGACAGTCTTTGATACCATTTTAAAATTTGAGCTAGATCTAATAACTCAACCCCAACTCATAGTTTAAGAGCTGCGGATTGCCCAAACTTTGTAAGAACTATTTTAACCATCTCTAGACATCAAGACACACAAGTTCTAGGCGTTCAATATCACAGCTCAATTGAAAGTTTAATGTGTCAAATTTTGATTTGTTAAAAAAAAAATCCAAAACCAAACAGGCATCTGCAGTTGAAATTGTCAATATTAAAAACCAAAAACCATCCACCATGTATATGCCAACACAGCATTTCAACTTCAAGCATTGAAAATCAAATTAAAAACGACACACAGGTACTTTTAGGATATTTATTTTGTTGCACTTATGATATGCTAGTTCTCCACTATATCAGTTGCACAAACATGCCACACTAAATTAAAATGGAACTTACAAAAGATCAGGGGAGGAGGTAAAATGCCTACAAAATATCTATTTAAAAGCATAACAACCCACCCTTCGGTCATTCTTTGCATGAGATTGTCGAAGAAAGAATCGATGACAAAATATTATGGCTGTTGCTATAGTTACTTGAGGCCTGCAGGGGATGAAGCTACAATCAATATGCAAACCTCCAATTGAATTTCAAGATTAGGAAATAAATATTTACGGCATAATGACAAAACCCAAGTACATTTAAAAGGAAATTGACATTTATCTTGCAAAGTCCACAAATATAAACATATTATTACATCAGAATTACAATCGTAAACATAGCAATCAATTTGCAAAAATATGAATTAGCATATACTCGTAGTGCTTTAAGATTGCATAGTTGGGTGTACCATTAAGATACAAAATTGTATGTGTATGAGAGGAAATGTAAAAACATCAAGATGAAATGAAACATACAACCCCTCAAAAGAATTCCAAACACATAATAAGCATGTAATGTAACTGGAAAGTAATAATTAAATAGTAATTGCAATCGCATAAAACTCACACTTTAAGTCGCATGCCTAAATCTTGTAAGAATGTACAGTATGACTTGCGCAGATATGTCTCTTTCTTCAAGTCAATTCCATCTTTTCTTGACGGAGCATTTTCTTCTATTTCTTTTCTAGACATATACCAGCGACCCAATGCTTCTTCTTGCTTATCTTGAGAACTTCTACAAGAGCTTCCATCAGATGCTCCATGATGTGGCAACTCTCCAGACACAAGTGCTGCCATATGGGTTAGTTGCACTGTTGACTGGGTTAATTCTGTGTCACTTATTCAGCATCAACAAACAGAAAGATTCTGGAGGATACATGTATAAAACAAAATAATGAATATCATTGGCCAGGAATTTAAACTGCTATAACAAAAATGCTGAAACCGTACAAAATTAATAGCAAAGGCAAAAGATTTGTACTGAAGTTGAGAGAGAACGTTCCCCGCACATCAATTACATGTACGCAATGTATTTAAAATCGAGGTTTTGCGCAAAATTTGAAAGGGGCCGTAAAATTGTAAAACATACAATTGTAACCCAAATCATAAGATTATAGAACACTCAAAGTCATATTATATATATGTGTGTGTGTGTGTGTGTGAGCGCGCATACAAAATAGCACAAGACAAAGAGAAACTTAAATCACACTTGAAATACTTATAAATTTAAATTCATAAGCAAGTCACTAAAAGTCTTACAAACTCATAACGCAATAAGTCACAAGAAAATAAATTAGTGAAACCGAACAGAGACGCACAAGAGAGAAGAAGGATGGAACAGACAAGGAAGGACTGTATAGAAAAAGTTGTAGGGAACATGAAGGTTGCAGGGAGCAAGGCATCATTACGCATAGGAAAGGACAGACGCTATTTTTTAAATAATTAATAGGCACGATTTTTTTAAGAAAACCCTATTTCCTATATGGGTTTTCTTATGACCCGCGTGCATAAATGGGTATTCTCTAACCTGCGTGTAAAAACGGGTTTTCTGACCCGCGTGCAGAAAACGGGTTCTTTCCCAAACCCTAGTAAGCGCTGCGCAGCCACCACCTTTGCACCATCCCAAATGAAAATGACAAAAATTCCATAAAGATAGCATATGATTGCACGAATAATTAATGGGCAGGTTTTTTTAAGGAAAAAAAAACTATTTCCTATACGGGTTTTCTTATGACCCGCAAGCATAAATGGGTCTTCTACTAACCCATGTGTAAAAAAGGGTCTTCAGGTCGTCTTCTGACCCACTTGTATAAAACGGGTTCTTTCACAAACCCTAGTGTGCGCCGCGCAACCACCACCTTTGTGCCTGAATTACTGTGGTGATTGGGCCCAATTTCACCAAAAAACATTCAGTGTATACTCTTAATCAATCACTGAGAGCAAGCACAATCGCAATTGTGCGATTATACGATTTCAATCGTGATTTTAACCACCATGCTTGTTCGCACTTCGTCTCAAAAATTGATAGAAAAACATAAATTGACCTAATTTTCAACACTGTTCGTTCAATTAAAACCAAACCCTAATCTTCGTTTTACACAAATTTGACAAAGGAAAAGAAAGACCCAACATCTAATATACGAATTCCACTACCCAGATAAGATTTTTATAAAATAAAAAACAAATTTTGGGTTGATTAATTTCCCAAACGAAGCAGCAAAAAACATGTTAAATAGTTCCGATAGGGTTTGAATCAATAAATAAAAAAATTGATAGAGATTATTAAAATTAGATGAATGAATGTATACCCAATTGAAATTACAATGCTTACATATGTATGAGAAAAAGCGATAAATGGATCGATAAAAAGCATGAAACAAAATCGAAAAAACGAAAGAGGCGTAATAAAGAGATAAAGAAAAGAAATCGAAGGAACATACCGGAAAAGGTAGAGAAGAGAAGCTTCAAGCCTCGAGAATAGCAAGCTTCGTCGTCTTCGGCAATTGGAAGATGCAGCAAAGGTCGAGGATGAATCAATCGATCGATCTCGAATGTTTGTTTTGTTATGTCTCTCGCTATCGCTACCACGTTATTTGTGTTTTGAGTTTTTTTTTTTTTTTTTCCTTCCCC
>Ga0228711_1004096_pt1 | contig 22560 bp, 10 predicted proteins | sample MedpolnodulmetaG_2_FD_177996 | JGI IMG/M metagenome (GOLD analysis project Ga0228711, IMG submission 177996) | Root nodule microbial communities from Medicago polymorpha collected in Santa Monica, California, United States - brown nodules | ecosystem: Host-associated > Plants > Roots > Nodule...
ACCTAGACCATCGTAAAAAAAAAAAAAAAGGAAGAAGAAGAAATAACTACAAATGTAACAATATTTTTTTTATTGATATCTAACAATAATTAAAAAACGACAATTCAATCTCTAACAATACTCCATCCGTCTCTATATTTAAGCACCCATTTGATTTTATTTTTGTCCCTAAATGCAAACTCTTTTTCAAATTACTAGATGCATTTATTATTATTTTTTTAAACATCCCCTAATTAATACTACTAATTTATCTTGAAATATGAATAGTCAAATTTAATACACATACAAACAAAGAACAATTTGGTGATATTAACACGCAAAACAGACAAATTAATTACATTGACAATTTTCTTAAGAAATGTGATAAAAGAAAAAAGGGTTTATATATAGGGACGGAGGGAGTAATATTTAAAAAGAGAGAGGATTTGATCCCTGCAAAAGAAAATTGTCCTTACTTGATCTTCTTCAATACATAGATCATATTTGTTTATTTTCTTCTTTAAAATTCAACTTGTTAAATAAGCTTGAATCTCATATCAAAAGTTAGCTCAAATGATGAGGGTATCGAACAATATATAATTTCGACAATCTAAAAACCTTTGCAATGTGGAACTTGAGTCCAATACAACTTCAATATCGACCCTGACGTGTAGCAAGGGCCTTTGCTACATTGACATCCTCAACTTGACATTGATATCATGTTAAATAGATTTGGATCTCATCCATATGATAATTCAAAGATTGAGGTGTCCAACCACACATATACACCTGACAACATGGACACTTTGGTGGTGTGAAACTCCAATGCAACTTCAATACAACTAACCTTCATTTAGAGAGATATATCATTAACCCTCATTTAGAGAGATATATCATTATAAAAATGAACCACATAACATGTATTTTGATTTTTGTTTCATGTTGGTACTACTTTTTGGATATGTTATTGTTGATAGAAGCTGAAATTAGCTGAGGTCGACAATTTGCTCAAACATCGTGGGCTACAACGCTTAACCTCTATTCAACTAATTTTTGCGGGTGTTGCGTGATAACTCCCTTGGTGGTGGGATTGTGGCTCCCCTCATTTTACTTCAACATCCTCTTCTCGTTATGATCCATTGACAATATCCTTTTATGCGCAGCTTCACTACAGTTCGTGTCCTTCCCCTCATTCCTCGAAACTGTTATCGACACTAAGAGAGAAATCGTTGGCAAAGTGTCATTGTCCAGCCCCTCGCTCGGCTGCTCTGTTATTGCCTATCCTTCATTTGGCTGAGGGACTTCCTCGCCTAATAACTTAATCGTCTTTTTGCCAAAATCGGCTAACAAAATAATTATTTTTTGGTATAAACAATTATGAATATTGTTTAGAATTGTCAAGTATAGTTGATATTTAATTGAATAATGATCGACATTGAATGATTTATTTGAATGTTATAAAGAAAAACAAAGAACAAAAAGTTTACTAAATAATTAAATGTTTGAATTTTTTTTTGGAGGGATTAAATTGTCTCTTTAAATGTTATTGTTATAAGAACAATTCTTACGTAGTCACAAACCCAAATAAAAAATATTTTGGCACACATACATAAATTGAGAGAATTAAGAGAAAAATAAATTAATCACATCATTTTTTACTTTTATCTTTAAATTTTTCTTATCTATGTGTATGTGTGTCTATGTCATTTTTATTTGTGTTTGTGACCAAGTTAGATTTTCTCTTGTTAGAGAGATTGATAGAGAGCTAATTGTCTCTTTTATTCAAGTAGGGACTAAGATTTATTTAGAAAAAAGCCAGAGAATAATTATATTAATATTTTTTGGTCAAGTAGTATAATGACTAAAATTTCTTTTTTAATATAAATAAATGAAGTGTTCGAGGTTCGAATCCCGTCTCTTATATGTTAAATGCATTGTCCCTACATATTTAACCAAAGTGTCCATGTTGTTGGGTGTGAATTACCAGAGTCAACATATGATGCAACTATAACAAGTGATCAGCAGGATTTTTTGTGTGCAATCCCTTAGCAGTCACCTTTAAAATAAAGTTTTCTCATTCAAGCTGTTTACCTACCTTTAGCTCATAGCAAAAAACTGGCAACCAAAAGACTCCTTTTTTTGTAATCTTTCCATATATGCCCATCTTTCCAAGTCAACAACCATTGCATTGACTATATAATATAGTTCGGTATGAACCAATCTTAGTTTAGATTCTTTGAACGTCTTCTATTTATACTATAAAAGATACTATAAAAAGATTAACCAGATGGTTGGTGGTACCAAACAACTAATCACAAAATTATACTATTATTGACTGCTAACTATATGTTCATATTAGTTTTGTTCGAATTTGCTTTTTCCTATTCTAATTTCTATTAACATGCTGTTTTTAATATACACTTTTTTAGTTTAAATTCAAATCAATTTCACTAAATCATGGCGGAACACACATAAATTAATGAGACCAATTTAAATTTCAATCAATTAGAGAAGAGCAATGATATTTTGACATCCAAAACTCAACAACTTTTGCTTACACCGACTGTATATGCCATAAAGCAATTCTAAGCTTGCACGGAATCCAAGGTGGTAAGAAAATATTAAAAAAATTGAATTGTACTCAAAACCCTATTAATATACGGTGGAGGACAACCTTTTGGTTGTCAGTTTATCATTTCTCATTAGAGAAATATGTTGAGAGGTTGTCTTGTTAGCACAATTCACTTTATCATAATGATCTATACATATTGCAAAGTTGTGCAAAAATTTTGTTTTTGACAATGTGCGACATGATTATCAACAACATAATTGAAGACTTTTTTAATCGTCATCTATAAGACCTAACCCAATTGAAAATGCTAACATTGTTAGGCTGTATATATTCCATGGTGTTTGTTATTTCATCTATTGACCCAATATTTTTTTTTGTAATAATCAATTTGCTTTTACGTGAGATCAAAAATAACAATTAACTCTTTGATAAGGTGCTTGTAAGTTAACAAATTCTCTATATTTATCTGGAGCAAAAAGATACTGCATTGAAGCCGACTCTGGAAAATAGTTCTTATAGCACCCCATACCCTTATAGAAAATAAATAAATATATGGCAAGGATATTTCTCTATCTCTTTCTCATCAATTTATTGTATCTATCTGTTTTTCCCTCTTGAATATGTTTTCCCCTCTTTCTTTCAACCAAAGGAGAGGATCCATTTCACACTATTTCACAGTCAACGATCAATTTGGTGGAAGAGGCAAGTACTAAAAGAAGTCACATTCTACATTCTTTTCTCCTTAAGCCTAGACATTGCATGACCAATAACAACGGTTCTCCTCTTCATTCTTAATTCATTCCAATTTCTTGATCAAGAGTCATGTGTTTGGAAAGACAAAAATAGGGTAAAAACCCATTCCTCAGTCCATTGTTCTTTCTCCGCATTAAGGTTTAATTGCATGTTTGATCCCTTATGTTTATTTTAATTTTCAAGTTCGTCCCTTATATTTTAAAAGTTTCAAGTTAGTCCCTTACGTTTTAAAAGTTTCAAGTTGGTCTAAAACGCTACTCACGTTGGAATAAATTAATCCCTTCCGTCACTTAACGTTTAAAGATTTCGGTTGACAATAGGGGTGATAGAACTTTAACTTATTTAGAAAATCAGTTTAAAACATTTTTTTAATTTTTTTGGTTTTATTAAACTCAATATCATGTCGCGAAAAAGACTAACTTATTCCAACGTGAGCAACGTTTTGGACCAACTTGAAACTTTTAAAACGTATGGGACAAACTTGAAACTTTTAAAATATAAGGGACCAACTTGAAAACTAAAATAAACATAAGGGATCAAACATGCAATTAAGCCAAACCCCGCATTAATAACCAAAGAAATGATAGTTGACTCGATAAATCGTTTTTTTACTATGTATAAATCTTCGATATATTCCTTCAAAAAAAAACTTTGATATATTGTTGTATTGTTCAAAATTCAATTCAGTGTGTGTTTGGAAATACTATAAATTTTACGTTAACAACTCACATCTAAACCAAAAGATACAATTAGTAGCTTCACACCCACTATAAGTTTACTTTCCCTTCCCACGTTACTAAGCATACACTCAAACAAAAATAATGATATGGGGACATGCAATTAGACACAACGTTCGGTTATTCTTTTTTTAACAATTTCCCCCGCATCTAAATGCGTACCCAAAAATGATGTATTGTATGATATAGATAATACTTGGATGACTTTGGAGGATTTTGGTGACTTTGGTAACTTTAATATATTTGTATGATTAGGATCGAAAAAGATAGAGATAAAATCATTAAACTCAAAATCATTCAAATGAAACCATGATATGTAGCAGTTCGAAATGTCACATTCTTTGTTCAAATAACTCATCTCCTCAAACAATCCCTCTTCTTCATTCTCTTTAATTCATAACATCAGGTAGAATTAGTGGTCAATACTATGTTTCTTTATTGGTTGAGGGTTTTTCTTTGTATATCAAAAAATATTTGTTAGAACTAGCGACCGATCTCTTAAATGTACCGCAGTTGCATACAAAGAGTAAATATTTTTATGTGGTTGAATAACTCAATTGGTTTGTGATAAAGATTAAGAAGTTAGATGTCAGATTCAAGTACTGATTTTTTTTTTATTGAGGAAGCATTCAAGTACCGACAATGTAAAAATTAATATAACAGTTAACATATTAACATTTTTCATTACAAAAAATTGATATGTCTTGATTTATAAATAAAAATAAACAATAAATGGTGGACTCGGTCATACGTGTTTGTAATTTAGCTGTGCTTGGTCCAATTATTCTCTCGCATTGATGGTTGGTGCTACATACATATATATTGAGTCAAAAATAACTTTTGGCACTTTCAAGTAGTTTAATTTATATTGATAATTTGACGTTTTCTAATCACATAATTACAAACTACCAAACTCGAAGCAAAATTAAAAGACCTTAACTGTACCGTTACGCATGTCACAGATATAATAATTGTTAGTAGAATTATTGTTATACATTAGAATAAATTAACAATGACTAGCAGGATTATAATATATAGAAGTGGTGACTCGTGACGACATACTACTGCGCTAAGACTCAGCATGGTAGCTACTTGCATTTGCAACTTACTTGCAAATATCTAGAGACAAAGATTATTAGGAAGTCAGGTAGGACATGTTAATTGTAATTATATCAGAGAAATTGATATTTGATCAATTATTTTATAACAATTTTTATGACAACTTTATCTCTCATATTTATTTTATATTATGTTTTTACTATCTCTTTTAATTATATTGTTTTGGTTTTTGTGTCAATATCCATATTATTTTATATATTTTGATTGTCTAATAAGTTGTCCTAAAAAATAATTGTTTAAATAACATTCCTCTTTATACTAATACCATTCTTGTGTTTCGAATGATTGTCGATGGTGAGAGAGTGATAGGTAGTTTTGGTAAAGCTTTGAGTTGCAAGAGATTTTGTTGTCTCTTTTATTTTTGTTTCATGTAATTTTTCGTTTTTGTCCTTATTCTTCATACAATTTAACTGTGAAAATAACAAGAATTTTGATCTCCTAAACACTGTGAAAATAAGTGTCGTTGTTGAGGGTATTTTTGTGGTGTTTGAAGAGAAAAAATAAAAGTGAGAAGAGTAGCATTTAAATAACAATGATTTTTCTCTCTCATTTATGAAGAAAACTTGATCACTATTAATTTGGCCCATTGGAGCCTCTCAAGCCTCAATCCACTGCAAATTTATTGAAGAAAAAAAAACTATTGATTTAATACACTTGAGGTAGGTTCAATCATAATTATGAACCATATACTCCCTCCGTTTTGAAAACTATTCATTTAAATTTATTGACAAAAAAACTATTGATTTAATACACTTGAGGTAGGTTCATTCATAATTATGAACCACATACATCATTAAATGAATGAACCTAAAAAGTCAATTTTACTTATATTTAGAACATAGGGAGTATGTATAATAGTTTAGACTCTTTAAAGGCGTGGGGCGGGAGCACATACCAAATTCTCATTCATGTCCCCGACTTTGAATAATGAAGAAAACGCTAATCTACCCCACCCCTAATTAAAACAAATTTCTCTAGCGGGGTGGATTCGTTGGGATATTCAATAAGACTTTGTAAGAGGAGACGAAAACTTACTTTTCCTTATTGTTCTTTCAAATTTTTTAAAATATCAAATATATATCAAAATATAAACTTATCATCCAAAATCTAACCCACAGGCTCTAGATTTTGTAAGTATGTTGAAAATTGCTCTTCTCACGAACAAAAATGCTCACTCTCACATGAAATGACCAAACTACCCCTACTTTGCTCTTTCTTATGTTTGTAATCAACTTTAAGGTCAATTCTATGGTGTACAAGTTAGACAAATCTTGCATTATGCATAAATTAGTTTTTACCATTAGATCAATAAATCTCACCTTTAAATTATATGAGACATGATATGACTTATTGATTCATTAGTGAAAAAGACACTTGTGCATGATGCAAAACCATTTAACGGTTACTTTTTTGACATTCAAAATGTCCTATGAACACAAGTAAAAGACCAAAAAACTCAGCGGCAGTTAACTGCCGCCGGTTTTCTAGTTATAACCCAATAGTAGTTAACTACCACTGGAGGTATTTTAGTAATTTAGTTGTGTTATATAGAACTTCTGAATGTCGGAAAAGCAATTCTCAAACCATTTTACTTGTAAATGTTTAACAAAATCTCAACTTCAACTCATATGAATGACATGAATTTTCAAACAAAGGACATGGGTAATTTCTTTTTAGATCCTCTCAATATCTCTTAAGCCCCCAAAATTCTATTTTTACCCCTAATATATACGTCTAATAGATATGTCATAAGGATTAGAGACTTATCTCCTAAAGGGTTAAAGAGTCATATCTCCCGGAGGGTTAGGAAGTTATCTCCCAAATGAGTGTTTTATATGACATAACAATGATTATTTTGGTGTTTCAAACCTACTTCTCACCTAATTCTTGATGTTAAGCTCATTATTATGACATATAAAACAGTCATCTGGGAGATAACTCCCTAACCGTTTAAAGTGTATTTATCTGACATATATATTAAAGATAAAAATGAAATTTCTTGAAAGCACATAGATATTGCAGGTATCTAACAAAAAATTTTCAAAGCCAGGCTTCCACCAAATTTCAGTAGTGTATGTAGGGTAGCTTTGTATGTGCTACCAACCAAATGGCCCCAACATGGACTAATTTTTGTAGTTGGCATATTTGTTGTGAAATAGAAGGGAGAAAAAAAAAATTCTAATAGGTTCAGATTCTGATTTAGATAATTGAGGTACATTACTTTTACTTTTAGCATTGAATTAAGGAGCTTTTGCTTTTAAGAAAAAAATAAAGTGCAAAAATGTCACAGGAAAACCTTGACATCTCAACTAGGTTGACATTCTAAAACTAGCAAATATCATTTGCTAAATATGCTAATAATAAAAAAATAATATATCAAAATACTTTTAGAATGATTTGTACTAACACCTGGTCGTTATCCTTTAACCATTTGATCGAGGATTCGATCATTGATGGGTTTGTATGAAAAATATATAAATCAACATTTTAAATGTATCTTTGTTTTGGATCATATGTTTTTATCCCATGACAAATACAAGACAATCGTATCTCAAACGTACTAGACAATTGTTTTCAAAAGAAAAGGTAAAATATTAATTGTTCAATACCCCCATACTATGCGTATGAGGCTCGTTTCGATATCGGATACACGTCAAACAGAATATTTCATCACATAGATACATATCGGAGCGAGCTTCAAAGCTTAAGTTACATGGATAAACTTTAGCATCCATAGAGCTAAGATAATCGATTGTTAAATTGGATAAATTCTATGGTGCCTGAGGTTAATTTGAAAGATGGCCCCCAGGATGAGTTGTTATTGGGCTCCAATGAAATGATGAGAAAAACACACTGGTATCAATCAACAATGTCCACTGTAAAGGAAAACGAAGCAATCAAAAAGCAAAACAGAAAGGAAAAGTAAATGCAAACGACGTCGTAATGTTGCCGATTCAACAGACACTATCATCATCGCTTTTTCTCAATTGTTACTTTTGTTTTTGAAATAAATAAATTAAAACCATACTCATTGTTGCTTTCAAATAATCACACATTCTCACTCACACGATTTTCACAATGCGATCATTAGTATTAACCCCGCGAACCATGCCGGAAACCACCGTTGATTTCCGTGCACCGCCGCCATCACCGGTTGCCTCCGGTCGTAGATCAACGGTAACAAACAACGAATTTCTCACCGAGTTTCTGGAAACTTCGCTTCGAGTTCCAGATCTAGTATTACCGGACAAGATATTCCCGAAACAGATCAATGACGAAACGCCGCCAAAAGTCGATTTCGTTGCGCTGTGTTTTCACGAAGATGAAGATCTCATCGACATTGTTTCGGATTCCATTGCTAGGTTCGGATGTTTTCAGCTTATTAACCATGGAATATCACCGGGAATTGTGGCTGCTGCAGTGGAGGTTGCCGGAGGAATTTTTACAGTGCCGCCGGAAATGAGAGATGCTGTGACGAGGTCGCCGGAGAAACCTCGGGGTTTTGAAGAGTATCATGATGAAGTAGAAGAAGAAGAGGAGGTAAAAGAGTTGAATGAAGAATTTATTTGGTGTAAGAATGATGAAGAGTTGAAGTTGAAATTGGAGGGAATTTGGCCTATTGGATATCCTAATTTTAGGTATTTCGAATTTTATTGCATCTTCACATTTTTTGTTTTTTAGAATAAAGTTTCAATTTATTTCATCAACTATCAATCCCTTTTTCTCTCAAAATGTTAATAAAGTTTAGCTCAGCCGTAAATAGTTAACTTAAGTCTAAAGTTGTGGATTCAACTTTCGAGTTTGATTTGCGAGAATCATTTTGACAAATGATATGTAGATATCTCGGTTAATGTTCATTGAGTATTGAGCTACTCTAACCTTAATATACTTTGAAGCTCAACTCACATAAAATTTCGTTGAGTTTTGAGACGGTCCTGACCTTGGTGAAACCTTGAAATTCAACTCATCTAAACTATCTTCTATAAAAAAAAAACTGAATTGTTAAAATATATCGTAATATAATAATTTATAGTTTGTCAATTTTATTTTGTTAGTTCTTAATGTAGTAAAGTATATAAACTACTAATAAAAACCTAATACAAACTACTTATGACTTTTCATATACTATATTTTTTTACGATACAAAGATAATTATATATGAAGACTTAATTAGATGTTTACTCTATTTTTACAACAAATATTAATAACAAAATAAAAAAGTATATATAATATTGGGTTTTGACGGGAAACAAGGGATTATTCTATTTTGTTATAAAAAGTACATATAAAAATAAATCAACATTTATCAATATTATCAAATCGATAGTTACAATTACACACACATTCATTTGGGAAATGGATATTCTACTTCTTTATAGATATGAATTAGTGCAATAAAAAATTTCAGCTACATGATTAATATCGTAAAACTTGTATTGTAAGTTGATCTTACGTGATCAAGAAAAATTGGTCGAGATTTAATAGTTTTTATCGAGATTGACGTGGGACAGTACCTGCAGTTACTCTGACGCTCAAGTCAATGACTGAGTAAGAGTGTGAGATATAAAGTGGATAGAAATTTACAAATTATGTACCTTGCATTTGTGGTGAAAGAATATGTATTTTATAGGCACTGATAAGGAGTCGTTAGAGAGCGGTAAAAAGTTCATTGCACACGACGCTCATCAATGTTTAGCTCGAGCGACTATTGCTAGCCATTGAGGCGTTACAGGATAGTGAGAATCCATGGTTGAGCTTGTGTTTAGCCTTGCATAATAAAGATTTTGAGGCCTACGCTAGTTCATAACGTGATGTTTTAAAGTACAAAAATTGGAGCTAAATTATGAACTATTTGATTTTTATATATTGCGTGAATGCATGATTCCCCCTCCAGTTGCACGGAATCTAGGTTCTTCATCATCATGTTATTGCTTATATAAACAATCTATCTTTACGTTTTGGATCAAATAATTAATTAAGATCACATGAATGTGCGATTATCCCGACAAATTTAGATACTTCGTACATAATACTAATTACACAGGATGCTATTGTACGATATGACATTACTTCCTGACATATCTCAAAAAAAAAAAAAAATAGTAGGTATTGGATTATAGGCAGTTTGTTTACTTTGTATATATTGATGGCTATTTGTTATTTGATTATTTTTCAATTTTATTATAAATGTTTTCTAATGTAAAATTTGTTGAAATTGCAGCAAGAAGATGGAAACTCTACAATCACGTGTGGAGAAGGTGGCTGAGAAAATTTTGGCTATCATATTGAAAAATGTTACAAAGAAATTAGCAAGTGATGGTGATATAATTGGTCATGAAAATGAAGTTGGGATACTTTGTTGCATTTACAAGCATTATCGAGATATTAATAGGAACGATCATTGGGTCGATTCTTTGAAATATGATGTGATTAGAATGCTGATTAGGGGAACTGATTACTCTCATTCTTTGTGTTTGCATGTGTGTGATGGCTCTTCAGAGTTTCATGTTTACTCAAAGAAAAGTTGGTTGTCTTTCTGCCCTGAACAAGGTGCACTTGTAATCACTGCTGGAGATCAAATCCAGGTTATTTTACATTTTTGCTTTCTCTTTCTACATAATAGTGATAGTATTTCAACAAAACAAAAAACTCCATCTCCACTTTTGTTTGAAACACGAACAATTATAGATCTTAAAATAAACAAAACTAACCTCTTAATGTTAGTGTGTCAATATTTTGACAATACCTTCAATCTTTCATGACAGCAAAATTGCTGATAGATATTATATCTGCCCATCTCACTTAACGAGTTTGATATTTCAATGGCTATAGGTATTGAGTGGAGGCCATTACAAGGATGTAATTGGAAAGGCAATATTTAAAGGCAAAAGAGAAGACAACATTTCAATGGCTTTCCTCTATTCTCCTCAAAATGCCAAGAAACTTCAAACCAATAGGGAAAGACCTATTTCACTTAGCCAACAAGCCATCTTGGCTGTAATTTTGAACCTTATGTACCACGTTCTAATATTTGTCTTTAAAAAAGTGTGATGATGTTTTCATAGAACATGAACTCGATGAAATACCGATACACATTCATACTAAGTTCAAACATACTTGTACGCTCTCCACTTAAACAATTATATGATAATATTGTGCAGCATACTCCTGTTAGCACCTCAAAATCTTATGCACAGTCTTAATAGCACCCACAACAATCTCAAAGACTAAAAGTTTCCAACAACATAAGTTATAGATAAATTGACTAGTTTATCCTAACCAAGGAAGTTGATATTGCTTTGCTGCACATACTGAGATGTGGGAACTATAAGCAAGTGACAGGAAAGTCTATCATTAAAGGTGAGAATAAAACAGTATTAAATGGCTTTCCTCTGTTCTACGACATTAGGCCAGCTAGCTGAATTAGCTATATATAACAACTAACAAGAACATGTCTTTGTGTACCATGCCCTCGTTAATTTACCAAAATACATAGTAGTTGCCATCAAACCTTTGAACCTAATGAAATAAATATTATATGTTTTGCTCCCATTGTCCACATTTTAATGAAGTCCAAATCATCCGAGCAAGCATGATTCTGTTCATATTTCAAGAGGTAAAGTTTCCTGTGAAATTCAAACAAATTTAAACTACATTAATGCTTCTTTTAATATGGAAAAGAAAGTATGCTTAAACAATATATACATACTGTATGTCTCTTGTAAGACATGGTCAATGAAAAAAACATCGTAATGTAAACTAAGTTCCCTAATGAAATTCATAACAGGTCAATGAAAAAAACATTGTAATATAAACTAAGTTCCCTAATGAAATTCATACCAGAAATGATAAAATTCCAATATTGAACCCACTAATGTATTGCAAAATAATTATCACTAGTACTTAAAAATGTACAAAACAAACAGAGAAAGAAACCTATAACTCAACAATGAACATAAAAAATTTACTTGAATGCAATATATCACAAGACTATTTCCTAATTATTTTAGGTTGTCTAGAATATCAAACTCGTGAATACAAGGTTCGTAACAAGCTTCATCAAGAAAATCACTTTGATCCATCAAAGTGAACACTAATGTCGACCCAAGTAAATACAGCTATTTTAGTTGCATTTACAATAATATCACACAGTAGAAAATCACCAAGTAAATTTACAATGGGGATAATGAAATCTAACAATTTTTCTTTTCAATTGCATTAATAAGGTAAATGTCATCATTTTCTTCAGTTTTATAGTTACAAAAAATACCTCCTCTTGGTAAGCATGAAAATAACTGATTCAAAGAAAGTTTACAAGATTTGAGGGTGTGGTATTATGTAGTTCCACCACAATATAATTGAAATGTGGTGACATGCATCTAAAAAGAAGATTCAACTACTAATAGGACAAGACTAAACCCAATGTTAGTCATCTTTTATTTGATGCAGTAGTAAGACAATGAGAATGGATTGAGGGAGAGAAATCACACCTTAGGAGATACAGCTTAATTAAATGTAAGTTGGCATATTCCAGAGGCCCTTGGCACATTATATAACGTTTTGAGAATGGAGTTCTTCTCTTGGTCCACACATCTATCAGCAGTAATCATTATTGCCTCTAAAACAAGTCCTTTTTGCAAAATATACTCAACAAATGACACCTCATCTGGTGATCCTCGAAATCCGTCATTTCTGAAGCAAGGTGAGCAAAGAATTGGAGTTAAACCAAGGAAGAATGATGCCTAGGCAACGCAAATATTGAAATTCTTGAAAGCGTAGATCATGGGGTTGACCAAGTGTCCAAGCAGCCACTGTTTGTACATGACATCAAGTAGTAATTAGTACAAAACTATATCAAGCTATATGTAAATAAATAAATCATGATCATTACTGATATGGTTAGTTGATAGTTTATTATTAGTTAGTTACTAACTAACTTACTCTCTATTATAAATGATGACATAAACATAAAATAACTAAAATAAAACATAACCTTGGTTGTTGAAGGACTCAAAACTAGCTCTTCAGTCTTAGAGAGAGCGCCAAGGAGATTGTGTAAGGGGATGATGGAACCAAACGACTGGGGCAATAAATCAAGATAGGCTTCCACCACGTTGTGCAAGTTGTACATGCTGAAAACTTGGCTGAATGTGATTCCAGTAATGTGAAGATACTCAAGATCAGGCGCATTTATTTCAAGGCAAGCCCCAACATCATTCTCAATGAAGATTCTCAGCTGTTTTAAGGAAGTTGGGATACAAATTGTGTCCAAGCGATCAGCAGAAAAGCAAAAATCCAGAGTTTCAATGACGGGGCAGCCACAGAGAAGTGCATTCAAGGAAGACACTTCCGCATTACCACCGATGTTGATTAGCAGCATCTTTAGTGACGGTAAACTAACCTCCGTAGATCTTTGAATGTGTACATGAATTCCACCACTGAGACTGAGGAACAGACAAGTAATGTTCTATCACACACAATTCAGAAACTCATTACTTATTATAGGGTTTTGCTAATCAGTGCCGTAACGACATTGGTTAAAGAGAGTCAAGATCCTCTCCATTTATATTTTTTTTCTTAGCAATAATTACACAACTTTTTTGTTGCAAAGTTACTTATTTTAATACTTTAACCAATGCATCAAAGACACTAATTAACATTCTCACGCTCTAAAGTGAATTGAGTTAGATCCATTCAACTTCTCAGTTGCACAGACACTTCTAATCTGAAGGCGTGTCTTGTGTTTCACACTTTCGAAAATATAATAACACTGAATTATGTTATTGTAATAAAATTTTGTATCACATATTTAAAGTAACAAAAGGGAAGTGATTTATTTAACTACCTGAGTGAAACGAGGTTAGTGGAAGTGAAAAGGGTTTGAGGCAGCTTGAATTGGGATATGTCATCGTCTTCGTCTTCGAGGGAATTGAGATTGAGGTTGAGTTCCTGGAGGTGGGGCCCAATAACGGCACGAACCCAAGTATCAACTGAATATTCACGAAACTTGTCGACGTAGTTAAGGGAGTAAGCACAGTCGAGACTCATCTTCTGAATGGTTGCTTTAATTCCTCCAAAGAGAAATGATTTCTTACACTATCTTTTCGCTTATGTACGATGTTTTTATTTCGTGAGACGATGAGTCAAATATCAAATTCACATACCCAATTATAAAGGTATTGAAAACCTAAGAAATGAGAGTTTGAATTGAGTAGATCGTTTTAAATATATTTTCTTTTAAGTTAAAAATGTTATCCGTCAAAACATTTAACTTCAATTTAAAGTTATTTGTAAGAAGGTGAATTTAAACCATTAAAAGCAGAAGAGAAATATGAATGGTTTATTTTTATACTAAGTTAATTGAATGCGATGATTTTTTATGTTCTTCTTTGTGGGGATCATCCCAGCATGGTTACTCTTATTGGCCTTCTGTAGGGGCATCAGGTGGTTTATTAACTATGTGGGATAATTCTGAGGTGGAGGTGTGGTCTTCGGTAAGCATTAAACATGTGGTGATAATTCATGGTAGGTTTCTGGTGTCCAACGAAGAGTTTTATGTGGCTAATGTATATGCACCTTGTGATAACACCGCTAAGCAGCGCGTTCTGGGATAGTTTATCTATTCAGCTTCAACTTTTGGTTGGTAAGAAGGTGCGTGTCTGTGGGGACTTCAATGTCGTCCGAGGTGCAGAAGAGCGGCGGTTTCTCATTCTACATATTATATTTCATTTAATCAATTCATAGTTGATAATATGTTGGTCGATTTACCTATATGTGGCCGTAAGTATACGTGGTACAAAAGGTGATGGGACATCCATGAGTTGTATTGATCGATTCCTGTTATCTGAGGAGTGGTGTGTGGTGTGGCCTAGTTGTATGCAATTGGCTCAGTTGAGGGGGTTGTCGGATAATTGCCCTTTGTTGTTGACTGTGGATGAGGAAAATTGGGGTCCTAGACCCTCCCGTATGTTGAAATGTTGGGCGGATATTCCAGGGTACAAACAATTTGTAAGTGACAAGTGGAAGGCTATGCAAGTGGACGGATGGGGAGGCTTTGTTTTGAAGGAAAAATTAAAGTTAATTAAAAGTGTTTTGAAAGAGTGGCACAATCCCATGTTCGTAATTTACTATGAAGAATGCATGTGTTAATGGAGCGTATCTCAGTGTTAGATGGCAAAGGAGAAGTCGGGTTGTTATCAGAAGATGAAATTGACGAGTTGCACGGCCTTACCTCCGATCTTCATTCACTAGCGCGGGTAAATCCAAGCATTTGTTGGCAACAATCTCGGTTGTTATGGCTTAAAGATGGAGATGCAAATTCTAAATACTTTCACTCTATTTTGGTTGGTCGTCTTCGGGGGAACACACTTTCTTTTATTATGGTAGATGGTGTTCTAGTGGAGGGTGTTCAACCTATTCGTGCTGATGTATTTTCTCATTTCGCATCTCACTATAAGGCGCCTCAGATGGACAGGCCGAGTGTGGAGAATTTAATTTTTAGCACTTTGTCTTACACGGGAGGTGCTAGTTTAATTAAACCTTTCTGTGTAGAGGAAGTGAAGGCCGTGGTGTGGAATTGCAACAGTTATAAAAGCCCGGGTCCTGTTCACAAAAGGTATTAGTAAGACATTTATTGCTCTCATTCATAAGGTGGATAATCCGCAAAAGCTAAACGATTTTAGACCAATTTCTTTAGTGGGGAGCTGGCTAATTGATTACAGCTGGTTATTGGAAGTGTAATTTCTGATACGATCTTCTTCCATTTCTTCTGCTTTTCGTCGTCGTTTAGACGACTCCGCCATTGTTTGCGAAACCTTTGCCTCTTCTCAGCCTCTTTAATTATTTAGCTTTTCCTAAATTCATTTCAATCCTCCAACGTGAAATGATATTTGTTATTTAAATTTCGTTTGTATGGACTTATTTTTAAGTTTATTAAAAATATCCCTAAAAAAAAAGTTTATTAAAAATAATGTATATAAATAAGGGTTTTGCTAGAAGCCATCCATGAAGGTGTCTTTTAGCAAGCCACACCTCAAGGTGTGATTTTCACTTTTTAGTTATAACTTTGCTAAAAGACACCTTCATAAAAATTAGTTGGTGTCTTTTAACAAATACTCATAGAATAACTTGCTAAAAGACACCTTCTTAAAATATGTCTTCTAGTAAAACCCTATAAATAAATACTACCTTCGTCCCTATGTATAAGACCTTTTTGCCAAAATAACGGGAATTAAGAAAGTGGATATTTGTATTAAAGTTTGTTTGTAATCACTATTGTTTTTACAATTTCATCATTTAAGAGAGAGTTAATTTATGTTTTCAACAAATTGAAGAAAAATATGTACAATAGATAGAGGCATGTATGTAAAGAAATAATTAATGTAGTTTGAAATAGCAAATGGATCTTATAAAAATGGACAATTTTTTTTCTCTTCAAAAGGGTCTTATAATTAGGGACGGGGGTAGTAAGTTTTTACGTTAATTCATAAGTTTTTATAAAAGTTGTATTTTTAAAAGTTATAATACATGAAAATTTATTTATTTGCATACCTTATTTTATATTAACTTAAAAATAACTCAATCCAATCGGACCATCAACATCCATTTTTTTTTAAATGTCTTTTCATTTTTACAATAATTTATTTTTTAATATAGATGAAATGAAAAACACCACATGAAATTCACATGCAAGATTCCGTTTGAGGTCGGATAAAATGTTCAATATAACAATATCGACATTTTCAGTTGAGACACACGAAGAATATGCCAAAAAAAAAATTCAAAAACTCGATCTACCATATAGCCTATAGCGAAAGACCTATTTCCCCTAGCCAACAAGCAATCATGGTTGTAATTGTGAACCATAATGACATTGTGATTGGTGACATTGGTCAACCACAATATCACATGTATCTTTCTTCTCTCTCTTCCACAAGATTTTTTTGTCATTTTGTAAACTTGTGATATTGTGGTTGACCAATGTCATCCAAATGCTAGCCAAACCTTATGTACCATGTTCTAATATTTGTCTTGATGAAATACAAAATACTCATACAAAGTTCACATACTTGTACAATGTTATTCCTGGTTTGGAGTGTTGTTAGATAATTATGTTTGTTATAATTTTTTTTTATTACTCCGTCGGATTCATTATAAGTGGGCATTTTGCTCATTTCACACATATTAAGAAAAAATATATAAGTGAAAGAGAGAGAAAAATAGTTTTCTTTATCAAGTATTGATGCATTCTTCTTTAACAAATATTGAATTGGAAGTGATGAAACCGTGAAAGTAATATTAATTAGAGTTATAATTGAAAGAAAAAAAATAATGAATATTGTATTGAAAAGTAAAATGAGTCAATTTTTTTAGGACAATATTTTTATGCAAATGACTCACCGGTGACATTTAGAATGGAAAAGTGTTAGACTTTCCCATGATGGCCAAGTGAGTCAAACACCATAGGTATATTACTTTTATATTTCAATGGTGCAGATGCTTTACCGGTTACTTTTAATGACTTATTGGTGATATATTTGGAAAAGAAATGTGACCCCACACAAATCATAAATTAACATTATTTGATATATCTATATTTTATTAATTTAGCAACTTTTAATCCAAAATATTCAACTTCTGTCCTTAATGCTGGATTGTCCAACTGCACTTTAAAGATTTGATCCACATTTTCTTTTCTTGAAATTGGTTTTCCACTTTAAAATTTTTCATTATTTCCTCAAGATCAATTGTGCACGTTGAAATCCGTTCAATTGAAAAGGTAACATAACAGAAAATCCTAAGACTCCTTTTTTTTTTTGAAGAGGAGAAAATCCTAAGACTCCTATTTCACACTTTAAACATCAATTACAATTTCTCATGGGTAAATCCATTATGCAGCAAATTTACTTGTATAAATTTTCTTCTTATTTTTAATTAACAAGGTAATATAAATTGCTTTCAGATCCATTCTTCAAAATCCATCCGTATACAACAACTTTTGTTTTCAAAATCAACTTCCCAAATATATTTATTACAAATCGATGGAGTATCTTAGCTTTCTTCAACTAACCACAAAGTTGCAAACAACAAAGAAAAAAGAACACCGTTCCAGATCTGTCAAGATGCACCGTTTCGTATAAATTGCCTAACTATAAAGCTCGATTTTCACATGTTTCAATCCATTAATGGTTGTTTTCAATGATACTTTTTTCAATGAGAGGTTTGTATTCTTTTGGTGGAGTTCACAGTTGAAGAAAATATTGTCTTCTATGAGAGAGGTATAAATCACAGTGTTATAGTGAAAGTGAGGTGAAACAGAAAAGAGCAAACAACAATAAGATATATTATCAAATTTTAATGTTTTTTTTAAAACAAGAGGTGCAAACTACCACAAGAGGTGCAAACTGCCACCTGTCTGTTCTGATCGGCTTTTCCCATGGTGAGAAACTATAAGCCTTTCCCAGGCTAAACGTTACCTGACTCACTTATTACAGGACGGAGTGAGTAATTGGAGTATCTTTTTTTTAAAAAAATTGGTAAAGAGAAAATAATATTAATTAAAGAGATATTAATGATTATTTCACGCCCGTTCACAATAAGATATAAATTGTCCCTTATGATTGCAAAACTACAGTTTTATCACCAGGCTAACCCTTCACTGGCAATAATTGGAATTCACTGTTTGCCATTCAAAATCTGCACAATCTTAGAAGCACCCACACAACAATCTCAAAGACCATGAGATTCCAACCAGCCATAGATAAATTGACCAATTTGTCTCAATCAACAAAGTTGAAATTGGTACTATAAGCAAGTGATTAAAAAACCTAGATTTTAACGTGAAAAATAGACGGTACTTAAATGGTCTTCCCGGTTCCACACAAACAAAAAAAAAAAATCCAAGAACTTTTCCTTGTGTACCATGCCTTGATATTAATTTACCAAAAATAAGGAAATGCATAGTAGTTGCCAAAAGACTTTTGAACATAATGAAATGCAAAATACGTTTTGCTCCCATGTCCTCCTTTTAGTGAAGCTCAAATCATCTTAGGGAAGGTTTTCCCTGAAATTGAAACAAATGTAAATTTCTACATTAATACTTCTCTTTTTATGCAAAAGAAAATATGCTTCCACACTATGTACTTACTTCTACTATGTCTCCCATAAGACTTGATCAATGGCAAAAACATCATAATGTAATCTAATTTCCCTAATGAAGTTCCTAACGGAAATGATGAAATTATGAATGAAACCTACTAATTTATTGCATAAAAACTATCACTGGTACTTAGAAATGTACGAAATTTACAGAGAAAGATACTAATGAACATAAAAAATGTACTTGTTTCGCATACAGTAATACGGCAACAGCCAAATCGAATGCAAATGTCATAAGAGTGTTTTCTTATCATTTTAGATTGTCTAGAAGATTTGTAATCAGCTTATTAAAGAAGACAGAGCTTCATCAAAAAAGTTGATTCTGATCCATCAAAGCGAATACTTACGTCAGCCCAAATAAACAAAGCTTTAGTTGCTATGATAATAGTATCACACACTAGAAAATCAACAAGTAAATTTAAACAATGAGAATCTAATAATTTTTCTTTCAGTTTCAGTAATCAAGTAAATGTCGTCATTTTCTTCAATGCTACAGTTACAAATCTAGCTCAACTCTTGCTTAGCATGAAAATAACTAGATCCAAGAAAATTAAGAAACTTTAAGGGTATGGTATTATGTAATTCCACCACAATATAATTTAAATGTAGTAAATCAATGTTTGTCATCTTTGATTTGATGCAGTACTAAGAGTGTCTAAGACAGAAAGAATGGATTGAGTAAATGTGATTGGAAAGCCAATCTTTAAAAGCGAAGAGAAGACAATATTTCAATGGTTTTTCTCTATTCTGCTCATTACCAAGAAAAGAATTCAAACCAATAAGAAAAGAACTACACTTAGCCAACAAGCCAGCCGGGCTGTAATTTTGACCCTTCTGTACCATACTTGTACAAAGTTACTCCTAGTTAGGAGTGCAGTTGGAACTTGGAAGATTATGTTTGCTGTATTTTTAATAATTAATTGGTGTTTCCTTACTACTATGAATACCAAAAAAGAAATCACAATCATGTGATCAAATTGTGCAGCATACTCCTCTTTTCAAGACAAAAGAATGAGAAAAAATTTCAAGACCAGCTAGCTGCATTGGCTATGTATAACAAGAACTTGTCCTTGTAACCGTGTTGTGATATTAATTTACCAAAGTACATATTAGTTACCAGTAAACCTAATGAAATACATATTAAATGTTTTCTCCCATTGTCCTCTTTTAGGTAAAGACCAAGCAAACATGTTTCTGTGCATTTCAACAGTGGAACTTTTCTATGAAATTCAAACAAATGTAAACTACATTAATACTTTCTTTTTATGCAAAAGAAAATATGCTTCCACAATATGTGTGTGCAGTATGTCTCTTGTAAGACTTGGTCAATGACAAAAACAACATAATATAATCTAATTTCCATAATGAAATTCATAATAGAAATGATACAATCATGACCGAACCCATTGCATAATAATTTACAGAGAAAGAAACTCATAATTGATCCATAAACATAAAATACTTACTTGAATGCAAATACCACAAGATTTCTTCTCATTTTAGATTGTAAATACAAGGTGTGCAATAAACTTTTAATAGAAAGGAAGTGCTTTATCAACAAAGGTGATTTTGAGCCATCAAAGCGAACACCAATGTTCCCAAATAAACAAATATTTAGTTGCAGTGACAATAATATCACACAATATAGAATCACAAAGTTAATTTGCAACAAGTGGCATGAAATCTTGAAAGTTTTTCTTTTCAATTTCACCAATCAGATAAATGTTGTCATTTTCTTCAATGTTATAGTTACAAATCTTGCACCTCTTGCATAGCATGAAAATAACTGGTTCGAAGAAATTTTAGAAACTTTGAGGGTGGTATTAAGGAATTCCACCACCACAATAATATTGAAATGTGGTGACATGCATGTAGCTATAAACAAGATTCAACAGTGCAGACCAAACCCAATGATAGTCATCTTTCATTTGATGCAGTACTAAGACAAAGATAATGGATTGAGGAAGAGAAACCACACCTTATGAGATACAATTCAATCAAATGTAAGTTGGCACACTCCAGATGCCCTTGGCACATTAGACAACGTTTTGAGAATGGAGTATTTCTTCTTTAGGTCTAAGGAAATATCAGTAATAATCACCGTCTTTAAAACAGGTCCTTTTAGCAAAACATACTCAACAAATGACACTTCATCTGGATATCCTCGAAATCTTTTAAATTGAATAAAGGTTAGGTGGGCAATGAGACAATTTAGAGCACCTGGCAGTGGAGCCCTTCTTAGAACTGGTAGCACTTCCTGCACACAACAAAGGACTTGAATAAGATGCAATATTCATAGTAATGGGTTAATAAGTGGTGTACTGTGAAATAAGACGCAGCTTCTAATTTGTGTAATATATTTCATAAAAATTAGTTGATTTCACATTAATGTTATATTTATATAGACAAATTAAGGTGGGATTAAAAAACCTGGTGCTGAATTATAAGAACTTGGAGCATAGGACATTTCTGAAGCAAGCTGAGCAGAGAATTTGAGTTAAACCCGGGAATAACGAGCTCTAGGCGAATCAAATATTGAAATTCTTGAAAAAGCAGATCACAGGGTTCACGGAGCAGCCACTGTTTGTACACGACATCAAGTAGTAATTAGTAAAAATTAAATCTGTATATTTATAAATAACTCATGACTATTAGAGATATAGTTAGTTTATAGTTTATTATTAGTTACTAACTTACTCTCTATATAAATGATGATGTAAACATAAAATAACTTAAAAAGAAAAACTTAACCTGAGTTGTTGAACGACTCAACACTAGATGTTTAGTCCCAGAGAGAGCACCGAGGAGGTTATGTAAAGGGATGACGGAACCAAGTGATTCGGGATAGATATCAACATCAAGATGTGATTCCACCACGTTGTGCAGGTTGTACATGCTGAAAACTTTGCCGAATGTGATTTGGGTAATGTTAAGGTACTCAAGATCTGGTGCATTTATTTCAAAGTGAGCCTCAGTGTTCCTTGCTGCAGTGACTTTCAGCCATTTCAAGGAAGATGGGATATTGCAAACTATGTCTAAGCTTAGCGGACAAAAACTAAGATCCAGAGTTTCGATGACGGGACAGCCACAGAGAAGTGCGTTCACAGAAGACATTTCCACATAAGCAATGTCGATTAGCAGCACCTTTAGTGACGGTAAACTGATCACAGTAGAGCTTGGTATGTATAGATTAATTCCACCAGAGAGCCTGAGAAACAAACATGTTTTTTTTTTTTTTTTTGA
>Ga0228711_1004103_pt1 | contig 22544 bp, 19 predicted proteins | sample MedpolnodulmetaG_2_FD_177996 | JGI IMG/M metagenome (GOLD analysis project Ga0228711, IMG submission 177996) | Root nodule microbial communities from Medicago polymorpha collected in Santa Monica, California, United States - brown nodules | ecosystem: Host-associated > Plants > Roots > Nodule...
ACGAATCAGATCGATGAAGAAGATGAAGGAACAAGATTGATGGAGGAGCGGCGATTTGGAGAAGAAGGATGGATTGGAGAAGAACGATGGATTTTGGGGGTTTAAAAACCCTAAAATCTTACCGTTATCCCTCTCCTCTCTCCTCACGTGCCAGTTTGATTTTTTAATTCATTTTTTTGTCTTTTATTTTATTTTTATTATTTAAAATCCACGTGGCAACTAACTTATCTCATATGAACGCCGCATGGGCATTGACCCAGTCAAAATAGAAGGGGGCCACTGAGTTGCAAAAGGGGGTAAAGTTGGGGGGCTGAAAAGTTGTTTTTTTTAATAGGGGGCCAAAATTGCTACGGGGCCAAACATAGGGGGTCAAAAGTGCATTTTAGCCTAAAAAATAATGTTGTAAGTTAATATGCATTAAGTATAAATGTAAAATTATTTTGTATATGCATCTTACTTGTCATGGAATACAAAGAAGATAATCCTACTAGTAATGAAACTTCATTGTTTGTTGAATCCTTCCTTGTTGTAGTATTTTTTTAACAGCAAATGAAACTTTTATTGATAATTAAAAGAAACAAGGACAAGCGGTACTAAATAAAAGGATCAAACACATATATAAAGTACATGTAGTACCTTGTTGTAGTCAAATAAGAAGTGTATGCCTGGTTTGTATGGAATTTATCTGCATCTGATGTTACCCCCTCGCATTGGAAGCTTCTCTTGGTCGTGGCAATGAACTTCCTGATTTCCCGTGGAGAGACAACAACTCTCTGAAATTTTTCCAACATACAGATTTGTAATGTGACCTTTGGTACACGGTGATTAATCAAGTTAAGTAGATTCATAATGCTCTAGAACAATTTCGTCATTTGAATCAAAATTTGAGCACAATTCAATAAAGTTTGTTGTTGTTGTTGAATTTAAAATGAATATTAATGGTGTTGGTGCTCGTTCTTGAACTATCATAGCTTCAACCTTTGGTGGTCTCATCCGTGACCACCACGATCGCTTTATTTTTGCACTGAGATTTTTAAATTAAGAAAGAACTTTATTTTGTAACCGGCTCTCTTTTTATCCACAACATGGTTAGAAAGGTCATAACACCTAACTCACAAATTATTGTTTTTACTTAGTACTTGGTAATTTCTTTTTAGTGAACCTTATTTATGAATAAATCTTTTTTTTAAAAAAAATGTAAGAAGAAAAATATTTAAATAATTTTATTGATTTACACAAAATATCAAAAGTCCTAGGATCTGTCCCGCCAACACTCATCTTTCTTTGCTGCTTAAGGAAGTACGCGAGCCATGCTTCACATTGTGGATTGAGCCATATCTATTTTTTTCTTTCAAGAGAAACAAATAAGTGTGTTCACTTTTCTTTCTAATTGATGCGAGGCCTCTTTTATTAAATAAATAAATAAATAAATAAATCATGAAGTTGTTTTATTATATAAAATAAAATACATTTCTCTAAATAAATATCTATATAGTAAAATATATTTTTAGATAAGCATCTATAAAGTAAAATATTATTCATTAGATATCTATAAGTGTATTTATTTTTTAATTTTATAGAAATATAGAATACAAATTTGTCTAAAAGAAAAGAAAATAAGTACATATTAATTCCATTTAAAAAAAATCAAAACATTAAATTTGGTCAAAAAAATTAAAATGTTTGGTAAAAAATAAAGACATTATTCAACAAGCTAACTTGACGTAATATCTGAGGCTACAGTCCAACTTTGTAATGACAGATTTAGAATCTCTAGCTATCAACTTGACAAAAAAAGAGAAAAAAATAAGCCAATTAGTTTGTTCTTGCTGTAATGATTCCGGTTTTGGAAAAAAATCGTCGTTTTCTGGTAACTAATCAACGCGTTGAATTTGGGTGGTTGTTTACCGTAACAGGAAATAAGCGCTGGCCCTGGATCATCCACATGCATTCACCTTCGTAACTCTCCGTCTTCATTCTCTTCACGGTAATTTCTCAAATCGTTCTTTTCACACCAATCATTCATTTTTTTTTCTTTACGCATAATCATTTCCGTTTTAGTAACAAATCCATTCATTTTCCACCTTCCCAATTCAAAAAACACATGTCATTGATCATTGCGATGAGCCCTAATTTTACTTAAATTCCCAATTTTTCATAAATTTGGATACCCCCATTGCGTGTTAGTATCAAATTTCGCCAAAAAAAAAATGGATCACGAAACCCCTTTGTTATCTTCCAAAAGAGCTTCAAAGCTTCAAACTTTAGGAAATATCATTGTTACTGTAGTTGGAACTGGTGTTTTGGGTTTACCCTTTGCTTTTCGGATTGCTGGTTGGGTTGCTGGTTCGCTTGGTGTTGCTATCGTTGGCATTTCAACCTATTATTGCATGCTCCTACTTGTGGGTCATCTTTGCTTTTTCTCTATTTTGCTTTTCAAAAGTTTCAAATTTTATGCATAATCTTTTTCTCCTAATTAAAAAAATGACCATAGAATTTGATTCACCTAGATTTGAATCTATTGGCTATAGCTCAGATAGCTTTGGAATCTTTTTGCTTTCGTTGAGAATTAATAACTTTGTACCTCAGAAACAAATCTGATTTTTTTTTTTAATTGTTTTGAGAAAGAGATCATAACTAATAATTGTTTTATTCCACTACTTTCACAAATGTTATGATTCTAATTTATGTCCTTTTTATTTTTTTACTACCATTCTTTTTTATTGGGGTAAGTGTTGTGTACTTCCCTGACTTGGTCCAACTTAGATTAGATTATTCCATTACTAAAAGGAACCAAATTAAAGTAATATGGAACATTTTAATTTTGCAGTTCCTGCCATTATTATGCGTGATGCATTTATTGATCTTGGCCGTCGATTGCAAAACAATAGTCAATGTGTAATGTTAGTCGAACGATCTGAAATCGATGGATGAGATCAATTAATGCACGTAACACTGTGTTTCATTATATGCAGGGAATTCGGTTCTTGAGTTGTCATTGCATGGTTTGATTTTTATTTCATTGATACAGGTTTGGTGCAGAGATAAGTTGGCATCAGAAGAACCACTAGTGGAATCAAGATCATATGGAGACCTGGGTTATAGATGCTTTGGAATATTGGGTCGGTATCTGACAGAATTTATAATTGTGGTAGCACAATGTGCAGGATCTATTGCGTATTTGGTATTTATTGGGCAAAACCTTGATTCTGTTTTCCAAAAATTTGGACCCTCACTTGCCTCCTACATATTTATGCTAGTACCAGTTGAAATTGGGATGTCATGGATAGGCAGCTTATCAGCTTTAGCACCATTTAGCATTTTTGCTGATGTGTGCAATGTCCTAGCTATGGGAATTGTAGTGAAGGAAGATGTACGAGTGGCCTTAGAGGATGGGTTTTCGTTTAGAGAAAGGACAGCAATCACGTCGAACATTGGGGGGTTGCCATTTGCAGCAGGCATGGCTGTTTTTTGTTTTGAGGGGTTTGGAATGACACTTGCCCTAGAGAATTCTATGCAGGATAAAGCTAAATTCCCAAAATTGCTGGCTCAGACTTTTAGTGGGATAACACTCGTATACATTCTTTTTGGGTTATGCGGTTACATGGCTTTTGGTGAAGAAACCAGAGACATTGTGACCCTTAATCTCCCTAGGAGCTGGTCATCTCTTGCCGTACAGGTAAAAACGTTCATATTTTGAGATGCCATGTATATTTTTTGCTTTCACATTATTGCTTTGATCATTCTCTAAATACAAAGCAATTATCAGTTGCATAGAATTGACAATGACATTGCTTTCTTGAATCTGATTGAACCTCTTCTCATGCTGTTTGTTCATTGCATGTTATTTTTGTATCTTGCTGGTACCTAGTGCTTGAAGGTGATGATGGTGTTTGGTTGCTTTAACTATATGGTCTTCACTTTTGGGTTGTATGTGTCAATTGGTGTCCTGTCAGTTAATCTGTTTTACATGAAATCATTCTTCCTAAATTCTGTCCACTAAGCGTGTGTTTATCTATGTGGTCACATGTTGGACACGAAACCTTGCAGTGGCGTTGAGTCCAACATGCTTACACGCACGTTCTATACATAAACTAACACATTCTAAGTGTAGCATATCTAGTTGCGTATGTCCTGCTTTGGGTAGCACATATTATGTGCATTAGAAATTTATCCTTAGACATTGTCTACGACAAACCAATTATGTGCATTGGAAATTTGTCCTTAGACATGTCTTCAACAAACAACTTTACACATTAACATCTCAAATTTTAGGGATTACAGTTATAAAGTGCATGAGAAAGCTTCCATTGCCAGGAGTTCATAATATTTCGTTGTTTTTCTTCAAAATTTCGTTATATTTCTTATTGGTCAATGTTTGACTTCTAGCATTTTATATGATGATGACAGGTAGGATTGTGCCTGGGGCTTATGTTCACATTCCCAATCATGTTACACCCAATTAATGAGATCGTAGAAGGAAAACTCAAAATCATACACAGAAACAATAATGATTCAATAAGACTAGGAAAAATTACAGTATACATCAGTCGTGCTATTGTGGTGGTTGTGCTGGCTGTCATAGCTTCATTTGTGCCAGAATTTGGTGTATTTGCCTCATTTGTGGGGAGTACCTTGTGTGCAATGCTTTCTTTTGTTTTGCCAGCCACATTTCACCTAAAATTATTTGGCTCTTCTCTATGCCTCTGGCAAAAGGTCCTTGATTATATTGTATTAATCAGTGGATTATTTTTTGCTGTTTATGGAACTTACAACACAATTGTTGGAGTTTGATGCATATATTGTAGAGATACATTTAATTTACTCTTGTTTAAGCTTTTATACAACTCAAAGTGATTTTATGTAACATAAATAAGTGTCCCAGTTAATGAAAGTGACCTGGTTTTATAATTCAGAATGCATAAGCGAGTTCTATTCCTATTTACATTTTTTAAAAGATCATCAGGGCATTTAACTTCAAATTTATATGCATCATATTTTTTTGTCAAAAAAATTACATTGACCGCCACAATTTTGACAAAAACTATATACTTTGAAACTTCAAAAAAATCATGGTACCATTGTGATTTCACCGTCAATCTAAACATACAAAATCATGTCACACGAAGTTGAGAGTGAAAATTGTGTGATGCAAGTATTTACTGTAGCAAATCCAAGTCTTATTTTAGGCCGTGAAACTTGCTTTACAGGACCAAGATGGTTTGATCTGACACAGTAATCGCCGCCAGATTGCTTTTATCATGTGTGGGACATGACATCAATACTAAACTTGGACAGACCCGTAAAGCATGTCCCTTGCAATGATCCTAACTGAATCGGTGAATCTTTATCTACTAAAGTTGTCCTCACATAACGCCATGGAGTCCTTTTCTTCAACTGTTTCATCATTATTGTTGTATAGTACATGTTCATCAATCTGTAATTCAGTAATTCTGCTATCCACTCCATTCGTGGATAAGATAGTACTCCTTACCCAATATGAGAACACGTAGCAAATGAAAATTATCATCATATAAGCTGAAAAAAACGTAGAACCCCACGCGGAAAGTTGTGTTTGGATTTGAAGAATCCTACTAAAGGAACTCTGGTCTACTAAGTTCCAAATTGCATACGGCTTACAAATCCTACAATTGATCCATGGATATAATCGAGTGACGATATTTCATAATAGTATATGTCTTTGTCAAAAGTTTTTCAATTAAGTCTCTCGTCACGTGACAAAAACATAGAGTCAAAGATCAAATTGAAAATCTTTTGAAAAAGAGAGAGACTATTTTGAAATATTAATAGAGTTAAAGACTAATTTAAAAGTAGTTTACAAAGATGACCAAATTGGTGATTTACTTATTGATGTATATGTGATTGTGTCATTAAGATCAGGATCAAACTTAATAAATTTGGTTCTTTTTAGTAAATTTAAAATATAAGATTAAGTAATTTAAATTGTATGATCTTCTTAATCGGATACCCTTAAATGTACCGACCATGTTTTGCATCCAATTCAGATCCCAAGTTCTCTTGCAAAAATAAAAAAACACATTATAATGATTGCATATTTATGGTTAAGCATTGCATCATGATTTAGTACTATCATATTTTTGTGGGGGAGACATAATGGATGCTGTCAAGAGCTAATGGTTTTCCCACTCATAAAGGCGTAGACATCCACTCTACTTTTGGCATGGTTCTATCTGTGAAAGAGAAAGAAAACATTGATTCTCATTCTTTATCATACCAGACAAACATGAATTTTAAATTTATGATAAGAAAAAAGAATTGAGAAAAGAAAAAGCCAAAATAGGTTTTCACGTCGGTTACCTTTTTTTGTTGATTTATAGCCACAACACAAAAGTTGTGGGTTATTCTTAGTATCTTTAAAAGATTTGCCATTGATAAGCAACAAGATTTTCATGTGAGTAGTGACATGAGTTGATGATATCTTGGATTGTTCTGGCGACTCAATCAAACCTCCTCCACCGTGCATGAGATTTTGGATGAATGAGATGAAGTATGAATTCACATTCTTACTATTCATTCACCTTTCTCCATCCCATATGGCCAGCCATACATATCCCGTATATACTCATAAAAAATCTTTTATTTTTTATTTTTTTTATAAACAAATTTATCTTTAACATAAAACTGCAATTCAAATAAAAAGATGATAAAAATGTCAAGAATTTTTATTATTTTAAAAAATACATCATCTTTAATCAATATTTTATTTTCTCTCCATCATCTATAATGTAAAATAAACATACCTCTAGTTTCTACTAGTAGCCCTCCAAATGGTTAAAACAGCTCAGTTTTTGTCCTAATATAAAGTAAAAAATCTTCACCTTTTTCTCTTCTCATAAAAAATCATTATCAAAAAGCATATTGCACAACAAAGCATCACTCTCCAAGCTAAGCTAGTGTACTCCTAATAAAATAAAAGATCATTAAGGTAATTAACTTCACCATTGATAACAAAGAAAAAACGCATCCATCACTCTATTCATCTTCTTGTTCCTCTTCTCCTCTTGCAACTACCCAAAAACACAAACAAAATGACAACAAAACCCAACAATTTCTTAACAACAAAACCATCACCTTTAACAACAATGACAGTATTCTTAATCCTATGCATTCTTGGTTTCTACGCCTTTCATTTCCCACACACACCCCCACATTCAAACAACACCTCCACCTTCCAAAACCTCTTCCTCTCATCTTCTTCCAACTCCACCATCTCCTCTTACCTCCGCACACTCACCATGCACCCTCACCTCGCTGGTACTAAACCCAACTCCGACACTGCTAACTTTGTTCTCAACCACTTCACTTCCTTAAACCTTAAAACCCACACAACATCTTACAACGTTCTTCTCTCTTATCCATTACACTCTTCACTCTCCATGCACTTTAACGACGGTTCATCTTCCAACCTTCCATTAACCGAACCCGGTTCAGACATGGTTCATGCCTACCATGCTTATTCACCATCCGGTTCAGTTTACGCTAAGGCGGTGTTTGTGAACTACGGAAGAGATAGAGACTACCGTGCTGTTGGCGTAAGCGTTAAGGGATGTATAGTGATAGTAAGAAAAGGTGGTGGTTTAGGGAGGAACACGGTGGTTGAGAAGGCTGAGGAAAACGGTGCTGTAGCGGTTTTAGTTTACAATGATGAGAATGACACGTGGCTTGATGGGTTTGAGAGAGGTCACGTGATGAAAGGTGTAGGGGACCCACTTAGTCCTGGTTGGGGTAGTGTTGAAGGTAGTGAGAAGTTGAGTTTGGATGATAATGAAGTTTTGAAAAGGTTCCCTAAAATTCCATCTATGCCACTCTCTGCTCATGTTGCTGATGCTGTTTTGTCTTCACTTGGTGTTACTCCGCTGCCCTTACAATGGAGGACTACCCTAAGAGCTAAGGGTATTAACCATGTTGGTCCTGGTCCCACTATGCTCAATTTCACCTACTTGGTTAGTACTTTGTACCCATTTCACCAACCTTTTTTTGTTGCTATGTTATGTCAATATTATGCTTTTATTCTTTTGTCAATTCAACCTTGACTTGACTTACTACCTCTTTGGGTTGAATTATTATTATGTTTCTTTTTTTATAAGTTGTTTTTCAACTTATTTTCATAAGTTCTTTAGGATATTATAATTTTTACGAAATTAGTTTGACTTTATATTATCTTTTAGGCTCTAATAAGTGTCTTTTACTTTTTACTAGGACATTTTATGTATGGGTGAATTTGAGGACGTATTCAAATTAATTGAAGCAAAAATATGAAATAGGGGTGGAATGGTACTAGGTTACATTATTTGGATTGTGCAAAATTGGATGGATAAAATAGATTTGAAGTGTGAAATATTTCACTATGGGATGAATTAATAATCAATCATAAAAAATATCACAACAATGAAATGGAAAATTTATTTTACTCTCCCTTCCATCCAATTTCATTCTACTTTCAAATGTGTTTCTGTTTTTGTTGAGTCAAAAGACTTTTCAAATTTTACCCATCTAGTCTAGTGAGAAAATAGCTGAATATGATAATAGTGTTTTGCATGTATTTTTCATCATATTTTCTGTTTTTCAGGGTGAAAAGAAAGTGGCTACCATTCAAAATGTTTTTGCTGTCATAAAAGGATCAGAAGAACCTGATCGCCATGTTCTGCTTGGGAACCATAGAGATGCATGGACTTATGGTGCTGTTGATCCAAGCAGTGGGACAGCTGCCCTACTTGACATTGCTCGGCGATACTCTATTCTACTGCATTCAGGGTGGAAGCCAAGGAGGACAATCGTCCTCTGCAGTTGGGATGCCGAGGAATTTGGCATGGTAGGCAGTATTTCCTTTTTAACAACATGTCTTTAAATGTGTCTACTCCAATAAGGTAGTTGTAAGGGTAACCCACGTTTTCTTTGAAAATCCAATCATTGGTTTTGTGTTTTTCCCCATGGGTCCAGCATCATATCTAATGCCAAATTTGAGCTTCCGTTACCTAGGAGCACCTAGGTTTGATGCGAGTGGTGGAGAGTGACACATGGTCTGGTGCGATAGATGGCTTCTGTTCTACTGAATCTCTTGGGAAGCAAACAACTTTTGTAACTGGCTCAAACCTTTTGTTTATGTTGGCACATTAGAATACTGCAAACATTTATTATGGTGACACTACAATTCGTGACACTGACTTAAAATATTAGAATATGGCAAACATTTAATGTGGCAGCGATGCAACTCACTTGTGTTTTCTTCAGTGCATTGTTGGATGCGTTCTTCAATCGACAAATATAATAAATTATTCAATTAAATGTGTTTGCTTTATTTCCCTTATGGTTTCATTTCCTGAAATATTCTCTCTAAATCAATCTTATCTGTTTATGAAGATAGGATCCACTGAATGGGTTGAACAAAACCTTATCAATCTGGGTTCCAAAGCTGTAGCATACCTTAATGTGGACTGTGCTGTTCAAGGCCCTGGTTTCTTTGTTGGATCAACTCCTCAGCTAGACAGTCTTATTCTGGAGATCACAAAAAAGGTATTTAAGTAACTATCATTGAAAAATTCGTATCCAAACATACATACAAATATTTCTTTACGTGCACACACACATATTCATATTGCTTGCTCTTGGTAATTTAGTAATTCTAAACATGACACTACATTTAATTAATTTCAGGTCAAGGATCCTGATTCTAAGGGTGTATCAGTATACGCGTCATGGGCTGCTGCCGATGGAGGAAATAATGTAACACTTTTGTTACTGCTTTCCAAGTATTTGTTTGCATTTATTGATCTGCATTTTCGCCACATTTGTTTTTGACATTAGTTCTTGGGATGTTCCTTAGAAACTATGAACCCTCGATTCAATTTTGTTGTTTTAATAGTACATACATGATTATATCTGACATGTATATGAGACAGACACTTAAATGTTATTAAAAGTAAGTTCATGCTTCAAATTTGTTATCATATTCGCATTACTTAGCATTTTTTTTTGTCGGACTGCAGATTCAAAGGCTCGGTAGAGTTGATTCCGATTTTGCTCCATTTGTGCAATATGCCGGGGTTCCATCCATTGATATTTATTATGGAAAAGGTACATACCTCGTCAATATGAATTAGAGGATTCTGTTTGTTTTATTGAAAATTGTGCCTCAATGTGAGTAGAATGATTGGAAAAAACCAAGCCTATGAATTGAATCATCTAGGAACCATATATATAATGACCACTCCTCAGACTCTTTGAGCATATCTTGTTTGTTTTAATACAAAATTAAATGTCTGTTGCACACCATATGCTTCTGATATGTTATGTCTACAATCAATCAGAATAAATAACATGTGATAAAATAATCTCTTTCCTTTCCCCCCAGATTTTCCTGTCTATCACACTGCTTTCGATTCCTATAACTGGATGGCAGAGTATGGAGATCCATTCTTCCAGCGTCATGTTGCCGGTCAGATTTCTCGATTAACATCTAATTGCGCTTTTAAAATGGTTTTGTTTTGATAAACTTATAATCCTTGCAGAAATCATTAGATTTGTTTTCGTGTTCTTTGATGAATCAGTTACTGGAATTTGGGGTCTTCTAGCCCTTCGCCTGGCTGATGATTCCATTCTTCCTTTCAATTACCTATCATATGCAAATGAGTTACAGGTATAGGCATTTATATTCACCTCTAATTTAATTAACTTTTTTCTAGTTACTATCTCCCTAATAAATTTGTATTTATATCAATTCCATGACATTATCGATACTGATTTGTATTTAGCGTTGCTATTTAATAATGAAAAACAGAAGTCTAGTATAAGATGCGTTCATATTCATATATTAATTTTACAGCATACATAGCGAAGAAACCTTCGCGAAAATACATAAAGCTGATGTGTTGTATCTGTAAAAAAAGAGAACACTTTAACTCCCGATTTTAATGGAAACATTGTTTCTGTAAAAAAAGAGAACTCTTTAACTCCTGATTTTGATGGAAAACATGGTCGGTCATTGTGTGACGGGCCAATCAAACAGTTCACGACAGTTTCGTGAAGTAGCTTCTCGCAATATTTATTATTTCCCTTAATTTTATATTCTTCCCCTGCTTTGGACAGTTGTATAGGGACAAATTGAGTAACATGTTAGACCATAAAACGTCTCTGCATCCGTTGACAACATCAATTCAAGAATTTGCTTCTGCTGCCAAGGAAGTTGATGATGAATTAAAGGTAAAGTAAAGGAAAAAAAATAACCACATCGCGTGTAAGAATACTACCTTCTAAAATTCTATAATGCCCTCCTATCTACCCATATATTTATACCTGTCTTTGTTTTGAACCGCAGGAACTTAAATTGGTAGAAACTTCAGGTCAATTTGTGGATATGAAAAGACGAGCTATGAATGATAGATTAATGCTTGCTGAAAAAGGCTTCCTAGATGGAGATGGACTTAAGGGAAAGCAGTGGTTCAAGCATCTTGTGAGTGTTGTTTATTTACTTTTTTGTATACTGGAAAACTCTTTACCTGTTTAAAGTTACTATCTTCAAAGTTCGAAACATTCTGCAAAATGTGAATTATATTGTGCAAGGGTATAGTTCATTCTTTGTTGCATCTTCTAAACTTGATATATGAGATTCTTAATATGCTAGTTTTCTGTTGGAAACAATACTCCAGCCGCAATTTCCAAACTGTCAATTTGTTTTCTATCCTTATCATTAAGTAATTTGTCTCCTTTGTATGCTTGCCACTAAATACTAATTACTAATCCATTATTATGCTTAAACTGAGTTTCTATTATCCTGTTTAATAGGTTTTTGGGCATCCCAACGATGCAGAGAAATTGGATTTTTTCCCTGGGATTGCAGATTCTATGACTAGGTCAACTGGCACAAGTGAAAGAGAAAGGCTAGCAGAAATCCAACGTGAGATCTGGAGGGTTACAAGAGCCATTCAAAGAGCTACTTTTGCATTGAGAGGAGAATTTACCTAAACACTAAAATATAAAAACTGATCAAGAGTAGATGGAAGTGACTATGTTTGCTTTACATGTAAATATTAGTGTCTTTTTATCTCCCACAAGAGCTGTGGTCAGCATTTTGATGTGTATAACTGTACATTAAGTAAAGAGGAGTGCTATATCCCGCGACAGTTTGTCTCACGAGGGATTCAAGATTACCAAATCAACCAATTAAAATTTTGTATTGGCCAGAAAACACACTCATGAATAGCATTACAGTTGTGTTTAACATAACAATTTATCCATTCATGCATTCACAATACCACTTTTCGCTATAAATACCATTTCCCTTGAGTAAAACAAAAGGCAAACCCATTGTTTCAGCAGTTTTTGCTCTGTTAGATTGTGTAATGCTAATTTCAATATGCTTAATGATGATAAATATAATTTTACATTCATTTTTAATCCAAAGACAATTTCAATATACTTATATATATTATATGAAAAAAAACAACCAAGACAACTTTGTTTTGCATAATCTCAGTTCAATAAAACCAACAATAGGTAACATCAAAAGTTTATAATTGTGAACCTAACAAAATCCGGTTCACAATCACAAGAGTATTTTACCGACCTTACAAAAATGTGTCCAAAATCATGCTAGCATGACAAAACTTAACTTAATTGCACCACACCAGAGGACCTAATTAAAAAAAAAAAAAACCAAAAGTAATACTAATAGTAATGTAACTGTGAAGAATAACCATGTTGCTGATACATGGGATCATAATGAGGGGCATACATAGGATCGTAATTATTGTACTGATAATAAGGCATTGGTGGTGGAGGAGGAGGAGGAGGGTAGTATCCTCCTTGATACTGTGGATAAGCAGAAGAAGACATAGGCATATCCATATTTGCATAATTGTTGCCTTCCATACTATTAATCCAGCAAAGCTCTACTTTCTTTCCATGCTTACCAGCCATCTTTATAATTTTCTTTGAATCTACCTTGCCTGAAATATATATCATTCCTTCCTTCGTATCAAAGTTGTAGCTTAAACCTATTATCAACATAAAACATATACTTCAACATTTTTTTGATTAAAAATAAAAAACAGTTGATTAAAAATAAAAGGATTAAATACATTTTAATATCATCTAAAAAAAAGTTTTTAAAAGTGTCATGTTTCCATCTCCTAATTTTTTTAGTTTCTTTTGAAAAGAAAGTCATCTGTAGTTTTCGAAAATCCCTTTTAGCACTTTGTTGATATCTGCTTAGGAAACGATATGAAAATAAGGGCCACAGACAATTTATACCAAAATGCTCAGAAAACACAAAAGAAATATTTTAAAAATAAGGGTCTCCCCAAATTTTTATACATCCATTCAACACTTTATTATATCTCTCTTTGAACTAACCGCATACAACATATTCTAAAAGTATTAGATTTTTTATAGGACAATAAATAGGGATGTAAGTAGGGCGGGGGCAAAAGTACTTTCTCACTCATTGCCACTCATATTGTCCTAGGGCCAGTCCAAGGTGATGACAAGTGAGCAGCTTCCTTGGACCTCAAATTTTTATAGCCCTCAAATTTATTATTTTAAATTAATTAGTAGTGTAATTTTTTTTCGAGAAGTAATGTTATATTATTGTAAATCAATTTATGATACATAGTATATATTTACTCGTTAATTTTGCTACTAGTTGATTTACTAATTCCAAGCTTCCTTTTCCTCTTGAAATCGAAGGGTCGTCAACAACAATAACAACTAAGTGAAGGGATCAATGTTTACTAGGATCCCTTTTCATCTTGAAATCGAAGGGTCAACAACAACAACTAAATGAATGGATCAATGTTTAAATTAAATCCTTCTTGTGAATGTATTAAATGTTTACTTTGTGTTGTTTAATATTGTAAAAATTAATTAGGGTTAAAAATACCTCTGATTTTATTTTTAGTTTTTAAGTACATGATGAATCATAATTTTGAAGTACAAAAATTTGATGAAGGGATGAAAAATAAGTGATTTGTACATGATGAGGCCAATTGTAGTTACACCAAAAATAATTAAATTTCCATTACTTTTAATCAATTACTTGGTAAATATTTTTTTTAACCATAAATAGTACAATACACTTTTAAAACATTATTGTAATCATTACATATTAGAAAATTTCTATTGTGTGAAATGACAAATAAATCTAACATAAATAAACATTTATTTTTTTGGGAATGGGTTCTTGGGGGATTTCTCCCTTGTTTAGGGATGCAAATTGTTATTTCTAACAAAAAAAAAAATCTAAAATAAAAAATAGACAAAGAAGATGCATAAGAAATACCGTTGATTTTCTTAAGTATTTTCGTCATAGTCTCGGACCATCCTTTGCTATTAGTATCTACTTTTAGAGCACAAGTCTGTCATGAAGGAAAAAGAAAAGGATGGTTATATATGCATATGTGCAGATCACCAAAGTTTATACGGTGAATATGGAATAAAATGGACTACATATTCAAAGAAAATGAAAAAATGAATGTAAAAATAATAGAATATAGGTGCTAACCATGTTAGATTTCACTCCTTCTTTTTTATGATGAGAAAACATTATGAGCTTGTGATTTTCAAAGAAAGCAATGAATTGAAACTTGAAAAATGAAAAAGTGAGAAGAGAACAATTGACACAAAGTAGGGCTACACATGACAGGGTTTTATAGAATAAAATATCATTTTTTTTTCTATTTTTTTGAAGGGTTTTAATTCCTATTTTTACCGACTGAAAGTTTTCATATATTTTTTTTCATGGATATAAATAAAAAAATCAATTTCATTTCCTTAAAAGAAAATCATTTTCATTAAATTATGAGTGTTTTTAGGGATACCTGACGCCACTTATAGAAGATTGTGATTTGCAAATTATATGAGTCGGTTGATTAAAAAAATAGTTCCTTCGACTTCAAGTTATAGCAAATCATCCTTAAAAAAAGTTATAGCAAATCTATATTATTATTATTCTTATTCTTTTTATAGAAAGCAATCAAATTAAGTCGGATTGAGGTATTGAACATCAATCAAATTAATTTCCATTTAATTGGATGAAATTAAGTCGGATTTTTTTTTGTTTAAAGGCACTCTATGAATATCGAATGAATTTGGTAAAGAAGTATTAACTTATGCATTAAAACTTCATAAAAATAAAATTACGCATTAAAAAAAACTAATATTTTTCTTACCCTAATTGGACAAGAAGGTTTAAATTATATTTCTAAACAAAAAAAAGGGTGTATTGGATTAGGATTTTAAAGGACAATTTTTGTTTAAAAAAGTCTTGAGGATTTTAAAAGACTTTGCAAGATTTTGATGACTTTGATGATTTTAAAAGACTATTAAGGATTTCAATGGAATTAATTCATAAGATTTTAAAGGATTTGAAATGATTTTATGGATTTCAAGAGATTTCGATAGATTTTATGAATTTTTAGAAATAATTGAAAAAAAAATCATAACACACTCTTTCACAAAATCTCAATAAAGACTCTTTTATTTATTTTACTTTATTTTTTACGGGAGAGGTAGAGAGAGAAGGAAGGAGAGAGAGAGAGAGAGAGAGAGAGACGAAAAGATAGAGAGAGAGGAGAGGAAAAGAGAGAGTAGAGAGAAGGGACGAGAGAGAGGGAGAGATAGTAAAATTTTAAAAGAAAAAAACAATGATAAGAAATCTCATATTTTCATGAAAGACTTTTTCATGCTAAAATTTCACTAGAAAATCCCGCAAAATCCATCAAAATCTGATTTATTAAACAATCCTTCGAAATTTGAATGATTTTGAATACCACTAGACTTTTTTTAAGTGATTAAGAGTCTTGATTGAATACCACAAGACTTTTTTTAAATGACAAAGAATCTTGATTGAATAACACAAGACTTTTTTTAAATTAGAAAGAGTCTTGATTGAATACCACAAAACTTTTTCATGATAAAAAAGTCTTTTAAAATCCCTTAGAATCATGATCTAATACACCCCCCTAAATTACAATTTTGCCTCCGCTAATGTTGCCCTCTCGTAGAATTGACCTTCCTATTTTAAAATCAATCAATTTTGGTTTCTAGCTCAAATTTCTTAACCAATAAAAATGGTGATTTGACATGTTTTAATTGACGTAACATACAATATTCAATGACGTAAAACCATCTAAATTGTTGCAATTTCAAAGATGTAGATCTTCCATATCATAAGTCGCGGCATTTAAAATATGATACAACCTCTTTTTATAATTCAGAAATACCTGGGAGGGTGAAATGTCAAAATAAAATTGAAAACTCTATATAAGCTTGGCGAGATTATAAGCTAGCTACCATATTGTCCTCTATTCATAAAACTCGACATAAATTTTTTCACAAAACGATGATAAAATACAACAAGAGCTACTTAAAATAGAGCTTACCTTGTTCTATCATTGTGTAACAAGTTTAAAAGTCGACGACACTCTTGATAATTCAAAGTGACGAGTTTCCGAGATCAACACCATATTAAATAATGCTTCCCAAATGAAATAATTTTGAAGTTGAATTTATTATATTGCATCTAAGATGAGATATAAAGTTTCAAGCGAGCCTCTGGGTCTTAATTAAACGTAGAGGGTGTCAGCATCCTCACATGGAGGGTTCTCGTCCTTTTTGAGATAGCAATGTTTCAAAGTTGTAGAAACTATGTTTCCAACATTGTGCATGTCATCATCCCATTTAGAGGGTATTTGTTTTTGTGGGCCTTCAACTTATTAGTTCAACGTGGAGGCTACAACTTCCTCTATTTGTATTTGCATCTAGTTGGTCATTTTTGTTCAATACCTTTAGGAGGGTTTTCTTATAATCTATCCCATCTCGAAGAAATTTTTTACGTGTTTGAAAACATAGTTGATTTTTTACTTGATCTCTTCTTTGGAGAGAGCTTTATATGATAGTTTGACGTTTGGACGATTTCTTAAGTGATCTCTATTGGGGGAGAGTTTCACCATACTCGATCCCTTTATAGGAGATCTTTATGTAAACTTGTCCTTTTTCAAGATAGTTTGATGCTTAAATAATTCCTTACTCGCGATCCCTCTTGGGTAGAGTTTCACTATACTCGATCCCTTTAGGGGTTGGACGTAAACCACTCCTTTTCAAGATAGTTTGACATGTAGGCGATCACTTACTCAAGCACACTTAGGGATACTTTCTACATACTCAACCCTTTGTGGGAGAGTTTTACGTTAATTACTCAAACTATACTCCTTTTGAGGGCGGTTTAACATGCAGACGATCCCTTAGCTTTGCATTTTCGTTGTTATGCATGGTTTATCAGTGCGTGTCTCAAAATTACAATGGAAAAACAAAAGAACACAACACTGGTATATATAATAAAGGGGGAAAGACAAATATAAATCATATAACATGGCTATTAAATTACGTTTGTAATCCATGCACTATGATCAACTTGACGCCCTCTAAATTTGATATAAAAACTCATGATCCCTCTATTTTTTAGATATAAATATCATTTATGTTCATCACTACTTTTAATACCAAATACTGTAAAATTAAGACTTGCTCATAACAACTCATGTTCCCTTCTAAATTTGTTTCAATTAGTACTCATGCTTGACCCTATTGGAAAAGATTGGATATTAAATTGCACAAAAACTTCTCAATGCCATAGAACCTATAGCAAAACTAACTTTTTCTTTGAAGGACTAGCAAAACTAACTTGTCAGCAGGAAAGAAAATAGACTTTCTAAATTGTCAGCAACTTAATCTAGTTAACAATCATGTTCATGAACAATATCAATTTTAAAAGCAGTAGCTGACATTTGACAATATAGGTCAGCCAAACGAACAAGATCATGAGTACAATCTAAAGCTTCACCATTTCTTTCATATGATTTCCTTTTATTTAGATTCTTACACTTGGTGATCGCGTGTATCATTATTTGTCACAAATTAAAACTACCCATTGATAAGTTCTCCCAACAACATGGTATTGTGGCAAGTTTACAGCACAACGCCAAAACCAGATAGAAAAGCCATGGCAGTAAACACCAGTTGAGGCATACAAGGATCAGGTTGTTAATGTAAGAAAGAAGAAATCAATGCAAGGACCAACATGGCAAGAAAGTCTTTAGGCAGCTTTAATCCTAAGTTCTAATTTAGATTAACTTTTGGTCCACAACATATGAAAATGTCGACAAGTACTATAATCGGTGACATTTGAAACTCATCAACTAAAATCAAATACATGCCTTATGCATTTTACAAATTAGGTAGAGACAAATAGCTAGCTAACTCAAGCACTTAGCCTTGTGCATTTTTATATCAAAAACCACATACAAATAGTTAAAATGCCGAGACATTTTAATATTTTAAGTGTAGAGGAAATGTTTCCTGGGTTGGACAAAAAACAGGCAGCAAAGATATTTTAGATTCTTTTACTATGCAGGCCAACAAAAGTACTAATCTCTCTACAAGAGTATGAAATTTGTGTGAAACTGCTAAATAATTATAAAAAGAGAAGCCAAACTTAAATAATGATTAGCAAGGCCTTGAAAAACACAAATGAAAAATTAACATGGGTAAAACATCCAACCAAAAAAGGTGAGTCAAACATAAATCATTCTGTACATAAACCCTAAGGTGTGGAAAAGGATCATACTCCTTCATAGACACTTCCTTTGGAGTGGTTCTAAGGGGGGCTACCAAGATTTCGCGGGTTTGGGTGGTCAGAGGTTTGTAAGTCTATGAGCTAAGGCGGACACGGGGTGAGAAATCCGTGTCTTGTTAACCTTGCTCTTTTAGTTAAATGACGTTGGAGGGTTAGGGTTTGTAGTGGGATATTTTCAGATGGTGATAGTCTTTTTTGGTGGTGGTCGGGGGTTTGAACCCCGGACCTTGCATATATTATGCATTGTCCATACCAACTGAGGTAAGCTCACGAGGACAGATGGTGATAGTCTGTAGCGGCAATCAAAATATTGTTTTTAAAATATAATGTTTGTGGTTCTTCAAAAATGATTATAGTACTCTTATGTCTATCTCAAGGATCATAAACAACCTGTTCTAAAAGACTTTGAAAAATATAACTGCATAAAGTATGGGACAAAACACAATAAGTTTTGTAAGAGAAAATGGAAACATCTTAAAAGAACAAAACCTATGGTTACTGAATCCAAAATAAAATAGACAAAGAAGACACATAACACACCTTAGATTTTCTTCAGTATTTTGGTCATAGTATGAGACCATCATTTGCAATTTTTTTTTTTGTGAAATAGAGGAATCAAAGCTCAAAAGAAACTATAAAACGACTTAGGCAAATCACCTCTAAGACAATCAGCCAGAAAATCTGGAACAACATGAAGAACATTTAACTGATCAGAGTCTAAACTAAGCACGTATTTGGCGAGAGAATCAGCTACTTGATTAGCTTCATGAGCAACATGTATCCACTTGACTTCATCAATTACACAGCTGAGTTCAAAGATCTGGCGAACAATCTGATAATAGGTACTCGACGGAGAAACATAACCCTGGATCATATTGATAGCCCTAAGAGAATCACTCTCAATAATCACATGCCTCATCCCCTGATTCTTTGCAAGAGCCAATCCATGATAAATTCCCCAAAGCTCCGCAAGGACTATAGAGCAGCGCCCCAAGTTTCGAGCATAAGCCATCACCATACTTCCATCATAGCTCCGAATGATTCCACCACAAGCAGCCATGCCAGAAGCAAAGGTCACAACACCAGTACAGTTAACTTTCACCCAATTCACAGGGGGAGGAGACCATAAAGTAATACGTGCACGACCAAGGGTTGTGACATTCGAGCCATGAAAACACATAACACACCTTTGAATCCTCTTAACTTCATTAGTAATAGCCTGAGGAGCATGGTTAAAGATGAAAACAGATAACACACCTTTGATTTTCTTCAGTGTTTTGGTCATAGTATGACACCATCCTTTGCAGTTAGTGTCCACTTTAACAGCACAACTCTGTCATGAAAAAAATAATGAATAGTCATAGTTATATACGAAGATCAACAAGAGTTTGTCAGTAAATATATGGAATAAAAGAAACTACATATTCAAAGGAAATACAAGGAAGAATGTAAATAAATATATTAGAGTTAGACACTAACCATGTTAGATTCCACTACTTCATGGAAAAACATTCTGACTTGTTAATTATTTTAAAAAAGCAACGAGTTGAAAGTTTTTTGTTGGGTGAAGGCGAGTTAAAGGTTGAAGATGAGAAGAGAACAATGGCAACAAATAGGGTTTTATATGGTTTCTGGAGCGAATCTTTTTTACAAGGTTTCGGGAGTGAAAATTTTCATTCCCATAAATAAATAAAAATAAAATAAAAGCAAATCAGTTTAACAAAATCTAGAGATTTTTCAGGGACGCCCTACAGGAAGATTTTGATTTAGAAGTTAATTATAAAAATCTTATAAATTTTAATTTAAAAAATAAATAAATATACTCCATCCTTTCCTCTCTAGGTGTCGTTTTCAAATGTTAGCATCAAACTAGTGAATTATATTTTTTCAATTTTTTTTTATTATACCCTCATTTTAATCCACCAATTTTTTTTTTTTGTTTCGTGCACACTTTCATTTTTCAATAAATTTAATATGTTATTTTTTCTATCGTAACAAACAATTGTTTGTTTCTACAATTTTTTTTTGTTCTACCAACAAAATTATCTCTTTCTTCGACAAATTCCTATTTTCTTACACAATATATCTCTCTTAACAAACAATTGTTAAATTTCTAAATATTGTGCACATCTATTTGATTGTTTTAAGTCAATTTTCAACGAGTCTTCCACTCTTTCTTCCTTTTGAACATTCATGTAGTCTTTTATTTTTGTTTCTCAGATCTATTCTTTTACTTTGCACTTGAAACTCTTAACAATTACTATTCATCTTATTTATAAAATTTTAACTTTTCATGAAACAATAATTATATGTTAACAAGAAACAAACTTTGTTTAAAAAAAAAAAGCAAACAAACTTTGATTTTAAAAAAAAAAATTAGTTTTCTAAATATATAGCAATAATTAGTTTTATTGAAAAAGATAAGAGCAATTGACAAAGGATATAATTGATAAATCATACCCGTAAAATATGAAAATGACAGTTAAATAGAAATGCTAAATCCGCAGTTAAACGACGCTTAAAAAGGAACAGAGGGAGTAGCAAATATATGATAAATTCATATTGTAACAAACTATACTTATCATTTCAATAAAAACAAAATTTATATTATATTTGCTATATTGGTTTTTTTCATTGAAAAATATAAATATAGTTTGTTACAATATAAAAATGCAAAATATCTATAATTATATTATTCCTTAAAAATAATAATCTATATGTATATTATGTTCAAAAGCAAAATCAAAATTTCACAATGACTACTGATTATAATTTATATGTATTAGTGCAATAAAAAGAGCGGAAAAACGGGCACAGAGTGTCTATCTGAACCCTATTTGTTATAATATACTCCCTTTGTTTCTTTTTAAGTGACGTTTAACTGCGAATATATCGTTTCTATTTAACTGTTGTTTTAGTATTTTAAGAGTACGATTTGTCAATTATAGCCTTTGTCATTTACTCTTACCTTTTTTAATAAAACTAATTAATGCTATATATTTAGAAAACTAAAGTTTCTTGTTAAACAAAGTTTGCTTCTAATTATTTTCAAATTTAACCAAAATTTGTTACCTATAACAATGGTTCAATGAAGAGTTAAAATTCTATAAATAAGATGAGTAGTAATTGTTAAAAATTTCAAGTGCAAAGTAAAAGAACAGATCTAAAAGAAAAAAAAATAAAAGACTCCATAAATATTCAAATAAAAGAAATAGTAGAAGACTCATTGAAGTCATTGTTGAGACCTCAGGCTCAGCCTTATCTTTTGTTTTTTTCCCTCCTTTTCTTTTGTCATTCTACCATAAAAAACAAGAGATATAAGTATAACAAACTCCCATGTTTCATACTTCTAGTTTAGAAATTCAAGAAAGTTCTTACAAAAAAAAAAAATCAAGAGAGTCGTTAACATGAACATTACCAAAAAAATTTATATAGTAAAGGGGAAAAAAGAAAATTTAATGCGCGCCAGGTAGGGGTCGAACCTACGACTTTCTGCTTAGGAAACAGACGCTCTATCCACTGAGCTACAGGCGCTTATTCTGACAAGATTTGATTAACCTATCAATATAAAGGTTATTATATATTTGTGAAGTTCCCGCTCAATGTTCCATCAACAAGAAATTCGAAAACCGAGCTGCAAAGTTCAACCCAATTCTCAATCTGAAGAAGAAGAAGAAGAAATTCAACAATGTCGAAAGATCCAATTTCAAGCTTCTGCAACGAATTGGAATCTTTCTGCAATCATCTTCAATCCTCTTCCGACGCTCTTGTTCAATCCATTCATCGCAGACCTGTTCCTCTCAGTACTCTCTCTCTCTCTCTCTCTCTCTCTCTCTCTCTCTCTCTCCCCCTCTCTCTCCCCCTCTCTCTCCCC
>Ga0228711_1004106_pt1 | contig 22539 bp, 9 predicted proteins | sample MedpolnodulmetaG_2_FD_177996 | JGI IMG/M metagenome (GOLD analysis project Ga0228711, IMG submission 177996) | Root nodule microbial communities from Medicago polymorpha collected in Santa Monica, California, United States - brown nodules | ecosystem: Host-associated > Plants > Roots > Nodule...
CAAACAAAAAAAAAAAAAACTTATGATTGTTTGATTCCTGCACCCATCAAATTAATAAAGTACAAGTAGTATTCACCCCATCAAAAAACTATATTCCATTCGTTTTAAAATGAACGTTGTTTAAAGTTTTTTCACACAAATTAAAAAATGTAATAACTATGTCAAAAGACATGATAATTTTACTAAATTAACCTAATTTACTATTGGTGTAATGTTTTGGAAGTAGTGTACATTTAATTAATTAAATGGTACAATTGGAAGTAAAATAATGATTTAATGTTGGAAAATGCAAGTGACATTTATTTTAAAATAATTTATTTTGGCTAAAACGACACTCATTTTAAAACGAAAGGAGTACAAGATAGACATGATTTCAACAATCATCTATCCCTTAAAGTATATATGAAAATTTGTGCATCTAGTTTGTATGTATATTGAAAAATGTTAGGGCTAACAAAATTGATTTTTGGACCTAAATTAAAAATAAATGATTTTCATATATTTTAGGGGCAAGGAACATGTGTTCATATATTTTAAGAATCGAGTAGGAAGTTTACTTGAGAAAAAAATAAAGTATGTGAACTACACCATTTTTTTTTGGGTAGATAGACGAGATGACAAAGTCATCATAAACTCACACACACAAAGTGGAGGTATCGGGATTTGAACCCCGATCATGACGTCCGGCTTAACAATTTCGGTATTTTTATTCAGGACATAATGAACTACAAACATAATCATATCATTCTAGCATCAAGTGATTAATTAGTAATCAAATAATTTGTCCTAGGTGGTAAATGAACTTTACTTAAAAACAAATTGTTCGAGACAATCTAATATTGAATCCTCACGGAAACAATCATTAGTTATGCATGTTTCATTTTTTTTCTGTAGTGGCAGGAGTTTGAACCCAAGACCTTGCATATATTATGCATTGTTTCTATCAAATGAGTTAAACTCAAGATGACATGTTTGTAGACGAAAGTAGAGAGTTAAAAGAAACAAAATTGATAAAAGAAAATTCACATTGCTAAAAGTGTTTCAACCCATATAACAAAATTAAAATGTTAAAGCTTAACAATTTGGCTTGAATTTATGCACTTGCATGATTACGTCTTTTTTAGTATTGCACACTTTTTTCTTAATCATATTATAGATACGAAGCATCCAACTAAATTTTCTTGGTACGCACGAGTTGAGAATCAAATCCCATATCACTTGGACCAACCCATTTATGGTTTTTAATATTACACACTAGCAAAATTAACAATTAAATAAATATCAATATTATTATTGATATGAGCAATGTTATTTGAACAACCATTTCTTGTGACAACTTGTTGGACAACCAAATTTTACAAAGAAGTTTAGGTAGTGACACTAAAATCAAAGCAATAGAGAGAGAAAGTAGAATGATCATGTGAGTATGAGAGAGAAAGTTGTCACAAAAGTTGTCAAAAAATAGTTGGTCAAATATCATTTCTCTATTGATACATATCATAATCTTGTATTGCACTTATATACAATAGAAGGCCAAAAATTTTAGTTGACACTCCTACAATTTTTTCTAACTTGACCACTAGACTCAGCAAGTGGTCCAAGGTTCCCCATTTTGATCATTGAATTGGCAAAATCAGCTCTGAAACTTGAAGGGTTCCTAACATAAGAATCAACTTGGGATTTTGTAGATCCTTCATCAAAAAGCACTTAATCTGAGTGAAAGAGACCCTTTTGGTTTTGCAAGTTCTTGAAATAAGCATTGTCAAATGTCTCTGGGGTGATGGTGTCAAGTGGTGACAAATTTAAATCACCAATTTGATTGCAATGAATTTGCAAAAGATGAATCTATGTTGTTCTCGTTGTAAATCCTTATTCTGAAGAATATACAACTGGCTTCACCAATTGTGTGTGATCCTATAATACAATAAAGTTAATTATAAAATTAATTATACAATTGATAATCATGTTTATCCAATGGTGTTGCACATCCTTAGAAGGTGTGGAACATAGCATAATAAGAATACTACTAGTAATAATATAGGAGACTGTTAATGTGAAAAACATAGGACACCGACACTGCTATATATATATCAATTTATTTATAAAAGATCCAAATTGAAAATAAAATAACATACATGTTCATCTAATTTGAGCAATTTATTTCATTAAAAAAATTCTAAAACAAAATTAAAAGATATTTAATCTTTATTTATCCATCTCCTATCAACAAAAGCTAAAAACGTTGTAAGTGACTTTAATGTCTATAATCTCTCATTGATCTAACATTTCTCAACACATATTTAACTCTTGTATCCTTGATGTGTGGAAGCAAGAGAGAAAAATGTCTGAGTTGTCCGACACGTCTTGTATGAGGGTTATATAGGTGTCGGGCACCGATCCAAGGAGTGTCGGAGTAAAGGAAAAACAATTGTATTAAGGACACTTGTTCGACATGTGTCGTACGAGTGTCATTGAAGTGTTGTATTGACATATCTTGGACACCGCGACACACCTAGTTCTAAAGATGTTTGTGCTTCTTAGGTAATAATAAAATAATAATCTAAAACATTTGATAAATATGCATCTATATTTCCCTCAAAAAATATGCATCTATATGTTTAGCTTGCTACCTGAAAGAGCAACCAATTCTTTACTGTGAAACCTTTGTTGGAGAAAGCAGTAGTAAGGCCCCTTAAATCAGAGAAAGGACCTGGCAAGTCTGAGTTAGCTAAACTAAAACTTGCTGTGGTTGAATTCCGTCTTCCTAATTGAACAGTCCAGCTAGGTCCACCAAGCTGAAATGTGTTCAATATATTAGTTTATAGAGAAATATTTGTTTGACTATAATTCAAGTAAAAATTATTTTGGTACACTATTTTTTTTAACAAATCAAAATGGATATATTGCTCAAAAGAGTAGTAATTCACCCCGCACAAGGTATGTTAAAGTGATGAATCACCCAAAGTCCGAATATTTTGATACATTATTATTTTTTTTTCCTTTCTATTTTTTTCTTTTACGTGTCTAAATATTATGTCTAAATCTTGTGATCACATAAAACATATTTTAGTGTATAACTCTACTAAAAAAGATGGATTCTTTTTTTTTGGTAGTGACCTTATATTTTTTTGGTAGTGACTAAAAAAGATGGATTAATTAGCAATATATAATGCCAGATAAGAAAAAAATGAAATTTGTCTTTAATTATGACTAAAATTAAAGATTAATTTTAAACTTTTAGGTTAAACTTTAAGGAAAAGGTTTGACTTGAAGAATGTATACTTACAGCAACCACGGAATCTCTTGCTGCCACAGCAAGAATATCAGCACAAGAGGCAGTATTAGGGCATAACTTTTCTACTTCAGATTTTATTTTGTGAATTACATCAAAGCCTCTCAGTGAATTAGCATTTGGACCTGCTGTTTTTTCACCTGTGAAACTTGATGTATCGTCCAATAGTACCGATGCATCACATCCCTGAAAATAAAAAACAATATACTTGAACAAAATTAATGGAGACAATAATTTCTAAGGAATTCATTGTAATTAAATATTTGTCAAAAAGAAAAAAAAATGATACGCACTGATAGTGCATTTGTGATATATATAGAAACTTAAACTGATAGCATAATTTGCATTGATTTACAATGGTAAGGCTATACATTTATAGGGAACGTGCATCAATGCTATTAAACAAATTAGCAATAAATCAGCAATAGACAATTACAATTAAATGAAAAGATACTGTAACAATTATCAATTAATACTCCTACAATATATTTTGAGCATTATTTTAGAGTCATGCTAACTTGTACCATCAGGGCACAAGTTAATAATTCCATAAATTGTAAATACTTATTACAAAACATTAATTTTTAATTTTTAGAAAAATAAATTGACACAATTTGCTAGACAAAATGTTCAATTTAAGTTCCTTAACATGTGCCCTAAAGGTACAAATTAGTATTTCCCTTACTTTTAATAAAATGCCTCAAAAATTTTAGCATAAGTTTTTTTTTTAAGGAAAAAAATTGAGCATTAGTACTTTACGTCATTACTCATTATACATGTTTAAAAATTAATTTTAGTGTTTAATTACAATGAAGTGTATAATGTCTAACAATCAATAGTAAACAAATATGCAAATGGGTTAGATCAAGCCTTAAAACTAAATTGTTGATGGTACATAAAGAGAGAGAAGACATAAGTATTCCGAAGACTTGAATATAGTCATATTAGTCATATTTGTAGATATATGTATTTTTCCGTTCTATACTATTAACATGAATGATGTGAGTTTGTTCACAAATTCATCCTTTTTGTTTTAAGCGAATTTGGATTTGTATTGTATCGATGTACTCTATCAATTTGAATGAATGAATATGTTTTATTTTTGTAAAAAAAAAGAGAGAAGAAGATGAAAAGTGAAAGGACTTGCTTGAACAAAACAATCATGGAAATGAAGACGGAGCAGAGAGGCTCCCATGCGAGCCTCAGTATTCACTGCAGAGATCACTTCTGTTTTAATAGTTGAAAGCACAAGAGGACACGTTTTGGAATAAAAGTTAGAGGACAATTGAGCTGAAATTGTGCCAATAAGGCAAAAGAGTACGAAAAAATGAACTTTGGTGAACTTTGGAAAAAACATTATATATAAGAAGATGAAGGGAAATGAGATATTTATAATTAGTGCTTTGTGTGGTTATTAAGGCCTTGAAATGTGTCACGTATTTATATATGAGAGTTGCCTTAGACTATGAGAGTTGCCTTAGACTAATTTGTTTTATTCTCTTGTTAGTATTTTGCCACAAGGATTAAAAAACTAGGTTTGACTAAAGGAAAGGAGGAAGTTGCATAATATAGTTTTTTTTTTCCTTTTTTAGCGGAAGTGACATAATAGTTATACGGCTAATTAATCAATAAATATTTTTTTACTTTTTTGTATCTTTTACAAAATACATTTTTATTTGTATTACCAAATCATTACTTATGAAATTCTAAATTATTTAAATCTAAGCTAAACGCAATTTCATTGCATGTTCCAAAATTTATTTTGTATAAACACTTAACTCATGCAATTACATTTCAACATTTTTTCAAATATATTATTTTACTTAGTCTATCAAATACCAAGTTTACGTTTTTTGAAATAAAATTCTTTGAATATATACTAATGATAAATTATAAATATCAAGTTACAACTGGTCATAACCACCCCGACCAACGGGTACCTGTGCGGATGTACGGGTATCTTACTAGTTAATTAAGCTATCGTAATCGAATTCCTACACATGATAACTTGGTTAAGCATTGAATGATTTAAAATAATGCTAATTTTTGTGTGAGCGGTTCTCCGAAGGAAGAAAATATTGATCATCTATTTTTATGTAAATTTTTTAGGATTATTTAGGGTCTAGGTATGCAATGGTTCAAAATTCATTTAGTGAGTCCGGTATATTTGTCTAATCATCTTGTATAATTTGGTGATTTAGATGGTATTTTTAAAAGTATTCGGCCTTCAATAAATATGATTTGGATAATTTGTGTTTGAATTCTTTTGAAGGAAAGTTATAGTCTTACTTTTCACCGTAAGGAGGAATCAATTATTCATTTGTTCCACAAAGCTAAACGTTTATCATTTTGGTGGTTGAAAGTGAAAATTTCAAATTTAGTTTTTAACCTTCAATTTTGGCGACTTAATCCTATTTTGTGTATGAGTTTTGTCACATAATTTTCTAGGTTTCTGATTCTTTATTTGGTGTTTTAAAGAGGCACTAAATCCCCACAAGAAATTAAGTGCACCTAAACAAATTTCCAAAATTTGAAGTAATGCTTCTACCAACAATATCACCATTCCATACAAAGTAATGGTCCAACCTAAAAACAACGTCCAAGATACTTGCTTAATGTCCTCAACTACCTCCCCAAATTTTGGATCTTTGTGCTAACTTTGGTTATCATTCCTCACCTTCCAAATTAGCAAAGAGTTTTATGCGAAATCAAAGTACACTCTTCAATCCTTTACACTTCCGAATCAATGATGCAACAAGAGGGAGACAGTGTAACATTAATTGCCACGAATAACCAACACTCTGGAGGGCGCATATAGCATTCCCAAACTTTTGTCAATCTCTCACATTTTAGCACATCCAATCAAAGTATGTTAATATTTTCTTATTTGTCAGGTTTTAAAAGCTTAGCTCAACCAAGTGAACATCATCCCTATTAAGAGGCCTTGACATCTCCAAAAGAAAGTACTTAGGATATATTGAAATCATCCTAATTAATCAAGGAAGAGGGGATCACTTTAACAATCAAGTCATTAGAGATAATCCACTCAAAAAAGTCATTAGGGATAATCAAAATTCTACTTAGGGTACAAAGAGTTATCCGTTTGATTTGAACAACTCAGTTTGGCTCGATAGTTCAAATCAAATGAACCAAAAGATAAAAAAATAACTATATACCACAATGTTATTATTGATACCGATTGACAATTTGAGATTGAGTTTGATGCGATTTATGATTACAATAAGAAGCTTATAACCTTGTATTGAACTTATACAATACAAGGCCAACAATTTTAGTTGACACTCCTACAATTTTTTCTAACTTGACCACTAGACCCAGTAAGTGGGCTAAGGTTCGCCATTTTGAACATTGCATTAGCAAAATCAACTCTGAAGCTTAAAGGGTTCCTAGCGTAAGAATTAACTTGTGATTTTGTGGATACTTCATCGAAAAGCACTTGATCCGAGTGAAAGAGACCCTTTTGATTTTGCAAGTTCCTGAAATAAGCATTGTCAAATGTCTCTGGAGTGGTGGTGTCAAGTGGGGACAAATTTAAATCACCACCTATTCTGGGACAACTTGATTGTAATGAATTTGCAAAAGATGCATCTATGTTGTTCTCGTTGTAAATCCTTGTTCTGAAGAATCTACAACTGGCTTCACCAATCGTGTGTGATCCTATAATACAATAAAGTTAGTTATACAATTGATAATGAGACATATTTATAGGATGGAATGAAAATTGGATAGACGGACACGAGAGTGCCTAAACACTAGTATAATAAAATTAGGGTTTGTCTGAACTAAAAGTAGTAATTTTTTTTTTATTGAAAAACAATAATTATTTATTAAAAAAGTTATATATTTAATATAAAATATACAAGTTAAATTCCAATACGAATTCACTATTTTCAACTTCTTAAAATTAAACCCGTAAAATTATACTAATATGCATCTATATATTTAGCTTTCTACTTGAAAGAGCAAACAATTCTTTAAATGTGAAATTTTTGTAGGAGAAAGCAGTAGTAAGGTCACTTAAATCAGATGAGGTAGTAACTATAGTTACCTGATAAAGCAACCATTTCTCTGGATGTGAAACCTTTATTGTTAAAAGCATTGATAAGACCACTTAGATCAGAACCAGGACCAGGTAAATCTGAGTTAGCTGAACTAAAACTTGCTGTGGTTGAATCCCTTCTTCCCAATTGAACAGTCCAACTAAGTCCACCAAGCTGAAATGTGTTCAATATACAAATTATTTCGGAACACTGTATATTTTAGGCTTAGTTTTAGCCCCTTAACTTTCTCAAAGTTGCGATTTTGACCCCCTAAAAAATAAAACAACAAAACAGCTCTCTAAGTTTTGCACATGTGGCAGTTTTGGCCCCCAAAGCTGATATTGAATCGGTCTACGCTGACGTGGCACCCTAAGTGAGGTGCCACATGTTATTTTTTTTAATTTCTTTTTGCCTTGGGGGGTTAAAACTGCTACAGTTGCAAAACTTAGGGGGTTGTTTTGTAGTGTTTTTTCTTAGGGGGTCAAAATCGCAATTTTGGAAAAGTTAGGGAGCTAAAACTACAATTAAGCCTATATTTTATGTTTTTTTTTTATTCTTATTTTACTTTTTTTTATATGTGTGCCTAAATATAAACCTTGTGACCATATAAGACCTTCTCTATAGTATATAAATCTACTAAAAATTTGGATTAATTAGCCATATAACGTACGAGAAAAGAAAACATGAAATTTGTCTCTAATTATGACCAACATTAGAGTTTTTTTTTTCCGTTTATATAAATTACGTATTTTACACATTCAACCGATGAATTAAAAAAAAAGTTTGACTTGAAGAATGTATACTTACAGCAACCACGGAATCTCTTGCTGCCACAGCAAGAATATCAGCACAAGAGACAGTATTAGGGCATAACTTTTCTACTTCAGATTTTATTTTGTCAATTACATCAAAGCCTCTCAGTGAATTAGCGTTTGGACCTGCTGTTTTTTCACCTCTGAAACTTGATGTATCATCCAATAGTACTGATGCATCACATCCCTAAAAATAAAACACAATATACATGGACAAAATTAATGGAGATAATAATTTCTAAGGAATTCATTTTAATTAATTATTTGTCATTTTCAGCACTTCTTTTTTAAGAAAATTTTTGTTTTCATCACTTGTTACTAAAGAAGTTAACTAAGCATGATTGTTTGTCGAGTTTTGTTCAATCAAATAATAAATAAATCAACCAGTTGGTCTTATTTAACAGATTGCTGACAATTTTCAAACAAATGTTTTGTTTTTTGTTGGAAAAGTCCACTTTTAGTTTTAGCCATTATTATTAAGTGCTAAAATTGAATTTTTTATCAAAATATTTTAGTTAAAATAATGTGTAGGGCTATGTGTGTTGTCTTGTTTTAAACTAATTAGATAATTTTTTATATCATATTAATTTTTTAGTTTTAGAAAATTATTGATATATACTTTTATATATACTTATTGAATCATTGTTTAATTCATATATATCGACAGTCTAAAAATTGTTTAAACTGTCTATCAATTATAACTATTCCACTTTTGAGTTTCATCATACTTCACAGAAAATGCCTCCAAAATATTTGAGCACTACTTTACATCATTATGCATGTTTAAAAATTAATTTTAGTGCTTATAATGAAAATGTATCATATCTAACAATTTAATAAGTGAACGAGTATGCAAATGTGTAAGATCATGTCTTAAAATTAAAATGTCCTAAAATAAATTATTCGTGGCACATAAAGAGAAAAGAAGAGAAAAAGTGAAAGGACTTGCTTGAACAAAACAATCATGGAAATGAAGACGAAGTATTGATGCCCCCATGCGACGCTCATTGATCAAAGCAGAAATTACTTCCTTTCTAATGGTTGAAAGCACAAGAGGACACGTTCTGAAGTAAAAATTAGAGGACAATTGAGCTGAAATTGTGCCAATAAGGCAAAAGAGTACAAAAATATGAACTTTGGTCATTGGAAGGTTCATAGTGGCAAATGCAAATGCAAATGCAATTTATACTTCAAGAAAGAATTATTTATAAGAAGATGAAGGGAAATGAGAGATTTATAATTAGTGCTTGTGTGTGGTTAAGGCCTTGAAATGTGTCACGTATTTATATGCGAGTTGCCTTAGACAAATCTGTTTTATTCTCTTGTCGATATTTTGCCACAATGATTAAAAAACCTATGTTTGACTACAGGAAAGGAGGAAATGGCATACTATAGTTATACGCCTGCTTAATCATTGAGTTTAATGGTATAGTCAAGATGAAATTAATTAACTTTATTTTTTCAATTTCTTTTAATAAAAATGTTAGTAATTAGTTGTTAAATTAATTTTTCTCATATGATCGAGTTTGAACTCATAACTTACAGAACTTTTATAACTTACCTCAAACCAATTAAACCATCCAATTTTCTATTTTTTATTCAAATATACTGACTTGTTAAAAGTCTTTTGGGTTCTATTTTCTTTTTAAACAAAGAGGGCATGCAAAGACATTGCTTTGTAGAAAAAAGATTGATAAACGTCCAAAATTATTTGACATTTTGAGAGATAAAAAGATAAAAAAGAGTAATGTAATATGTTATTGATGTGATTTAAAAAGATATATAAAGAGAGAATAATATGTTGAATAAGTGTATAAAACTTAGGGGTGTTAAACCTTTTTTTTGTCTTATAAAGATAGTGATGATCTCAATTAGTTGGCTCTAAAGATACTATCAATATCATTTATAGCACATACATTAAAAAAATAGTAAATAATTGAATAGAAAGTGTATGTGTGTGTGGTGGGGGGGGCATAAATCAACCCTACATAGCAAAAGTGTACACGAAAGCGAAAATTATGAATATTCCACCTATTAGCCAAGAACTCATCCCTAACAAAAGTAGAATTATTCATCAATCCAGATAATATTTGAGGGGATTTTCTAGGATTACCACTTAATTATAGATATATTTGTGTTTGGATCCTTTGCATCGTGCAAAGTGCTGTAAAACCATGCAACCATATCTACAACAAATCCCTATTCATGCATCACAAAGTGCAAAAAAAAAAAAAAAAAAAAGTGCAAACGACCATAACCATCGCTAGAATTAGTTATGCCAAATCCCTTCCTTATAAGAAGACCAACAAGCCAAAATTTTATTTACTTTACAAAATAGATATCATTAGCTAAATGGGTGTAATTGTCAAGCTATGAGTATTTTTCTATTAAGTGAAGGGGTGTAAGTAATTGTCAAGCTATGAGTATTTTTCTATTAAGTAAATGGGTGTAAAACAGAATTATTTTAGGAGTTTAACTATGATATATTGTCAGCATAAAAAAATTATTTCGTCAATAAATTACAACTAATTATATGTGTAATTTTATAAGTAATTATAATTAAAGTTTAACCTTTTTAATAATTCATAAATTATGCGTGACATACATTATAGATTATTCTAATCACTAAGAGTAAGTTTTTCATTAATTAAAACATTCCAAATTATGGTAATGCAATATGTGCAGAGAGTTCTTACCGGAAACAAGTCAAAACTAGCATATATCCTTTGGAACATAATAGGGAGAGAGGTCAAAGAAGCAATGTTCTTTGGCTTGTGGCGTTAATTATTTAATCAAACAAGTTGCTTACTTGCTTATCTTGTTTTAGTTTGAATTAAAAAAAAATATTATTAAGGGTCCATACCAAGAAATAAGATCAGCCATCACGAGAACAAAAATCATATAAGTATTATTTACTTGAGGCAAAGTCAATTACGTATAGCATTATTTAGTATATCCATATACATGCATGCTGCATAATACATTCAGTAGTAGCCAGCTCACTTCCACATTCATACGTTCTAATTTCTTCGTTGCTGATTTCATCTTTGTCTTGTTATTTATTTTCATAATGTCTTTGTTTTAATGCAAGTTTTAGGATTGGGGCTTAGCCCCTTTTATTTACAAAATGTAAATTAATACAAGTTGGAGGATAATGAAGAATTTTTGTATTTGGTTGGAATTATTTAAGAACATAGTCGTGGTTGTATTAGAACAGCTTTGGTGAATTCTGTTGTATTGTTAACTTGTTTAGTGGCACTCGTTGTCCTTGTGCTTTAATCTAATGAACTTTTCTGCAATTTAAAAGAAAAAAAAGAAAAAAAATGGATTAGGTGGTAATCGGGCTTAAGACATTAGCCACAGTTCTTCTTTCTGAACAATTTTTAATGTTTAATAATTCTATAAAAATCAAATATGTTTTAGACGTTTACTTTAATTATTTGCACTTTTGAATGCCACAAAAAATGAGTAATTAATGTGTACATTCAAAGTAATTTAGGAGGTGCAAAAAAATATCTATTCCTTTATTTCCCTCTATTTTTGTTGTAGGAGATTGGCCTTGTACTAGCCTTTTTCAAACAAATTATCAAATTTTGTATGAATACTGCTCTTCTTCCAACACATCGTGCTCGCGCCCAATCGAAATACCAAAAATACTCCTGCGTGAGTTAACTCACATACAGGTGTTAAAATATGCGCATCTTAGCATGCGCTGCACAACTTAACTCACGCTGCGTGTTGTTTTAAAGACAAGCAGAATCTCATTTCCTCATCTAAAATCTCCAAAATCTCTCTCAAATCACCAAAATCCAAAATTCCTTCAAGTTCAAATTCAAACAATAGTCCATTAATAAGTAAATTTTCATAATCAAACACCATTAAACTTTTATGTTTATATGTTAGATTTTTTCTCTTAAATTAGAAATTTTTTAGATTTAGCGTTTGTTTAAATTTTGGTTTTTTGGCAAGAAATCATACAATGTTTACATGAAAATGACTTGTGTTGCTTAAATGTTTAGATGTTTGCATGCTTATGCTGTAGTTATGAGTTTTAAGGTTTATGTATAATTTGAACTCCAAGTGTTTGATGGATTGTTTTTAATTTCTTATTGTGTAGATTTGAAACAATGACCGATATGTTCGACGTTCAAGCACAATTCAACGGTGGAGAACCTCAGAGGTTGAAAGTTCGGTACATTGGTGTCACGTTATGTATAAATGTCCGGAGGGTGGAATCGGTTATGTATCAAGGATCAACTGAGTGAATTCAACCCCTGAGGGTGGAATACGTTATGTATAAATGTCCAATGCTCGACGATGGGAGAATATCATTCAGTTGGGTGGAATTAACGAACGACGGTAGCGTTAGGAGCACGTTTTGGGAGCACATCATGTTCCAGTGGATCGATGTGCGGGTAACGTTACTGAGATTAACTGAAGATATTCTCAAGAGTTTAATTCCGCCAGAAGATCGTGATTTGGTAGAGAATGCACCTTCCAACTACAACAATTGTCTTACCTCTAAAATGGGGTAATTCAAACTTGTTAAACGACAGTTCCCAAGCATTCTCCCAGAAGTTCTATTGTTAAAAGATTAAATTCTTTCTAGTTTGGTTTAGATGAAGGTATTCAAGTGTCAAGGAATGCACCCCATTCTTTTGACACTTGAATACCATCATCTAAACCAAACTAACAAGAATTTAATCTTTTGAATGAAACATTAGAACTTCTGGGTGAATGCTTGAGAGCTGCCGTTTAGCAAGTTTGAATTTACCCCATTTCAGAGGTAAGACAATTGTTGTAGTTGGAAGGCTCTACCCGAATGTAATGTAATGATAAGACATATTTAGGAACTTTATGTAACATAATGTAACTTTTATTCGAATTTTTTTAATACACAATTTTTATTCGAATTCACGCTGAATTTAATTAGTCTTTATTCGAATTTATTTAATACGCAATTTTTTTCCGAATCCACGTTGAGTTTAATTAGTCTTTATTCGAATTTATTTAATATGCAATTTTTATTCGAATTCACGCTGATTTTAATTAGCCTTTATTTAATTTTTTTTTAATACGCAATTTTTATTCGAATTCACGTTGAGTTTAATTAGTCTTTATTCGAATTTATTTAATACGCAATTTTATAAGTGTACACGCTGAGTTTAATTAGTCTTTATTCGAATTTTTTTAATACGCAATTTTTATTCGAATTTTTTTAATACGCAATTTTTATTCGAATTCACGCTGAGTTTAATTAGTCTTTATTCGAATTTATTTAATACGCAATTTTTATTAGAATTCATGCCCAAATTAATTAGTCTTTATTCGAATTTTTTTATTCTATATAAATAAAAAGAATGGAACAAAAATAATACATAAATAACAAGAAAAAAAAATTAAACAAAAATAATCATAAAATAAATGCGAATATAAATAAAAAGAATGGAACAAAAATAATACATAAAACATCTCATTTTATTAATATGATTTATACAATTACAATAACTGGTACATTTTATTCGAATTTACTAAATCTACTTCTTTGGAGTAAAAAGAGACCAACTGTGGGGTAAAAAGAGACCAACCTTGGGCTACAAAGAGACCGATATGATTGGGGTAAAAAGACATCAACCCTTGGGGTAAGTCTAAATCAGGTTCTTTTTATACCCCAAGAAAATTCTTTTTACCCACGGTAAAAAGTTTTAGGGGTAAAGAGAAGCAGATTTAGGTTCCCAACGGTTGACCTCTTTTTACCCCATGTCGATCGGCCTATTCTTACCCCTCTATTGGCCTATTTTTACCCCTCGATTGGCCTCTTTTTACACCAAAATAAAGACAAAAAAAAAGAAGGAAAGAAGGAAAAGAATAAGGGGAGAGAGTGAGAATGAGAGATGGTGTGATGAAATGAGGAAGTTTGGAGAGGTATTTATAGGTTGGAATGGTAACATAGGTTATAACTACAATAAATGTAGACAAAAAAAACTTATAAAACATGTAAAAAAACGTGTAGAATGAAGGTTGAAAAGCTGACCAACGTCAAAAAACGTGTGTTCTTGAGATCAGACCACCGGTCAACATGTGTGAGTTAACTTGTGCACAAGCCAGTGGTGCGTGACTTAAGTCACACTGAGATATAAGGTGCGTTAGTTAAGTCACACAACGTGACTTAACTCGCGCATGAGTATATCTGGAAATTCAGTTGGGCGCGAGCGTTTTGTGTTGGGAGAAGAATCCTTTTTGTATGAGGATTGCTTTTCTTGCCCTCAATGCCCCCCACCCCTCTCTAAAAAAAAACTAAAACCATTTAACACTTTCGGTAGATAACTCACAAAGGGCATTTTTCAACATAAAGAGATATTCAGGGTTTTCGGGTGGGAATACCGTTTAATATACTTTACAAAAAAAATTCAAGGGTTATCGAGTGGTCATTTTCAACATAAAGGGCATTTTTCATTGAAGAATCACCATCATTGCTGCATATTCCGCTACCATCATCGTTGCTTCCACCGTGAGAACACGACACCCTCCCAACGATGTCGTTTCTCATCTCAGTTGCCTTCTTTTTCCTCTTTTTTCCGCTAGCATGTAATTAAAAATGATATTGAAGGTTTTTTTTTTTTTTGTATTATAAACTGGTTTTGGATCGAATTTGAACCGGATTGAACCGAATTTGCAAAAAAAAAAGTTTTTTATGAAAGAGGTTTAAGAATTGAACCAAACCTTAAGTTTGGTTTAGTTCTTAACCATGCACACCCTTAGTTACGGCCACTCATAACCAAAGGTTATGCCTTAAGCCTAATTACTTTAATTTTGTGCTTTTTTTTCTCTTAGGCATTTGGTTGATCACTTGTAATTGCTAGTGTTAAAGGCTTGTATTCTGAATGACGCACATAATCAAAGTGCATAGTTTATAAATAGATCATGCCTTAGCATGATTTCTCACCATTTATACAACATAAAATCACATTATCTTGTAATTTGTTATTTTATGAATAATTGTTTCCTTGTTTATTTTCTTGTCTTTACTTTTATTTATGAAGCTCATCATTATGATGAGTGAGTAGTTCTTCATTGTCTTGGAATTATGGCAAGTAATCTTATGATAAACTTTTGATGATCCTCTTTTTTTCTTTTGTTGTGAAAACTCAAAACCCTAATCTAGTCTTATTGCTTTTCAAACAAATCATACATATGATTGTTTGAGCTTGGTTAATCAAGAAATTGATATAAACATAACAAGATCAAACCATTATATGACTATAATCAGTCAAACCTTTGGTATTAATGAAGTAATGAAAGTTGATATCTAAAGAATTGAATGATTATTGTAATTTGAAATCTTAGGCGATCACTTTGTTGAAAGAGAAAGAGGTTTATGAAAATATAAGGTTAGAGAAAGGTCTTGAAGTATGAGAATAACCTAAAGGTTTTTGAAGTGTAATGAATAATAAGGTGCAATGCCCCTTGAAGTATGATCAAGCCATAAATATTTAACAACTATTACGACCACCCGTAACTAGAGGTTATGGCCGTAATGTCGTAATGTCTTTAATTTTGTGGTTTTTCCTCTTAGGCATTTGGATGATCACTTGTAATTGCCAGTGTTAAAGCCTTATATTTTAAATGATAAGCACAAATCAGTGTTTAGACTATAAATAGGTCAAGCCTTAGCATGATTTCTCACCATTTTTACATCATAGAATCATGCTATCTTGTAATTTGTTCTTATATGATTAATTTTTCCCTTAGTTTATTTTCTTGTCTTTGTTTATATTTAGGAATCCCATCGTAATGATGAGTGAATAGTTCTTCACTGTCTTGATATCATGACAAGTAATCTTATGATGAACTTTCAATAATCCTCTTCTTTTTTTCTTTTTCTCATAACGAAAACTCAAAACCCTAATCTAGTCTTAATGCTTTTCAAACGAATTATATATATGATTGTTTGAGCTTGGTTAGTCCAGAAATTGATATAATCATAACAAGATCAAACAATCATATGACTATAATTATTCAAACCTTTGGTATCAATGAAGTAACAAAAGTTGATATCTAAATAGCGTTGAATTGTTATTGTAATTCAAAATCATAGACATTAATTTGATTGAAAGATAAAGAGGTTGATGGAAATATAAGGCTTGACAAAGGTCTTGAAGTTTGAGAGTAACCTAAAAGTTTTTGGAATGTACCAGGTAATAAGGTGCAATGAGTCTTACCAACATAGAAATCATGGGAATATGGAGCTATGTTGATAAAGCACACCCTTTGTTCTTGCAAGAGGACAAAAATATTTTGAAGAGCTACATCATCCTTAAGAAATGATTTTTCATGACATTAGAAAAGGTTAGGAACTAAGAAGTGTTCATTTTAATGATAAACTCCAAAATTTCAAGGCGTTTTTAATAAATTGCATAGTTTCAAAACCAAAACCAATCATCAACTCTCAAACAAATACATATTCTAACTAACTAAACACTTAGAAAAGTAAATCACATTGAGATTCACAAGTCTACATGGATACAATACTCTTTCTATTACGACGATATACCTATACACATTTGAGACATATCTTTATTCTTCACGTGATATCTTGATTTGTCGATTTACATGATTTCTCACTACAAAACACTCAAAATACCTATGGAGTTGAATGGTCTACGATAAAAGTGAATTACAACGAATCGAGTAAAAGCAATACAATATGTTCCTCAGATTATTGACAACTCCTCTAACTCTCATCCTATTTGTCTTCAAATGCAAAGAAAATTACTAAAAACATAACCAAAAATATCATTTGATGTTCCCTCATCAAATACTCTTTTTATTACGACGATATACCTATACACTTGCATACGTATCACTTCCGCATCCACTAAAATACAAAATGTTACTACCATAACTTGAAACTTGTAAAATGTGTGCCATTCATTTCTTTTCCAAACTATCCATAATAAGATGTTGATGACAAGCCATATCAATATTATGTAAGGGCCATTGAAGTGGTAGGCACCTCATATTTTGGCAGAATTTGATGGAATCACGGATATTGTTTCACTTGGATATATATGCGCAAATTTGAAGCTTATAAAACAAGACAAAAAAGTGCACTGGATTTATTAGTATGCATCCATCATTTTGATTAGTCCGTGTTCTTGATTGCTTGCAACACTGCTTGCTTCACCACTTGCGCATTGATACTATCGTCCTTATGAGTCTGCATAATAATATTCAACGAGAATCACATGAGAGGGGAATTTGGCCTCATCGTATATATATATTTTTACCAATATTTAACACCTTTAGACAACAAATAATTAATTAATGCAACTTCTTTCTTTTGTTGGCTAGTTTATTAGACAAGGATTGAGACTGAAATATTCCAAATGAAAGAAAAATAGGTATTTCAAGAGTTTTGTCTCCTTAGAAAAGATCAAAATTAGAGAAAAAGAAAACAAAATCTTCTCTCTAGTCAATAAATTAAGTAATAACATTAAATCAAATTCTTCTTAAAGAAACATTTAAATCAAATTATAAATGGTTTATTCTTTATAGAATTTTCTCCCTAATTTTTGTTAGTTAGTAGATCCATCTTATTCAAATTGAATTAATCAAGTAATCACGTGAGTTTTAGGTGCTCAAGGGTACTCTTCACCAATAAATAAATATAAAAAAAAAAGGCACACTAGTGCAACAACATTCTCTTATTCAGCTAAATCATGCAAATTTCACTCTCATAAGCAGTCGAGCTTATGTGAATTTCAACTTCTCTTGGTAAGTATATACTTTAACTTTGAATATTAACTTTCAAATGAGTCAATGAAATCAAACTTGTAAAATAGAATTGGATGTTTTATTCTCAAAGTCATTAAAAGGGTACAACATTTATTTTGATTGGTAATATATCGTTATATGATGAAAACCCTGAATAGCCCATGAGTACCCTTTAGAACTCCAAATGTATATTCTTTTTTATATGATCAGAATGAATAAATTGTTTCATCTAGCAAGAGCTCAACATATATCTAGCACGAGCACAGCATATATTTTATCACATATATAATTTGTGTGTAAAGAAAAAAAGTTAGTTAATCACTAAAAAAAGAGTATACTAATGTGTATTTATGCGTTTGCTTTGCACCCAAATTCCATACCCAAATATTTGGGACCATGCAAGACTTCATCAATATTTATATACCTGATGGTATTATATGCTCCTTTGAGCTCCAAAAGCATTAAGATTTTCTCACCACAATTGTACAACGCTCACACGTGTTTTTCAACATATATATACTCACTAAGTGAGATGATACACAGTAAGAACCTCTTCTATATATTGGTTTTAAAAATCATGATAATCCAATTAGTCTAGTTAACCAGTTTAGTCACTTAAATTATTTATAAAGCTATAAAGAGATTAAGGATTAAAGAGAAATTAAGGACTAAAGAGAAATGGTAGACAAATTAATCGTATTTATTGTCTTACATCTCCTCCCACAGCTTCTAGCTGGAAAGTGTCTTCACAAGAAACCCTAGCATCAAGTACATCAAGTCCCAGATCTTCAAAAGCTTCCAGTATTGACACCAACATACCAGGGCTATTCTTTTCCAAAAGCACATTAATCAGGAAACCCTTTTCTAGGGTTTTCACACTCACCTACAAAAATAAAATAAAATTATGATTAGATATGAATAAATTTATATAAATATGCAAAAGATGCAGTAATCAATTTTATTTTTTTTGAAGTAATAGAGAATTTTTTTAATAAAAAATAGAGAACAAGAGGTACTCCAAGCTATATATAAAAGAAGAGAAATAGAGAAATTTCACTTCCAAAATAAAAATATTTTGATATTGGAAAGGAACTTCATATAACAAATATTTCACTTCCATTAATGAAATAGAGAAAACCCACTTCCAAAATAAAACTAGAAACAATAATATTACTTGGCATGCCAATATATAATACACCAATAACAAGTACTACCATAGGTTGCTCATCCATTTGAGGAGTTGAGGACTCAACGTTTCCTAACTCAGAGTTCATTCTCTCCACTTTTTGCTTCAACTCTTCTATGTATTTGGAGGCGTCCACAATAATTGAGGCTTTCTTCATCTGCCAATTACCCATTTGAAACTAATTAAATACATAATGATTACAATTTTTTTAGAGAAATATGCGGAAGGTTCACATTAAAGGAGTAACATTTCTCCCACTTCTAACAAATTAATTACTAACATTAACATTTACATGTAAGAGAAACATACTTGATATCACACACACAAAATATTGAACTCTTCGTTTAGGTTATATGCTGGCTTCTTATAGAGATAAAGATAGATACGTATATTTAGAGTTATACAATTTTTTTGTATATTCTCTTTGCCATAAAAAAAAACTCACACATAAAACACATAGAGATAGAGATAGATATGTATAAACCAATTACAGCAGTTGAGTTTGTGACATCTCGAAGTTGTTGGAGAGCCACTCTTCTTCGATCCTTTGAGTCCATGCTTCTTATAGCTTCTGTCTAGTTGATGATTTTGGTTTTCTCAACCTTTGGCTCCATATGTGGTGGCTTTGTAGGTTTTTGTTTATTTTTTTTGTCAAGTATCCTAGTGGCCCAGAGCACACAATTTAATTGTGGAGAAGTGAAGTGTCTGAGGTTCAAATCCCGGCTCCTGCATACAATATATAATATCCCTACCAACTGAGCTAAGCTCTCGGGGATGGTTTTTTCTTTTTTATATAATAAGCTTACAAAATATTATTAATATGTGATCTCTTGTTTGTTTGCTTGACGACTACCTAATTATTCCCCACAACAAATTATTCTTTTTCACTTGTGATTTACAAAAGTGACCCTACAATTTACATGACTATTAACTTGAAAAATGGTTATCCTTTTGCTTTTGGTATAAAATGCATTTAAATTTGATTAAACCTGGAAATAATCTTTTTCCAGCTTGAGAAAGTAATGAGTCCTCTTTCTATATCTATTAGAGATATGGAAAATAATATTGATAGAACTTGTGATTTTGAGAAATATATAGAAAAATGAAATGGAAAGTAATATTGATTATGAGCAAATAGGTGCATCAAGTAATACATATTAAGACTTATATAACCAATTAGACCAACTAATTTAACTAATATGTAATTAACTTTTACATCTTTAATAGCCTCCATCAAACTTGGAATGTATTTACAACACCACATGTTAGCTTGTGAAATATAAAAAAGATTGTCAAAAAAATCGACAAAATAAAAAAGAATATGAAATGTCTAATTATATCGACAAAAAATGCTTAATCATCCATGTTTTGTATGGAGATAAACTAAAATGTCAAGTAGGCTAAATTGAATTTTGATTGTTTAATTAACCATCACCTTTATGGATAGAAGCTACAGTGTCAATTAGGCTATAAGAAGAATGAATTTTGATTGCTTAACTATCCATGATCTTTGTGGAAGCTAAAATGACAAAGTTGATAAAAGAATGAATTTCGAATATTGATTAACTATCCAGCATCTTCATGGACACTATAAAAAAACAGTCAAATATTAAGACGGAACGTCATGACAAAATTTTATTTCCGTCACACAACAATCAATTTTTTCATAATTCAAACGCAGTCTTTCAACCATCTTTATTCAATAATAATTTGGCGGCATACATTATCAGGGGGCCGAGTTTCCATCTCGGTTTAATTAATTTGGGATGGAAATAAAATTCAGTAACCATGTTCCATCTTAATTTGACTGTTTTTTTGTAATGACTTTCCTAAATAGCTATTGTGTTAGTTTTTATTTCACCTGTGCTTCTTTGATTTACATTTTATATGAATAAAAATTATTGTGATTTTTGTTTATTACTTAAATTTAATATATTAATTTTTAAAGTAAAATTATTTTTTCTGTATATTATGTCTCCTTGTAAAACTATTGCCAGCTCCACCACCGATAGCGATGTCCTAAAAACAGCTTATGCATGCATGGCTTAATATATAATCTCTTCTATGACTTACTGTTCTAGACAAGAATGCCATAACATAATTAGTTTGTCTATTAGCACCATTAATTAAATTAACTAGGATTTCCTCAAAATCATTCTATGATTGGATATTTTAATGAAAGAAATATAATAAGTCCAAATCGCAAAGATGAGCCACGCCTACTACAATTCTCTTGAGGATGGTAAGAGGAAATTTCCTCCTATCTATCTTTAATTAATATTTTGTAAGAAGAACAATGATATATATTATTTGGAGCATATATATCAGAATCGTATGTTTGTCTTTTTATTTTTCTTTGATACAGAGTTTTGAAGAGTGCTAGACAAAATTATGATCAATTTAATAATTGTTTTTGGACTTGGCTGATGCCCAATCCAAACTTCACGAAGTCAAGGTCCACTTCTCCGGTCATTTAAATTGTTGGAGATCTCGTAAAAAATTATTAGTGTAATTCTGAATTACACATGAATGTGTGTATTATTGGATACGAATGAAAGTGACAATGGTATTTACGCTTGTAGTATATGAGAAGGATTGAGTAACAACAATAATTGTTATTGTGAGTTTAATATTTGAAAAATTGTTATCGTGAGTTTAGCTCAATTGATAGAAACGTTGTATAATATAGACATAGGAACACATTGATAACCCGGTGCTGCTAAATTATGGGGGACAAAGAACATCGTCTTTTCATGATGGATCACCACACATTGGTGTGAGCTAGGGTTCTCAGCTAAAACCAACACGAGTTCGCAATGTTTGTTCTAGACATGAGCTAAACACTCACTTTGTTTATAAATGACTTGGAATTGTTGTTGGACGATCGAAAACAGGTCATGAAGGAGGTTGTTCGTCTCCTGGCTTCCAATGAAATGTGGCATCTATTAAATACTCAGGCGCAAGGAGGAACATCTTGGCTTTGTGGTTGATTTGGGGCATTATTAGAGATGATGATGACAACGCATTTGCTCTATCTACTTGATGGAGTTATGGATTATTGATGATGGTGTTGACCACTTCTTGCTGTGTCTAGTGTTGTCATGCGTCTTAGAACAAAATAGTAGTGATTTTTTTATATTTGATTCCTACATATGACGCCACTAATTCTTATCAGACCTAGATTGAGTGATTGTGAACAACAACTACTCCACAAAGAGGTGGTGTTCCTCAAACCATCTTTTTAGGGTTTAGGGATAATGTCAATGGACATGAGTCATAATTTAACCTTTTATAGGAAAGGTATTAGGGTTTCTAGGACCGAAAACCCTAATTAGAATGTTGTCTTGGATGACACATATAAACAAATCATTATACGATCTTCATCATGCAATCCTGATTTGATCATTGGAC
>Ga0228711_1004109_pt1 | contig 22526 bp, 8 predicted proteins | sample MedpolnodulmetaG_2_FD_177996 | JGI IMG/M metagenome (GOLD analysis project Ga0228711, IMG submission 177996) | Root nodule microbial communities from Medicago polymorpha collected in Santa Monica, California, United States - brown nodules | ecosystem: Host-associated > Plants > Roots > Nodule...
GTGTGTGTAAATTGGCTTGTACGCTTCAAATGCAAGGTGAAGCTTTGTTTTAGACTCATGGAAATTTAGAGCATATTGCCATGATGGAGAAGGTGCTTGGTTTGTTACGGTTGAAGATGTTGGAGAGTTGAGTAAGTGAAGTAATTAAATGATTATGTAGGAGGAAGTTATCTTTAAAATAGACAAATCACTTGAAAGGTCAAAGATTGTGAGAACGTGAACTTCATGTTTGTATTTTAACGGAAATATAACAATGTTAAGAAATAAGGGGAGGTACTCTTCTATTTAATGAAAATTTAAAGGAGTCAATGCTTATTTTAAAATTAAAGGGGTGTCCGTGTTATTTAAATCCGTGTTATTTAAAGAAACTTTATGGAAGTTGAGTGCAATTAATCATTTAAAAATAATTACAATTATCCCCTCTCTCTATATATATTTATTAATTCCTCCAAACAAATCTATACATATTTATTATTTATAGAATGATAATATTGGGGGATAACTAGAAGGAGAATGCTAACTAGTGCTCCAAGAGCATTGGTTTAACATCCAAAACAAGTAAGTTTTTGTAAAAAATTTGTGTAATCATTACTTGATCAAAAGTAACATTTTATATTTTCAACAAAATATTTTTATTTGTAGATTCCTTAACCATTGCCATCAGCAAGACCCTAATTAGAATGATCATTTTCCATACCATGGAATTAAATTTTGATTTAATTTTTCAATTTTTCATATACCATGAGAAACATAGTACTAATCTTTTTCATCAATTAAATGCAATGGAACAAACGTTGAAGTAGTACACATATAACTAGATCGTCGAAGCACAGGTCCAATGAAAATGTGTGTTGGTCTGATGGAATCTAAATTATAGAGTTTCAAAGGTCACTATTATTTGTCACCGGCAATGATCGACTAATATAACTTTGATGAGATAATTGTAAATTTTCTTTGAAAGTCTTGTGATATTTAATCAATATTTTTATGAAATATAAATAAATTATGTGGTATTCAATTAAGACAATTAAAACTTTTTTTCTATGCAACGAAATCCGTTGGTATTCAATTAAGATTTCTCACAACTTATAAAATGTCCTTTGGTATTCAAAAATTTATAGATTTTAATGGATTCTTTTATAGAGTGAATTTTATGAAATTTAATTAAAAATGTGAGCACAATACTCATTCAACAATCTCTATAAATTGTGTTCACATTAGGATTCTTTTATAGATTCTTTTCGTTGGTATTCAATTATGATTTCTCACAATTTTATTTTGTGCCGTCTAACTAAATTCTATTTTCTCATTAGTTTCGAGTTGTATAGAGTAAGGTTGTTTGTTACTTTGTTATGGGATTAGAAAACTTCCGATCTATATATAGTTAGAACTACCTTCACTTGAATGATGTTAGTGGATCGTGAGGCTTCCTATAATTTCAGTCTTGTAAATTTTTTAGTTATTGGTTCAATTTATTAGTTCTACTTCAAACTATTTTGTTAAGATGACTCTATGTATAGAACATTTTTAATATGTAATAAATCTTGTCATTCTTTAAAAAAAATGGTAGTCTTCAAAGTCTATTATATGTTAGAAACGAATATAATAGTGTACTACACGGTGTTGGAAAAGAAAAAAAAATCACATAAACATCTAAGAAAAACACAATTAACTTCTTGATATAAATCCTTCGAAATCTTGATAGTCTTTTAATCTTGATAGTATTTTTATTAAATATTCATAAACATAATTAAAATCTTTAAAGTCATTCAAATCTTGCATAATCTTTTAAAATCCACTAGACTTTTTCATACAAAATTTTCTTTTAAAATCCTAATCCAATACACCCTTTAGATTTTTATAACTATTGCTGGGAAATAAATAAAGATATTAAATGTCAATTTTTTTAGGGATATTAAATGTCAAAATTGTACATTACCAAATGTGAAACCGTCAACAAGGTGAATCAATCTGTTAAAAAAAGAAAAAAGGTGAATCAATCCTTAAAAAAAAAATAAGGTGAATCATTTTACGTCGGAGGGAGTACCATGTTTTTGTAGTGATTGTTTAAAAAATCTTTTTTATTGACAATTGAGTAAAATATTACTTTATAGAGTATTGAGTAATTTCTTTTTAAAGAAGAAAAAATGATATATATTCACACTATCAAAGACGCCTCTTTAACATAAGATGTACTAAAGGACTATTGAGTAATTAAATTTGCTTGATGAAAACTTGATATAAGCAATTGAAAACTATAGGAACAAAAAATATATACAATTATTAAGCCTGTAATTAATGCAAATTTGACCATGTTAGAGGTTAGGCATTCATCATCATTCATCACATCATACTACCATATCCTTGAATTGAATTGGAAAATGAAAATTGTTCACAAGCTCAAGTAATCGATCAATCCCAATCATTGAGAAACAGAATTGCATGAATACGACAGCAAAATTAAGGTCTTTCTTTGGACTTATCTAGGTAGGTACTTGATTGTAGAAAACTAAAATAAGACCAAAAATCATTGATTGCAATTTCTTATTTTGTCCCACTCTTAACTTTTGCATAATCATAATGTACTTGTACTGCAAGGAAAGGAATGAAAAGGCAAAGTGGGAGTTGTGCCTCTTACACATGAAAAACCTTCAATTTGGACATAAAAACAGCTAGCTCACACAATATGACACAATTCAACACCAGAACGGCAAAGAAAGTGTGTGTACGTACGATTCAGCATGTCATTGGCATGTTTAATTGAAATTTGTCACTGGATGCAATTGATCCATCATCTCATACAAACAACAAACTATAGGGAGGGGTACCGTTTTGAAATGTCATGTGAACCTACCCTTGTTCATACCTTCCACATATCTTTTTGGAATGTAAACTTAAATTTCTTTCCAAATTGTAGAAAACTTTATTAATCCTAAATATGTATACCCTAGTCTAAGACCTCTTTAGCCCATAGCTACTATGTTGTATTTCCGATCGTAAATAGTAAAAATTCTTCCATATCTTAGAGTTTTATTGGATATTGGTACATGTTGACAAAATTAATTAATTAGTTTTTTAAGAAGAAAAAAAACTAAGTAAAAAAAAAAGAGACTTGATTCTAATTATTGAATGATAGGACGCTAGAGTATTTTTTTGACAAATAAATAAAAAGAAACTATATCAATTGGAGACATAAAGAGGTGAACATTTCAAGTAGCTTGAAGTTTGGTTATGTATCTACTTATTATTCAATCATTTATTATGTTTATTTACTAGTACTTATTTTAAAATAAATATAAATTTTAAATTAGTTTTGCATGTATTAAACCGTTTTTTTTTTAAATCTCGGTATTTGTTTAAAAACCGACTAATTTGATAGTTCAATCTTACCTCCCACTTATAAGAGCCTTATTTAAAATAAATCAGAGCAAAGTTTGTATGAACCAATCTACCAAAATTAAGACTAAAGAGATTAAACTTAAAAGAATAAGAGGATTACACTCTAAGATCACAAATCGACCTCACTAAACCAACCAAATGCTTATTTTTTAATATATTAAATCGAACTACAGGGCAAAGAATTCTCCTATGCTATCTACCAAAAGAAAAAAGATAAAAAGAATTCTCCTAAACTAGATCTACCACACACAATTATTTACCACGTGTTAGTTTCTTATGAGTTTCATGCAATTGGGTTTCTCAAATTTGTTTGATGACATATATATATATATATAAATATATATATATATATATATATATATATATATATATATATATATATAGGTTATAATATTTTTTGTCTGTTATACACAATTGATGTGCCACGTAGGCAATAATTCAAGAGAATTGGGAAGGGAAATGGTTTTGTGGCACGCTACCTACTAAAATGAATAAACCCTTCATGAACCCTGAATGACTCAATTACACATGAATGCACATTCACTAATAATAACATAACAATACATACTTTGTGCCATTTTTTCTGTTTTTGGTTCCCTTTTTTTTTAATTTAACTATTTCCTCATTTTTCATCTTTTTATTAACATTTCTCACTCAGTGTCCATATGTGTATATATAGCATGAGTTGCTCAACAAATCTTCAGTCACTACCTGCATCACATTAAGGGGTTACTTTGGAAGAAAAACCAACCTATAAGGTTTCCTCTTCCTAAGTCCCAACCCGAAAGAAACCTTGTGCTAGCTATTTTCTTTTACTAGATCAAAGTCTTGAAAGGAAAACGAAGAAGAAAATCATGGCTATGATTTCGATGAACCACCATTTTTTAGTCATTGCTTTTGGCTTACTAGGTAATGTTTTCTTTCTTTCTTTCTTGATCTCTTTCTTCCTTCTTTCATTTCTTTTCTTTCTTTCTTGATTCAGCAAAATGTGTTTGGTTTATACCTTTTTCTTTTCCTTTTTAATTTTCTTGCTCATATATGATTTTTCATATTTTTTACTATCTTATTTTCCAACTAAAGTTCCTATAGTACGTATTTCTTTTTCTTTTATTTTCCATCTTTTGGAAGTGGTGAATAGGTGATAGCCCCCTTGCTATGATTATGAATTATAGTTGACGTATGGGTTGATCACAAACTCCAACTTCATATATAGTTGTTGAAAATTCTTTTTCACCCCGTAACCATTTTTTTGTCGATTTTGCAACCTATAATATATATTAATATATCCTATAGTTTTAATTATAACAATTTTTTTATTTTAAAAAACTAACAAATTAACATATTTTTCTTTTGATTTGCAGGAAACATCATTTCCTGCATGGTGTACTTGGCTCCTCTGTAAGTAAATTTAAACAGAATATATATTATTAAATCATGCCGATTTTTTTTTTATAAGTTTATTAAATACATAAAAAACAGAACTAACTATATTTTTTTCGTTGGCTTAAATGTTGTATATATTATTGCAGGCCTACTTTTATCCAAATATACAAAAAGAAAAGCACGGAATGTTTCCAGTCACTACCATACTTGGTAGCATTATTCAGTTCAATGCTTTGGCTATTCTATGGGATTCAAACAAATGCAATTTTCATTGTTTCGATTAACGCATTTGGATGTGTCATAGAGATTATCTACTGTATCATGTACATAGCCTATGCAACCAAGGATGCCAGGGTAAATATTATAAATTCTATTTATTGATTAAAAATATGTGTTACGTTTGTTACAAAATTAAGTTGTTTTATTCTATTTATTGAGGAAAAAAAATTGTATAATTTGTTTTTTATTGCAGAAATTAACCATCAAACTTTTTGCGGCATTAAACGTGGTTTCATTTGTCTTGATCTTCTTGATCATACAATTTGCTATACCTGAAAACCACCGTGTTCAAGTCCTTGGATGGATTTGTACATCCATATCAATTAGTGTCTTTGCAGCACCATTAAGCATTGTGGTAAGTCAAGTATATATAATTTCAACTTCAACTAATTTCTATATAAATAACTTGTGTCAAACTCAAATAATTTTTTATTTATTTATGTGTAGGTACGAGTTGTTAAAACAAGGAGTGTACAATTTATGCCCTTCAATTTATCACTTTTTCTTACATTGAGTGCCGTAGTTTGGTTTCTATACGGTTTTGTTAAAAGGGATATGTGCATTTATGTAAGTATATATTGCATTAAATTAAATTAAATTATTTAAATAAAAACGATCACAATTATCAGCTATGTATACTAATTATTAATTAACACTTTTTTTTGGCAGCTCCCAAATGTTGTTGGATTTATATTGGGAATAATTCAGATGGTGTTATATGGCTATTACTCAAAATATGGTGTTGCGAAGGAGAAGGAGCAAGTAGAGCCTGCAGTGATAAACATTGTTGTTGTGAACCCGATAGGGTCTTCAGAAGTGTTTCCAGTCCCTCTGGATGAAAATAAAGAGAGTATTGAAGACGTGATTAACCAACAATTTCAAGTAAAGAAAGTAGGTGAGGAAGATGCAAAAGAGAAGCATGACAACAACGTGGAAGCTATAGAATTACAATGCGTGGTGTGAAAGTGTGACCATATTATATACTCTCTCTTGTGGAAAAAATATATGCATACATGCATATCATCACTGTTTTGTGAAAAAATGTAATGTGGATGATGATGGATTGATGGCTTCGAGGACAAAAACAATTCATTAATCTAATCTCCTTCCTTCATCATGTAGCATGTGTTCAAGCATCAAATTAGTTCAATTAGTGAATAAACTACTTAGTAATTATGTTTATGTACTTCTTTTTGTGTTCGTATAAGAAAATGTTGCCCACAAATTCGGACAAAAATATTTTCCCTTTTTTAACAATTCGCAAAACTTGTGATTATTTCCTTTAGCCACAAATAGCATTGCACTTTCTATACTTAAACTCGAGAAGGGTAAATTTAATTCTCCTTAGTTTCTACCAACCAAGATTCAAACCGAACACAGGGTGACAACTAGGCTACCCAACCAAGAATGGTGTGTGCGTGTATGAGAAATTACAATTTTGCTCTTGAGTAGGTTCTTACGAACCGTGTTACGTTTCTCGACTTTACGTCCCTTCACCGACCGATCGAACCTACGTAGATACTCGTTCCTGACTACATTGAGTAAGAGTTCATAATCCATAAATTGTAATACATGTATAAAAACTTACTACGTAAATATAACTTCGAAATTAAGTAGGACTTATTTATTTTTTTTGGTTACTTTATCACCTTTTTTTTATTAAGTAGGACTTATAAATATACATGTTTAATTATATTTTATAAGTAATATTACTTCTTAATTAACAATATATAATTGAATAATCTTTATTAAAGAAAAAGAATATAATTGAATGTCTACAAATAGAGAGAGTCACAACATAAACGTTATAACTTCTAACGCACAAGACAAAACCAGTATTTTCGCCCCGATAATGTGGCTAATTATTCAAAAACACAATGAATTCAAACTTGATTATTTGATGTTACGTGCAAAAGGATGGCGTAAACTTTGGCACCTGTATAAAAGCAAACGTTTTTGTCATTGCTAAAACTTCTCCAACAAGAGTTTCATTGTTGAGTTTTAAACACTGTACACAGGGGCTGCATAAATTTTGGTGTCCCTATAAACTATTAAAAATAGGTCACAAACTTGATTAGCGGCAAAAAATAGTAAAATTTTAACAATCAATCGTTATTTGTTTAGCCACACTAAAACTTTGTTCATATGTCTGTCTTTGCTATATAGCTGTTCCATAATTTTGTTTTCATTGGAGGACATCTGTGTAACAATTTGAGTTCCATAAAAAAAAAATTACATAGCATCTTATTTAAGCTACTATTCATACAAATATCAAATTAATTAAGCTCGCAATCAACAACCAAAAGAATTAATTATGCGATGGTACCTTATGAATTGCTTAAATATTCACCGTTGCAGTAAAAATATTATGAGTTGGATAAATGTTATATGAAACAGTATAGGCCACTAGATGAGAGATAAGTAAGATACCCAAAATGAATTACTTTTTGATTTCTTTATCTTATGTTAATTTATTAAGTAGAATGCTTCGAAATGGAGTAATAAATAAATTTATTAACTAAAAGGTCAAACCATCTCTTACAAAATAGACATAAACTTATTAACCCAAAATGCTTTCAAGTATATTTTTATGAAACAAATGATATATTTTTCACAATAAAACATAAGTTCTAAGGGATCTTTGAAAAACATATGATTGTTTCTACAAACATGATATAAACATTATGGCAGCATGAGAAGTGCTTCAATTCTAGGATTAAGCAAAGCATATTGTAGCAACTCTTGATCTTGTTCAAAAAAACCCATCTCATCCTCATCAAGAGTAACAAAAGCTTCAACTCCACCACCATCTTTTGTATCCATCAAAGCAATCGTATTACTCACCATATTATTCACACTACAACTCCACACAGGTTTCCCCCACCCAAAATCAAATTCAAGCAATGGAAATTTACACCAACTCGAACATTTGTAAATTACCAAACTACCCTCCTTCTCATTCTCATTGTTCCCTTTCAAAATCTCAACCCTCTCTTTCAAACTCTCCATCACCACTTTAAACCCACCTTCGTCTTTAAATCTCTCAGCTTTCTTTTCTATAAAGTCAATTATGCCCTTCCTCATTCTTTTCACCATCTCATGCAACGCCACGTGGCTCTCTTCTTCTACCGTCACTGCAAACGGCCACACGAAGTTTCCGACGGCGGTTTCTGGAATGGTGGGGTCCATTCTCGGACGGAGGTTCACTGCTTGGAACAAAATCGAACGCTGCTTAAACGACGTCGTTTTTGAACGAGAAAATGCAGAAAGAGCACATTTCCAAATGAGAGCTAGAACAACTTCAACCCTAGAAGGATGAAACTGAAACTCGTTTTGGCATTCTATTTTACTTTTGATTTTTCTCTTGAGCTCTTCTATTTTCGAAGCTTCGAAAATGAATCTTCTAGTAGTGAATTTTTTGGTTGAAGTTATAATGGAAGCAGACATACCAGGAATTTCTCTCGGTGGAAAGAGAGTGGCTGCAGTGGTTAGGTCAGGGAATGAAACCAGCCGTGTTCCGTCGCACAAGGAGGTCCAAGTGGTTAGGAATGTGATGAGTGTGTTAAAGTCAACGATCTTGTGTGTGAGGGATACGGTAATTGATGTGGAACCGCAACTGAACAAAGTGAAACGGAGTACTAAGAGCATGTTTTGTTTTTCTTGGGTAGTTGGGAGGAAGCATTCAAGAGTGTTGAAATTAGGGATTGTGAGGATATCGGAGAGAGTGGTGGTGGTTTGTGATTCGACGAAGAAAACACCGTGGTCGGTGCAGTTAATGGTGGTGGCGTCTTGGACACGTCCGGCAAGAGGGTAAAAAAGGGATAGTGTTTGTGAGAGTGAGTTTTGAAGAAGTTTTGATTTTTGGGAGAATGAGTGAGAAGAATGGTTTGGGTAGAAGAAAGTGGTGTTGCCATGGATATTGGGTGAAAGTTGGTCGAATAAAGAGAGTTTGAAGGTTTGAAGATGTGGTGGTGTCGGTTTGGAGGGTTTTATGAGTATTGTGTTTAAGGTTTCAAGTTTTATCTCGCAGTTGTTGCTATTGCTTGAGTTCTGTTTCACCATTTTTTTTTCTTTGCTTTGTTTTGTTTTGTGTTGTGTTTTACTTTACATGCCACTCTTTATAAAATTCTGAGACATTGCTTCAGCGAATTAATAAATGCTTTTTATTTGCTGCATGGCGGTGCCGGTGTGACTACGACATCACACTCTAATTTATTTTTTGGATACATTATGTGATTTATGCTGTGTATTCATTCAACATCATTAAGAATAAAAGATGCATGCTCAAATGTAAAGGTTGAAAGTTTAAATATTAGTGGAATAGTGAGAAATATGTAGGTAATCGTATATAATTCATATAGTATATTATATGTATATGTATTAAGGCAAGCTTCGTCACATTTGGGGGCTTGGCATAATCATAAAAATAGGGTCATACTCATAAAAATTTGTGGCTAAATCAAAAATATTTGGACACATACACATAAAATGAAATAATTAAAAAAAAATAATTAAATGATATCAATTGATGTGATTAAATTATTTTATTTTAAATTTTATCATTTTATATAAATGTATCTAAATATTTTTGATTTAGCATTGTGATCGGGGTTCGAAACCCGTTACCTCCACTTGTATGTATGAGTTTATAATAGTTTTGTCATTTCGTCTATCTACAAACAAAAACGCCCTCTTTTGAATAAGCGATCGTTATACAATTCTGTGTTGTATTGGCAAGCTTTGTCTCATTATCAAATAAACTAATTTTACACTAATGGGAAATATCATTTGATCTCTTTAATTTATTGTTTAACTTATTTTCGTTTAATCATCTAAATATAAATAATCTCACATTCCCCATCAAAAAACAAAATCTCATATTCAACTCATTTGTATAAAATTCATGTAAAATAAATGCTCCTGTTGCAGAACCAATTCCACACACAAAATACTTGAATAAAATATGTTCGAGTCAAAAACTCAAAAGAAGAAGAAAAGAAATGAGGATCTTGACTTGGCCTTGCACGCAATGTGCATCAAGATGTGATGTGCACGTGGATTAAATCACGAGTCAAGCTACCAACCACATGCAATCAAAGCAGCTTAGGGACTTTTTTCCCATTTTTTATTAGATGAGACAAGATAGCAGGGAAGTGAATAGAGATGAAAAATTTCAAATACTTAATATTAATCTTTATACACAATCATATTTCTTACTCCCTTCAACATCTTATTTTCTTTTTATTTTCCTCTTCGTCGCATCATTTATTTATCATATCTATAACATTATTCTTTCTATTTTTATCTCTTTAAACGAAGAATAGATAAGAAATGTATAAAAATAATTTTCCATGTAAAATTGTTGGAAACTACTGCACACCAATGCTTATGAACAATCACAATTACGAATACTCACACAGTCACACTACCAATCGCACTACGTTTGAAGTGTTAAGAAAAAGAGTATTTCTAACTTTTTTTTCATATATAATTCTGAACTTAAAGTGCGAACCACAATCATTAGATATTAGTTTGAATATATATGCTTTGTCAAAAGAGCCATGGATATATGTAATGTAACATGAAAAATCTCTCAAGATCCACAACGGTCTTCCTGAAAGATTTCAAGTGCCATAATGACAACCGCAAGAAAAGAAATCATTGCAATCGATATGAAAAGAGAGAAGAGGGAGTTTGTTTGTAGAAAAATAAATTAATTATAAGGTAGTTTGGTTGGTTGGGGTTTGTACATGCATACATATATATAATGTTTTGCATCTTTCACCAAGCGACCTAGAACTTGGTGTTAAAATAACCTCAGTTTTTTTTTGGTGAATTACCTCAAAGAAAGTTTAGATATGGGGATGAACCACGATATAATTTTATCAATGTATAATTGTATTAGAAATACGATATCATTTTAAAACAAAATAGCGCATCATATTGTTCTTATTTTTATTATCCAAATAGATTTTTAAATTAATCCTAGATGTTTATAATATTTTTTTGGATAGTTGCGGCGCACACTTTCAAAATACTATTAATTTTGTAGACTTAATGATAGTCATAAGTGCTATTTGGAACTATTTTATCGCAACAAGAATTGAAGACGTTTCGTTCATAAAAAAAAATCAATACAAAAAAAACATCAATACAATGTGGAGATTGATAAAAAGTTTGGGGGTTTAGTCATGACAATGTTGCTCTAACTAAGAAATGAACCACATTATTGGCTTGTTTCTTAAGGAAACTCCAACTAAAGTTTGGACACATAATAAAGATATAACTATAAGCTTTAATAATACAACTAACTTCTGACCCATTATCATTTGTGAAATGCAACTTGTCTTCTACCGTCTTAGAGTCCACCTCAAAAATAACATTTTGACGGCCAAGGTCCTTAACCCATCGGGAGAACGAAAGACCCCGTCGCTTCTCCCTCTAGTGTTGGGAGGTAAAAAGGAATATGGTTGGTTCTAACCATAGCGAAAATGTCTTCATCATAACACTTCAAACACTCTTTCGATAAAACTTGCCAATGTGCATAACCATAAAAATTGTCGATTATCATTGCACGATATATGACTATATGTGTTGCTTGCATGATCACGAGTCAGTCCTCCAAAAAAGCGTTGTCCATTGGGTTATTTGTCCCTGGATGCCTTAATCTAATTTCCAAAGTTTCTTATTTCTTCAACTATTTTGGAAGAACTATTAACGTGTCCATTAACCATAAATGAACGCAAAAAGATTCAACTCCTTTAAGGTGGACAATTCATTTTCGAAAATAAAATGAATAATATCAACAATTAATTAAAAATTCAAAACAAAACAAAAATTTGTTTAAAAAATAATAACTAATTTTTCCCCACTTAATTATTTTAGAATATCCACTTAATTAGGTATTTTTGGGGTGGAATGAGCAATTTTGATAAAAAGAAGAGCAATTTTGAATGTTTTCTAGCTGGAATTCTGCTCTTTACCCAAATGATTTTGCTCATTCCTAAGTGAAAAGACGAAAATACCTCTACGCATGTTAACTCGTGCAAATGGCAACGTAAGTTAACACACGTTGCGTGAATTAATATGCGCTAGTGTTAATTTCAGCGTGACTTAACTCACGCTATTGTATTTTTTTCAATTATGTCCAACCTGCTCTCAAGTCTCAACTTTTGGTTCTCTCTCTTCTTTCTGTCTATCTTTTAACAGTCATCATCTTTCAGGCTCTCGCCACCACTTGTTATAGTATCAATACCTTAATTTGTTTTTCCAACAATTTTTTTCTTCTTCTCTTGAGTAGTTCGAATTTCATCCACAAAACGACAACAAGTTTATAGTAAAAAATGGAAGTGTAAGTTTTAAGAGATAGAAGTGGTAAAATGGAATAGAGGAATTTAATTTCATTTTGGGTAGTTATGAATTTCATCAACAAATAATAAAGGGAGAAAAATATTATATGAATCAATTTTCTTTCCATTATTAATTTTTATCTGCTGAATTTCTAATCGAATGAATTATATTGATTTCTTCTTCCACTTCATTTCAAATTATTTTGAAGCTTCATTTTCTTCCCATTTTAAAACCTATGGGTATTTTAGATTCTTCTTTCTGGGTTCATGTTTGCTCGTAGCAAGTAGGTGAGTGTGATAATGTTTCAATAAGGATAAAAAATTGAAGAAGAAGAGAGGAATAAATGAAAAAATTAACATAAAAAATAAATCAGATTTATTGAAAAAATTCATAGAGAAATTGATTTTGAAGTGAACCGAATCTGGTGGTGAATTTGTTGGACACAGTCCTTAGCAAAGATGATGAACAAAGAGGTGTATATGGAGAGGGAATAGAATGGTCCAGAGTGTATGCAGCATGAACTGAATCTTTGTTACTTTGGTCTTTAAAACCAGCGTGAGTTAACTCACGCGGGTGTATAACCCTGCGTGACTTAAGTCACCCTTAACTCACGCAGCGTAAGTTAACTCACACCGGAGCATTTTGGTCATTTACTTTGAGAATGAGGAAATCCGTTTGGGTAAAGAGCAGAATTCTTCTGGCTGTCAAGTCGCATAGGAGCCCATGAAGATAATATTAAGGCCCAAGCCCAACTATAATGTTGGAGGTAATTTTCACAATAAATAAAACAGAAAAAACCGTCAAAGTAAAACTTCAAATAAAAACCCATCCCGCGAAAAGAAAGAAAGTAACAGTAACAGTTTCAATCTTATTCATCTTTCTTGTGCGTGAAGAAATCTTGAAAAAATGAGTTCGATTATTCCTCTTATGGTGCTTCTTCTTCTTGTTGCTAACGCCGTCACGGTGGTGAATTCAATCCCCAACAGAGAATTCGATTCAATGCTCAACACTCTCCGATCACGCGGTTACCACCTCTTCTGCAACGCAATCCTCACCTCCGATCTCCGAACCGATCTTCTTGATCCAAATTCAAACGCCACAAACTCTTTCACTTTCTTCGCTCCCACTGATTCTTCACTCTTCGCTCTCGACATGACGCAAACTGCGTCGTCTTACACCGATACTCTCCGTTATCACATCATCCCTCGCCGTCTCTCTCTTTCTGAGCTTCGTCTTCTTCCTAACGGTTACACGCTCCCTACGATGTTATCCACGCGCCAGATTTCGTTCACGCGCCGATCTGGTTCTTCTTCTGTTACGACTGTTGGCGGTGTGGAAGTTGCTTTTCCGGGATTGTTTTACGGTCGTCATGTTGTGGTTCACGGTCTTGCTGGAATTCTTAATGTTAGGTCGGTTGATTTCACTTCTCCGGCACCGGCGCCGGTGTATCCGATTCGTTCACCAGATCACCGTCATTTCACTCCAAGAAGGATTCCGCATTCGCCGGGAAATCAAAATCAAAATCAAACGGTTCTTGATCCGGTTCCAAGATCGGTTTCGTTCAATGTTACAGGAAGGCAAGGCGGCTCTAGTCATTCAGTTGAAGCTCCGGTAACACCACCAGCACCGGAACCAGCGCAATCGCCGGAAATAGGAAGGATTCACGTTCATTCTCCGGTGAATTTCGGTACCGCTCCTTTTGCCGCACCGGTTTTGTCTCCCCAACATTCTGATTCAGGTATAGCATTTCCACCGGAGGGATATTCCGATGCGGAGGCTCCTGCGCCGGCGCCGGAGGATCTGGAAGCGGTGGTGCAGAAGAAGAAGAATAGAAGAGTTTCGTTGATGGAAATGTCGGAGAAATCTGAAGCGTTGGATGGAGTGAGAAAGTGTGAAACTGTAGCCGTTGGATTGAAAGAGCACATAAGTGATATTGATGGTGTTGGTCACATGCAGTGCTATGCAGCATAAGCTAAGGTAGTTCGTGTTTCATAAATTCATCATTCATTTGATGTAAAGAGTTCCATTATTTTTTTTGTAAATTTGTGTTGTTACTTTTTTACCATTTTGTATTGTTACTTTTTTACCATTTTATGCAACATTTGAAGTATGAAATTTCAATAGTCTCTAGAAAAATATGTACAAACTTAAAGTTTTCAATCACCCAATGTACTCATAATATGCAATTTTTTTGGAGTTATCTTTTGGATTCTTATTACTGACATTTTAACTGCATTGTTTTGGCCACATTAGGAGCTAATGTTGTATGTAATCACTAATCAAGTTCAAGTGGACTAAATTGAATATTTTGGTAACATTTTCAATACGATTTTTGAAAAGGAATAAGAAACGCACATCCTCATGTCAATACATACATCAATAATTCAAAATTGCAACTCAAATTATAAAGTAAAAAACAGACATGAACAAAATTAAGCTAACATAGAAGAAAATGAGCCAAACGTACAAGCCAAGATAAAATGAAATGAAAGCCTGCCTCAAATTAAAAAAAGAAATGAAAGTCAAAAAGAAATTAAGCTAACTTAGAAGAAATTAAGCTAACAAAGCATTGTAATACATCATAGAAACAATTTCAATTTTGCATCGGTAAATGCCTTTTGGAATTAGGACTCCAAGCCAAAGTGAAATCAGTCATCTTTTCCTTTAAAATTGTATCTTTCAACACATTGTCAATTTGTTAAAAAAATTGTTTCAATGTTGTCTCTGAGTTCACATACCCATCAAAGAATGAGTTCATACTTTTACTTCGTTATGTAGTTGGTGTTTCATCCAAAATCGTGTCTCTAACATATGTAGAAACCCAATGATGTCGCATATCAAATAGCTCTTTCTATCTTTCATTATCATGCAGTTTATAACATTGATAATTTCATTCATCATTTTGATAGGCTCATAACCAGTGTGATATACCAACAAAAATAAAAATCAGTGTGAACCCAATTTTTTCAGAAACATTTTTATTTAATGCCACAAGCACAACCGATGGGGCGAGCTTTCGGAAAGGTGGCCTCAATTATATTCTTTATTGTTTTATCTTTGTAGACTCATAATCAGTTTGAACCCAATTTTTTCATAAACTTTTTTATTTAATGCCACAAGCATGACCGATGAAGAGCTTTTGGAAAGGTGGCCTCAATTGTATTCTTTATTGCTCTATCTTGATAAGTAATTATCACATTTGATGCACGCCCATACATACATTCTAACCATGTTGTGAACAACAAAGAAATGGTTTTAGTATCCCCATTCGACAATAGGGCACAACCTAATAAAATTGATTGACCATGATTATTTACTCCAACAAAATGGACAAAAGGAATCTCATATTTATTTGCTAAATAAGTGGTATTAAAATTTACGAATTCACCAAAATACTCATAAACATCCATACATATCTCATATGTCCAAAATACATGTCACAAATAACTTTTCTCCACATCCATTACACGATAAAATTGACTATTTTTCTTTTGCATTCAGACAAAATAGTTTTGAATAACTTCAACATCTTCTCTCCCAACTCGAAGTCATCTTAATTTGCTTATATAATTTCTACAATCTTTTTCTCTAAATTTAAGATTATCATATTAATTTACTTCAACAATCATAGACCAAAAATTTCTGCTTACATTAATATCAACTTGGTCATTATGCTCTAACCTCCTTTTTATACGAGGGTCCAACTTCTTTTTGCATCTTTAATATCTTGAACTGGTTGTGTTTAATTTATGATCATGCATTCATGCGAAAGAGCAATGCTTAAGATTGTTATTATTCCATCTAAAGATACACAAGCACATTTACTCTAGCCTTACATGTAATCTTATGATAGAATTTGATTTCAAAAAATTCTGAGTTACTCAAATAGCTTCTTGCACGACTACATGATAGAGCACAATATTTTTCCATCATTTTCATTTTTTGAATTGATTTTTACCAATTCCAAAACCCATACATCAAGCATAATACTTCAAATATTTGGTAGCATCTTCGGAACAAAATGCCATCCCAACCTTAAGTTCATCTGCTTCTTGAACAATATTTGCTTCTAAATTTTTATCACAATATTCATTTATGTGGTCGATCTCCTCTTGATCAGAAGAAGTAGATCTTTTCTCCAGTAATACAAAAAAAAAAGTTAAATGAACGAACTAAATTAACAAGTGATCATGAAGACAAATGATTGCTATATATCTAACGAGATAAAATAACAAAAAACAATAAATAAACATGTTATACTCACTCTTGGAATTGAATGCTGAAACAGAAGAATCAATTTAAAATGTGTGTGATTGTGTCATTCTCATTCCATTTAGCAGTTCTATTTTAAAAGTTACGGTCATATATATCCTAAAAATAAATAAAATTAATGTCATTCTGTATTCCCTTCGGAACAGATTTATGCTAAAACAGGAAACTACACACCCACCCTTTCTCTCATTGGCAAAACGCGTCATAACTGAAAAAAACGAAAAACATTTAATAACTTAGCGTAAAAAAGAACTTATCAAAAAAGAATAAGGAAATTATTCAAAAAAAAATAAAAAATAAGGAAGATTTTGTAAAAAAAAGAAAAGGGTCGTATGTAGATCTCACATAAAAATATACAATCAATTAGATCTTTATATTTTTACGACTTATTTTTAAAACGATTGTTAATATATAATCATTTTGATCTCTATCTTTAACCATTTACTATCAATTTAACCTCTAACATATTTTTAAAATGGTTAGTATGATATAAATTTGACAGAGTAACAATTACAATAGAAAAGAAAAATAGATAATAATATTGTTTATTATCGGAAAAATTGATATTTATTTTATGGATTACCTTCCTTTTCTTTGTTATCATGTGACGGATCCAGGACCCTGGATCAGAAGGTGCAAACTTTTTTTGCGAAATAATATATGTGTGTGTGATATCAAGTTTCAGTCCTTTAATTTTTTCACTTTAACTTAGTGGTAAACTTCTTTAATTCAATTTATATGGCTTGAGTTCGGTTCACAACTTCTACATTTTGGTTTTTATAATAAAATTAATAATTAATAATAATAATAAGAAGAAGAAAATATTACCAAAAAGAAACTGATAGTTATGATTTTTCATGACAAAAAAATAAGGAAACGTTTGACTAGGAAGAAGAACAAAATATTACCAAAAAAACAACATACGATTATGATTCCCATGACAAATAAATAAGGAAAAGTTTGGCATAATTTTTTTTTTGAAGGAGAAAAGTTTGACATAATAGTGTGAGGTTATAAAAGTAAAGCAAACAATCAATCAATGTCTATTAAATCATAATAATTGAGGTGAGAAATATTTGGGGTTTAAATGAAAATCTTTGAGTCTAAGGTGCAAAATAAAAAATTCAGGGTGGTCAGAATGCAAAAATATAAGATTATTGGTGCAAATTTTCAAAGTTCAGGGTGTGCAGATGCACATCCTTGCAAAGCACTGGATCTGCCCCTGATCATGATACTGATAAGAAGTTTTCATCGCCGCTTAATATTGGCTAACCTCTAACGAAGAACTTGTGGGGCACACGAAGTGGATTCTTCGCTCCCAACCAAATTTTTCCAATACGTTTGAGTCAGAAATCAAACCCCTCACTACATGCTTAAGAGACTTTATGCTTAAGAGACCAAAGTCTCTTACCATTTCGATCATGCCATTGTTGGTGAATTACCTTCCCTTTAGTATCTCTTTTCCTACAAAATAAAAAAATAAAAATAAAGGATACATTATTATATACTAACTTTTTATCTTTCAATTATACTCTTTATTTAAACTATTCAAATTACAATTTTATCTTTTGTATAATATGTGAGATGAGGTGTAAAGAGTGCTTCATTCAATTCTACAATTAGTGATACAAGATAGGTCAATTTATAGCCATGTACATGTTTAAGATGCAAAGACCAAGATTACTTGTACTCCAAGCAATCTGCTAAACTAAGCTAAAGCATCCACTGATCACACAATTATGTTTTAAGACCTAACATAATATTATTTAAATCTTAAATTTAAAAAAAAAGTAGTTAAATCTCCTTATAAATATTAAGTTTTCATGTGATTGTGGTAATTAAAAAAAACAGAACTAAACATATTAAAAAAAGTGAAAAGACTACACCCTCCGGTCACTATTATAAGCAAAACTTTGCATTTTAGATTCATTCATTAAATGATGTATTTGGTCTATAGTAAAGACCATATACATCATTAATTGAATGAATCTAAAATACAAATTTTTGCTTATAATAGTGATCGAATGGTGTATATGTTATTGGCCGTTTCGACGCTAGTAATTAATAATTTCAATATATTAAAAAGATGATATTAACACTCTATTTTTGTACAAGATAATAACACTCTTTATTATGTGTGTTTTCCAACCAAAACTCTTTATTGTGTCTAAGACAAATGTTTGTATGATTACCAAACCAAATCAAAATTGTTTATCGCACACATACAAAAGTAAAATGAGTATTATTTGATGGATCATACTAACAAATGTTTTTAGGGGTTTATAGCACACATACAAAAGTAAAAGAAGTTTTGTTTAATGGATCAAGTTAACAAATGTCCTTATAACAAATGTTAAAGATTTAGAAAAGGAAACAATCGATAAGTTTTATGTTAAAAAGTTTTTTTGTTTTGAAAGAATTTATGTTTGAAAAGTTTTTTTTTAATGTTTCAGTATGTAACATGATTTTTATGATAAAATTTTCAATCTAAACTTCTTAATAAGTACACTAAAAGATTTGTTAGCATTTCTCCTATTAAATAATTCGTTTATATTTTTTCATTTATTCTTTTAATTTGAGTGTGTTACCACACAAACGTTTCTGTTTGTAAAGTTCTGCACAAAATTTTGCGTACACTTGTATCCTTAGAAAAACTAGAAAGAAAATAAGTCCAAATCAGGTTAAATTGCATTTTTGGTCCAAACTATTTAGGTAGTATCGTTTTGGTCTCTTAATTAAAATTTGATTTATTTTGGTTCCTTAATTTCTCTTTGTTACACATATTTCCGTTATTTTTAATTCAAAAACGTTAGGTTTTTTTCTAAAAAATTTCTAAGATTCTTGTTGTTGAAGATTGATAGAGATGATATGAAGATGAAAAAGAGGATAAGAAGATGAAAAAAAAACGTAACGTTTTTGAATTAAAACTAACAGAAAGGAGCAAAATGTGTAACAGAGAGAAGTTAAGGGACCAAAATAAATCGAATTTTAATTAAGTGACCAAAACGATACTACCTAAGTAATTAAGGGACCAAAAATGCAATTTAGCCTAAATAATCCTTATTTATTAATTTTATTAGGTCTGCAGCAACTTAACCTAATAATTTTCCTCTAAAATGCTGCATTAGGTTAGCAACAATTGAACCTAACAAATTCCGTCTAAAATGCAGCGCATCAATTTAACCTAACAAATTTCCTCTAAAATACAAGAATCCCTAATATTTCTCTTCACTGATGAGCTTTTCATTCATATCATGTTGTGTCATCGTTTGTATATATCTATTGTTTCCGTAGACTTTTTTTTTAACAAGTTGTTGTACATTTATTTAATACGTTTACAAACAGAATACCCTAATTTCCATGCAAACTCGGCTACCCTAATTTCCATGCAAACTCGACTATATATAACAAACCTTAAACTGTGTTTCTCTATAAAAAAAAAAAACCTTAAACCGTGGTAAATTACAAAAACAGCAGATGAATCATATATTTTGATTTTTGCAAATGGAAGGACGTGACCTTACAACCTTCATCTCGTACCACTGCTTAATTGGTATTCTAATTTAACATGCATTTTATCAATATGCATATATATCCTTTTTGAGTTTTTTGTTTTTAGTTTGAGATGTTTACACCAATTTTGGCAGTCTTCCTATTTAGTTTTGTCGCAATTTCTTGGTCTATTATCTAAGGATTCAGACTGTGTCGGGTAATGTCATGTTTTTTGAACTTAATCTGAATTTTGTTTCGTTCAAAACCTTATTATGTTGTTAGCCTTTATTTCCTATGCATACTTTTATTATTTCTTTCTTTGCAAGTAGAGTTGTGCAACTGTGAATGAATTTTGAGGTGAGAATCACCTTTCCTTGGATCGGATCAGGTTTTTGTATTCAGGTTATCTCTATCGCCTTCAGATGTCAGGATTCCCTTTAAGTTTCAACGAAGACAATTCCCTTTGACTATATCATTTGCAATGACAATTAACAAAAGTCAAAGACAGTTGTATGTTGTTGTTTCAAGAGTTACATCCAGAGAAGGAGTAAAGATATTGATCACCGATGAAGATGGTGAAGATACCAATGTGACGTCTAACGTCGTATATGAGGAAGTATTTTGTAATGTGATGAAATTACATGCCAATGTACTAAAATTTTCATATTCTTTTACCGAATTATTGATAGGATTACCGAATTTTCTTTTATAATATTTTCAGATTTTATACATTTGATAGGATTACCGAATTCTATAATCACCTATTCTTTTTTTCACCGTTACCAATTATATATTGCATTTTATTATTCGTCCATCGCACGGGTCAACAATCTAGTAATAATTTACCCTCGTTTATTAGATATATTAAAAGCAAATATAAAAATCAATTCACAATCCTTATCAACGAAGGATTCGATAAGATAACTTGGTGAAAAAGATGTTTAGAACCCAACACGTTAACGTGTGGTTCTTCAAATACAGAAAGAATGACAAAGACATAAATAGAAAAAACATCACAACAATTAATATTACCAACACCAGATAGAGAAAAAACCCATAAGAGATATTAGGAAGGTCCTGTCCAAAAAATAATACAGATCAAATCAAATCAGTAAAGAAGATTACACCAAGAAATAAAAGAACAGAAAGAAAAAAAAAATCCCTATAAAATAACTTGCAACTTCTGTTTTTGGTTTTTATAGCTACACATAATAATCTCTGTTCCTCTCAATGGCATGCAAAAACAAGAGTTTCAAGAACAAAAAGAGGTTTTTGTTTACCCTAACAGAGTTCGATGTAGTGACATCTCTAATGGAGCTTAGCAATAGCGACGAAGAGACTCATTCTAGCACAATCCTCTCCGATGAAAATCACCATAGCAATAGCAGCAACAGCGTCACTATGCAATCTAAGCCGCAACAAAGTAAGAGTAGTGATGATATTTCATCATCATCACTCACCGATCAAGTTGAAGATACGTTGGCAAAAGTAGAAGAAGATGAAGGATTAAAGAGGAAGAAAAGGTGGTTTCGTTCCATTGAAGAGTTATATAGAGTAACAAAACCTATTGTTATTGTACCTCCCTTTGATAAGAATGAGGTCACGTTCACAACTTATTTGTGTCAGAAGCTAACTTTAGATAGGTTTTAATTTTTGTTACAATATAGTCTTTGGATGCTTTACAATGCTATACTCTTAAACATTATGTTTAATTCTTTTTTTATGTAGATATTATATTTAATTACTTTTGAACACCGTTAATCCGTTATTATGGTTTTCCTTAAATAAAAAATGGTAAAGGAAACAATAAAATTGTCTTCACCTCTTAGGACATTCTACGTACGTAGAATCAAATGTACTTCAGTGAGTCAAATACATATTCTTGGAGATATGGAAACTGAAAGCCATGCATGGGATGATATTAACATGCAGCTAATTCACATCATCGCCATGAATTCACGTAGTAATCGCAAGTTTGAGGTTTAGTTCATGGTCAAAGTTTAAGAAATCATACTATTCCTGTTCTATGAACTATATATTGTAAGTTGTCACACGTTAAATTCAATGATGTGGAGTTTCTTTATTCAACTAGTCAACAGTTTTTCTGGTTTGTTGGATGCAAGTAGGATGTTTGTCATGTGGTTTAGATTGATTTTGAGATTAAAAAAAATCATTCGATCTATAGTAAAAATCATGCACAATTAAGTTCGATTTGAATGAAACTTAAAAAAAAAAAAAACGATCCAATACGATTCAATTAAATACAGTTTTATTTGGATTTATTTTTTTTATATCCAAATACAATTGTAATTTTTTATTAATATTAATATTACATGAACAAAATATGATCA
>Ga0228711_1004110_pt1 | contig 22524 bp, 13 predicted proteins | sample MedpolnodulmetaG_2_FD_177996 | JGI IMG/M metagenome (GOLD analysis project Ga0228711, IMG submission 177996) | Root nodule microbial communities from Medicago polymorpha collected in Santa Monica, California, United States - brown nodules | ecosystem: Host-associated > Plants > Roots > Nodule...
TTTAAAATCCCTCCCCTCCCCTTATAAACCAAACACAATTTTAATTAAAATATCTCCCCTCCCCTCCCCTCCGTTAAAATTCCTTCCCTCCCATTCCCCCCCCCTCCTAATTCTCAAACCAAACGGACCCTCACACGCATCTTTTCTTTCTTTGCACTATTTTTACTTTTTAGTCCAAAAAAACTAGTCATTTTTCTTTTACTTCAGTTTTACTTTTTTCCTTTTATTTTTCTGCTCTATTTTCTTTTAACTTTTTATGAAAAATTTAAGATATATATTTTGTCGTTGACACGAGAAAAATGAAATAAATATTTGTGACTGGTAATTATAAAGAACACAATTTTTTTGTAAAATACTCATGGGCGAGACAGATATTTATCACTAACACACACACATATATAATACGAGATAAATATTTATCACAAATAAATGAATAAAACATGGAATAAATGTATATCACTAATACATAAAAAAAAACATCAGACAAATATTTTTCTATGATAAATAAATAAATAAAAACACGGCATATAAATTGGTACATGCGTATATAAGCACATAAAATCTACAACATGCATGATGTAAATATTTTAACGGATTTTCACATATAAAATAAATATGTTATAAAAATATTATTGCAATGATTGTATTTTAAAAATACTCATGTTTTTTTTTTAAATCATATTGATTTTATATATCAATTAAAAATCAACGGAAATGTATCAATGTTCAAATATTTTGCTAGTTGTATTCATGTTTGACCAAAATACATACTAGTAATCGGCAATAATTAGTAATTGTATCTTTTTAAAAGAAAAAACAAGTATTAATAATAGTCAAGATCTTTTGTCAAAAAATAATAGTCAAGATCTGATAAGAGATTCAAACGGTAGATTTATTAGAGGTTTTTCGCTAGATGTTACTCGTGCTTGACTATTATTTCTACGATAGGTTCACCTTCTGTCCTCAATACAGTGAAATCGTGTTACTTTCCTACTACCTTTACTCAACATCGTCTTCGAAAGCTAATTTTTCCTTTCCTTGATGTGACAAAATATGTGTTTAGTGAAGCTAACACATGTGCATATTTGCTACCCAATTAGGGTAGTCTTCAACAAATTTTAGTTGTGTCTTTATTGATTCAACTTTTCAAATTTCTAAACTTCTCTTAGAAGATGATGTAATAGATTTTTTTTTTTTAAAAAGAGTGTATAATGTAAGAAAAGGCGCTAGCCACTGGTACAACTCACTTTATTTCGTAATTTGACGCATACACTGGTAACAAAAAAAAAACATGTTTTTTTTTTTACCAAAACCATATGTCCATATTAATAATCGACAATAATTATTAAAAATAATATTGTAAAAGGAAAAACCGAGTATAAATACTAGCTAATATCTAATCAGATATTGAAATGACACAGTTATTAGAGGCGTCTACGATAGATCTTGCTTGTGATCGACTATTTGAACAAAGCTTCAAACTCTTCGTCTTTGTATTGATCTTGCCCCGCTATCAGACACAAGGAACATTATATTTGAGACTGATTCACCTCTGATCGTTAAAATGGTGAAATCACGTTCGTCTCGTAATGCGGTTATTCAACGTCAGGAGGTAATGTGTCTTCTTCTCCTTCATTTGATTTGATCAAATAAGTTTACCCTGTCATAAAACCAGACATTTAGTTTTTTCGGCCAATCAAGACCACTTTATAGTTGATCTCGATTTGCCCTTATTGATTCAACTTTACGAACATTAACATTTTTCTTATCCATGAGGTATTAAACTGTGTGATTTGTTTTTGTAATCTAACCCTTTTCATGTCATCAAAAAATACATTATCTCTCCATCGAGAGGCAACATATCTTCTCTTCTTTTTCATCAGATTTGATAAAATAAGTTTACCATATGTTACAAATACTAATAGATGTGCAATTTTTTCTGGCCAATCAAGACCACTCTTAGGTAGATCTTAATCATGCCTTGATTGACTCAGCTTTACCAACTTTGAAAGTTTTAAAAAATGACGTAAGAGGTGTTAGATCGCGTCATTTGATTTCGTAATCTAACCCATTTCACATCATTGAAAAATACATTACCTCTTCATCAAGCGGCAACATATCTTCTCTTCTCCGGTCTAATCAAATGCAAATAAGACGTACAATTTTTTCGACCAATCAAATTCATGCTTCAATCAATAAATCTTGATTTTATCCTTATCGATTAAACTTTACCAAACCTAAAACTTTTCTTGAAAAACAATGTAAACCGTGTTAGATTGCGTCATTTAATTTCGTAATCTAACCCGATTTTATGTCGTTGAAAAATAAGATAAACAAAAAGAAAAAAAATAGAGAAAAACGTTGGTATAAATACAAAAATCGAGAACACAAAATGAATAGATATATATGAAAACGAAAACATCGGGGTAGAATCTCCGCGTCTTCTTTCGAGCAAACAAGCGAGTGTGAGAGCAGAGAAACAAACCCTAGAAAAACCATTCAATTTTCTCTAATCATTCACCATTTTCGCGAATTGTATGAACTGATAAAAACCGTTATCAATGGGTGCGAGTCGAAAGCTTCAAGGAGAAATTGATCGTGTTCTCAAGAAGGTTCAAGAAGGTGTTGAAGTGTTCGACAGTATCTGGAACAAGGTGATTTTGATTCTTCCTTCAATTCTATCGTTTTTTGATATTTTGGTTTGAATTTTTACTGATTGAAGTAATTGACGGTGATGATCGTTTTTTTTATTTGATAGGTTTATGATACTGACAATGCTAATCAGAAGGAGAAATTTGAAGCTGATCTCAAGAAGGAGATTAAGAAGCTGCAGAGATATCGAGATCAGATTAAGACTTGGATTCAATCCAGTGAGATCAAGGATAAGAAGGTATTTGTGAACAATTGTTGAATTACGCCACCGAAATGATGAATTTGTCTTATTTGATTTTATTTGTAATCTTAAGCTGTTTTGAACTTGAAATAAGTTAATTGAAATACAGGCATTTAGGGTTTGATCACGATTGTTAAATTACGCAACCAAAATGATGAAATTTTATTTGATTTTATGTTCACTCTTAAGCTGTTTTGAACGTAAAATAAGTTAATTGAAACACACAGTTAGGGTTTGACCACGACTGTTGAATTACGCAACCAAAATGATGAAACTATATTTGATTTTATTTACATTCTTAAGCTGTTATGAACTTAAAATAAGTTAATTGAAACAAATATTTTGGGTTTGATCATGATTGTTGAACTACGCAACCTAAATGATGAACTTCTATTTGATTTTAGTTGCACTCTTAAGCTGTTTTGAACTTAAAAAAACTGGATTCTAACACACGCCTTTTGGGTTTGATCATGATTGTTGAATTACACAGCCAAAATATTGAAATTTGATCTGGTTTTATTTTATTTGTACTCTTAAGCTGCTTTGAACTTAAAATAAGCTAATTGAAATACATGCATTTAGGGTTTATAGAGGGATATGTTTTGGGCATATAAGTGATGAATCCTAGTTTGAATGTGAATTGATTTAATTTTGTTAACTTTATTTGTTGAGTGATGCTAGGTAAGTGTTGTTCTGTCTGATTTGATTGTGATGACGTTTGAGTTGGCTTGTGTTGCGTGATGATTTAAATGATAAATATTGGTTTTTAATTTATTTATTTTTTGACAATGCTTTTCTTTTCTTTTCTCCTTGATACAGGTGAGTGCATCGTATGAGCAGGCTCTGGTGGATGCGCGGAAGCAGATTGAACGGGAAATGGAAAGATTTAAGATATGTGAGAAGGAAACAAAGACCAAAGCATTCTCCAAAGAAGGCTTGGGTCAGCAGCCTAAGACTGTGAGTGTTTGAACAGGGGGAATGTTACCTTTTTGTTTCTCTGTCATTATACCAATTTGTGTTTTTTTTTTTTTTTGCAAATGTTGTTCATCACTGATTGCGGAAAATAGTTGTTAGTTCAAATTCTGAGATGCTAGAGTGCTATTAGCCCTGCTACAGCCGCTAATTGACAACACTTTTTACCAATTTGTGGGTTTTTTCCAATGTTGTCAATCACGGATCACGGAAAATAGCTGTTCAAATTCTGCTATTCTACATTGCTATAGCCCTGCTACGTTGACAACACTTTGTACCAATTTGTGGGATTTTTCAAATGTTGTCAATCGCAGAAAATAGCTGTTTTTTCAAATTCCGCTATTTTACAGTGCTATAGCCATGCTACATTGACAACACTTTGTACCAATTTGTGGGTTTTTTCCAATGTTGTCAATTGTGGTTTGCGAAAAATAGCTGCTTTTCCGAATTCCGCTATTCTACAGTGTGCTATAGCCCTGCTACATCGACAACATATTTGTACCAATTTTTTCAATGTTGTCAACCGAGGATCGCGGAAAGTAGTTGTTTGTTCAAATTCTGCTTTTCTACTGTGCTATAGCCATGCTACATTGACAGCATTTTGTATGAATTTGTGGGTTTTATCTTGTAATCAACATTTCCAATGTCGTCAATAGCGGAAAATGGATGTTTGCTCAAATTCCACTATGCTACAGTGCTGTAGACCTGTTACAATGACGGCATTTCTACTAAATAGCGTATCACCGAATTTGTTAAAATTCTGTTATGCTATAGCGCTACAACCACTATTTGACAACACTGGTTTTTTCTTGGTGTTCTATGATTATGTTTGTTAGTTATGGGATGAGGAATGTGTTCTCTGACTGTTTACTGGCAGGATCCGAGAGAGAAGGCTAAATCAGAGACGAGGGATTGGTTAAATAATGTGGTATGAAATCAATTCCTTTTAATAACTTCCATTTTTTTTTGTTGTTGTTGTTGTTGTGTCCAGTATGGCTATATTTGTAGCTTATGTGCGTATGCCTTCGTGTACAGAGTGTTTTCTTAGGATAACACTTGGCCTTGTTTACTTTGTATAGTGTTCATTGCAACATACTGTGTTGTTAATAGCGGATCGTGGAAAATAGTGTTTTGTTCAAATTCTGTTATGCTACCCCACCATAGAGCCGCAATAGAGGCTGTTTGACAACACTTTGTACCAATTAGTGGACCGTCAAACAATAGCGATTTGTTCAAATTCTGCTATGCTATTGTGTCACTATAGCTGCTATTTGACAAAACTGAGTTATAGTCTATTCTGATACTGATTCTGAGACCTTTCTACTGTTAACAATGTATAAATTCATTTGGTTCTTAAGACATGCTTCTCTTACATATTTTTGTACCAGTTGGCGCCTTCTTTTCACGGCGATTTTTGTTATGCTGTCTCCTTGATCTTATAACTTTTAAGTGAGATCATATTAGTCTGACTCACATACTTATGTCTTGCTTATCATTTGCATTATGTTCTTCTTGTTGTCTTTTGAATATGCGAGTAGGTTGGAGAGTTAGAATCTCAGATTGATAACTTTGAAGCTGAGCTTGAAGGCCTTACAGTCAAGAAAGGAAAAAACAGACCTTCTAGATTGGTATGGAGTAAAGGACATATAGTTTGTGGGAATGATGATTTTTGCCTTTCTCATGGCCATTAACATGTTTTGTTTGTTTTGTAGACGCATCTGGAGACATCAATTACTCGGCACAAGGCTCATATAAAAAAGTGTGAATTGGTTTTGAGGCTTCTAGATAATGACGAATTGAGTCCAGAGGAGGTTAATGATGTGAAAGATTTCTTGGACGACTATGTAGAGCGTAATCAGGTTTGTCTTTTAGAAACCATTATGCTTTGAGAAGTTCGAAACTATGTAAATTTTGATGCATTTATATGACGGTTATATATGTCGTATTTATTTGTTTATTTGTGGGAGCCCTCCACTTATATGACAGTATTTCAAAATAATAGGAATGAAATGAGAGAATATCATGTAAGTTTTCCAATATTTCCTTATTCATTTTTATAATTTTGAAGATTTTGAAATGAAACACTACCCCTGGCCTCCTCTCCAATTTCCCCTATCCCTATTTCTTGGGGAGGAACTTTCCCCATACTCCACATTTCTACAAAGCCACCATTGTTATCGATGGTGGATGCCGGTCCATGGCGGAGAGCCAAAATTCCATCATATTCTCTGCTTTGTCGCGCCGACATATCGGCCAAAATTGGGCACTTCTGGACGACATAAAGTACATAAATGAACTCTGAAGTCATGTTGGAGGGTGGAAAAAGTTTCACAGTATTTCTTTATACTCTACAAAGTTTATGACTCATTAATGGTTTTCTATTTCTTTTTTTTAATTACTTTTTTCTTTTACAGGACGATTTCGATGAGTTTGATGATGTTGATGAACTGTACAGTTCATTACCTTTAGACAAGGTTGATACTCTAGAAGATCTTGTTACAATTCCCACAAGCGTTGCAGTTGCAAAGGTATTTGTTTATTCATTGTTTGGATGCTAACATGCATAACTTGCACACACATATGTACCAATCACCTGTAGATTTGTGTTATTGGTTTGGCATATATCAGTTAATTTTTGCATATTATCATTTTTTTCCCTTGAATTTTCCGTATTGGATTGTCTATTTTTCTAGACAATCAGTTCATTACCTTTAGACGAGGGGAAGACTCTAGAAGATCTTGTTACAATTCCCAGTGGTCTTGCAAAGGTATTTGTTTATTCATTATTTTTTGGTTGCAAACATGCATAGCTTGCACACAAATACAGATCAATTGCATGTAGATCTGTGTTATTGGTTTGGCATATATCAGTTAATTGGCACAAGTGGGAGTGTTTTGAGAGTCCCAATTGAATGTTTTGTGACCTGAAAAAGTTTAACCTTATAGCCAGTTTTGTGGGTCACAAAACAAAATAGGAATGCATTAGCGAGAAAGTTTAAGGTTCAATGGCTTGTTATTATACATATGAGGTTTCATGACAAGACATTATAGCATTGTTTGATCCATCTAATTAGTCTCACCTAGTGGGGAACGGCTTTGATGGTTATTGTTGTATGCTGGGTTTTTTACTCTAGGCCCTTATCTTTGAGATCCGTTTGTTATACACTTTTTATGCTAATATATTATATTAATTAGTATCATTCTTTGTAGAGGCGGAACTCGTAATTTATTATGTATGTTTTCAGGTGGCACCTGGTCTTAGCTTGAAAACTCCTTTGGCAGCATCGGCATCGCAGTCAGCGTCATCACAAACATCTGTATGTATTTCTTGTTTTTATGATCTGAAAATATTTCTTAAAATTCTGTTATGGAAGATTGTAATTGAGGATGTTTCAGATTTTTTCTTTGGGATTCCTTTACTCTTGTCGGATGCTCTAGCCATATATTTCCTTGCATAACGTTTAGTTGACCCGCTTCACTTGTACTATGAGGGTTATGGTTATTGGTTTGCAACCACTTGTACTATGATGGTTATGGTTATTGGTTTGTAATGATGATAAATAGTGAATTCAGGTCATTCTTTCTGATTTGAAAGTTAATCTACTTTGCTTCAACTAGTACTGAATTAGGATTACAGTTGTTAAATTGGGGTGCTTATCCTGAATGGTATCATATTTCTGTAACAAAGTAATAAATTACTCAAAAGTTACTATAGCTATGACATGTAGAAAACACTTACAAATTGTCATTTTAATCCAATTTTTACAATATCAATCTTACACACGGCGCTTGATAACCAACTTTAAGCAATCTCTGATGGCATGTCAAATAGCACGTGTTGAAGATTAATATTATAAATATCGGAATCAGGACTGCAGTCTCACCAAGTACACTTGTTTGAATTACCATTTACCAGACTAGCAGTCAAGGGGAAGAAAAGCTGCATTTTCATTAATTGCTTGCTGTTTAAATAGATGGACATCATTGTTGTTCCTCTTTCTGGGAAACTGATTTTAACAATTGGAATGCTTCTGTCCAGGAGCAAGCTGATGAGACAGCGTCTCAGGATAGCAATTCTGACATTGTGGCAAAAACCCCACCTCCTAAAAGTGGTGGAATTAGCTCTTCTACTTCAACACCTACTGGCAACCATGCTACTCCTGCTTCTGTCAACGTTTCAGGTCTTAATTTGTCCAGTGCACCGGCTGCTGCCATCCTTCCTGGTTCAAATTCTGTTCGAAATATCTTGGAGAATGCTATTGTAAATCAGTCTACCTCTCCAAAGGAAGAAGAGATTAACAACTTCCCTACCCGTAGACCATCTCCATCACTTTCTGATACAGCACTTGTGAGGGGCAGAAACAGCTTGTCAAATCAAGCAACAGCCAGCATCCCTCTTGGTTCTGGAAACACGGTTTCTAGTATTGGAGCCCTTGGTGTAGTTCCTTCAGCCTCAGAAATAACTAAGCGAAACATATTGGGAGCTGATGATAGACTTGGAAGTAGTGGGATGGTGCAACCTCTTGTATCCCCGCTAAGTAATAGATTGATATTGCCTCAGGTTGGGAAGGCTAATGATGGAGCTGCCTCTGTTGACTCTAGTATCGTTAATGAAGCTGCAGCTGTATCTGGGAGAGTTTTCTCCCCTTCTGTGGTTCCCGGCATGCAATGGAGACCTGGAAGTCCCTTTCAGAATCAGAATGATGCAGTAAAAAATTTTGTCCTTAAATCTTTTTCTTTTTTGCTATTTAGTTGTCCACTGTTTAATTTGGTGATTTGTGGAACTAGACATGTGAACATAAGGATGATGATATTCACATGTTCATCCTCGTGCTCTTTTTGTTCTAGTTCCTTTAGTTTTTGCTCTTTTTTTCCTTGGTGTTTTATCTGTACTTGATTAAAAAAAAAGTAGACATCTGAAGTTTCTGTTAGGTACCTAAAAAACTAAGCTATCTAATGTTTTTTTAACTTCGGTTTTGTTTGAGGACATCTATATTGGGTGCAAGTTGTTTATGCAGTTAAGAAGTATATTCATTTATGTTTTCTTATAGAAATACTTGCAATTAGGTTGTTTTATGCTATTGGTTGTTTAATTAGTCATTGTGATCAATCTCTGGTGTTTGGTTAAAAAATAGTTATAGTCTGAACTTATTTATGGATATGAATTCTGGAACCCCTCATTTTCTTATATTTTTTATGAAATTCAGCCATTACCGTTATCATTATCATAATTTTTTAAAATTTTTGGTGTATGGCATATTGACATGTCATATCTCATTGAGTACCATAAGATAAATTTCAACATTTCAACAAAGAAGACAACAATGAAAGCTTACATTTGTTGATATCTATAGATTAATCAGCACTTTAAAAGCTATGGGGTTATCCACTGATATGCAGACTTCTAGATTAACAGTATAATTACGCAATTTACCATATATTTATGTGTATACATTGATTGGTTTGTCATGAAAGAATATTAACCTCGTCTATTTTATCAGTCTTGATTAAAATGCCATATGCATGATTAAATAGCTTTGGCGACCTTCCACTGTGAGATATATGTGTCTACTATGTATATATGTATGTATGTTTGTGTGTACGAATGCTTTGTGTTATGTTTGAATGCATTAACATGGAAAATAATTACATGGGTGCAGAATATATAACTGCATTGGAGGGTTTTAATGCTAATCAGACCACTGCAAATAGTTTGAAAAGAAATTTTATTGTCAGGTTGAATGAAAGTATCATCCTGTGTATTTTATTGAAGGGATTTGTTCATTTTAATATTCAGGGCCAGCTTCGTGGAAGAACTGAAATAGCTCCTGATCAAAGGGAAAAGTTTTTGCAGAAGTTTCAGCAAGTGCAACAACAAGGGCCTAGTACCCTTCTTAATATGCCTTCCCTTGTTGGAGGAAACCATAAGCAGTTTTCTTCCCAACAACAAAGTCCACTTTTGCAGCAGGTACTCTCTCTTGTATAGCAAATTTGGCTTCTCTTTGCTTGTTATTTTACAGTGTTACTTCTATTTGAAATTCATTATGGCCAAAAAGGTTTTAAAAAACGGTCTGGTACCGAGAAAAAGGCCGCAACAAAAAGATATAGGCAGTCGCCATTACCATTTTTTGCCGTTTTTAGAGTGATTTTTTTTCTACGACAAACGCCATTACAGTCGCGAGGAAACACCGTTGCGGCCACAACAAAATGTTGTTCATGGCAATAGATAGAGAATCCCATTATTTTTCAATTGAGATGGATGAAAATCACATTTTTAGTACATATTTGAACATAAATTACATAAGGTTATCTCCTTTATGCTCTTTATCTAGTTCAACTTCAAAACTATCTCTAATTCAAGTTATTTAAGTTATTATACATTATTTAAGAGTTGTGCAATGTTTTGATTATTTCACACCGACGACCACAATCCATAACGCGGCATCTGTAACAGCCAAAATTGCGATGTCCCATATGCGACCACAACCGTTATTTAAAACGTTGGCCAAAACGCATCTCTGCAGTCCATCACGCTCTTTCTCTCCTCTGTTTCAAAAATGGATATTTTATTCTTGTTCCTAGCTATATCTTAATAAATTTTGGTTAAACAAATTTGTACTTTCATCCATGGTCCTACATATTTTGGTTCTGTTTAAGTGATATAAGAGATTTGCTGTGGTTTTGGTGTTGGCTTGTATCTTTGAGTTGTCTGGCCAAAATATGCAATCACATGTCCTTCTGATATTGGTATAATTCAATAACTTCTCTTATGGTTCTTCACTATAAACACTTGGTGCCTTTTGTCTTGATAACATTGCAAGTAAAGTTGGAAATCAAATTTTAGTTTCCTTTGCTTCTCTAGGAAATCATGGAAAAAAGTCTGTTGGTTAAAATTTACAGCCTGGTAATTTTTATGATTATGGGTGAACTATGAAACCTATTTATGGAAAGGGAAAAGCCAAGATCTTTTCAACATTGTCTGACATTTCATCCTGTAGTTTCAAGTACAGCTTAAACTCTTCATGTTGACGTGTGATTGGTTTGACAAACTTGTATTGTTAACTGCATGTGTGCGGGAATGGTTGGTTGGGGTATAAATATCAGTACGTATAGCATTGAAGTTCACACATTCAAAAACTTCTTAAAGTTTTTACATTTTAGTACTCTTGCTAATTATCCTTCCATTTACTTTTAAGCGTAACTTAAACTTTCCTAATTAACATTTTATTTTGTTTGAAATGATAATATCAGCTCCATCTCATTACCAAAGAAATACAGATCCATCAATGTCTTAATTTATGTCTGACATTAGAAAATTCTATTTGATAGATTATATCATGTACTCGATATATTATAAATTGAATGTTCTGTTTCCTAGAATATTATAAGCTATTCGTTAGTTAGTTCTGTTAGAGAAATTGCTGATTTGTTAGCTAGTTAAATCTTAAACTTACTATAAATACAGCTAATGTCAGTGTATCATTAGTAATGACAAACAACACAGTACAGAATTCCAGTTTTTTTGTCTCTCAAATTCTCTCAACTATAAATTCTCAGTATTTTGCATGACATGTTGTGTATGTGCAGTTCAACTCTCAAGGCTCGTCTGTTTCTTCACAATCTAGTATGGGACTTGGAGCTCAATCCCCGAGTCTCGGTGGTATTTCTTCTGTCTCGCTGCAGCAGCTCAACTCTGTTCATTCCCCGTCCGGTCAACATCCATTTGCAGGTGTTGCTAAAGATGCAGGTATCTTTTGTATTTATATATCCTATATCAAGTTTTGCTTTATTACTTACGCTTTGGACCACTTTCTTCCCTTCTTATTTAAAAGGGAGTGGTTATAGTAGTATGATTTTCTCTAGGCAGTTCTCAAATCTCCACACCTACATTATTCTGCTTTGATTGTTTTGCAAGCAGTTCTGAATAAATTTATTTATTTATTCTTCTGTAGTTCCTTTGTTATCCAAAAAGGGAATATTACGAATAGGAACATAAGAATATTTATCATGTCGGTAAAACAACTGATGCTTTTGTGAAAAATGTTGCTGTTCGTTCCTTCATGGTACTTGGTTATAAAGAGTCTTTATTTTGAGTAGAGTTTCCCTCTAAATAAATACCTGAAATGGTAATATCTTGATCATGAAGTGCTAGTTTTTCTATGAAGTCATTGAGGTCTAGTAAGTCGATCAGGATTTAGGTTTCTATACAGTTTTTTTTTCTTTCTTTTCAAATTAGGTTTCTATATAGTTGGTGTGTGGGTCAAATTTAGAAATTACTTCAATGATGATTAAATCAGTTCAAGTTCAATGTGTGAATACATATCTCATAGGAATACCGTAATTGTTTATGATTTTTAAGAAACTACTAAGATTATTATTACGAGAGATGGGATATATTTCAATTTTTGTACTATCAGATAAATTTGAAGAACATCAGCAACATCAGAATTTTCCTGATGAGTCAACAACTGAATCTACTTCTAGCACAGGAATTGGCAAGAATCTCACAGTTGAAGATGATCTGAAATCAGCATATGCACTAGATTCACCTGTATGTAGATTAACTTGTGCTGTCTTTATATTTTAAGATCTATCTTACCACCTTTATAACTTGCAGAAGCATATATTTATATTCATTTCTAAGGTCTGTAGAATAAAATATGTCATTATGTCTGAAGGAAATATAGAGCATATGCATATGTGGAAGTTTTCTATTCTTTCCTCCCTGTTTTGGTGTTAGATGTGAAAAAATCTAGTGCATAGATGACAAAGTATGATATGAAATCCACATGACCAACTCAATATCAGTGCATGTTTTAAACTGATGAAAGGCATGGGCTATGGGATGTTAAATGGCTTAGACTTTCCTGAATAGCAGATAGAAAAATATGCATTTTGTTTGATCTGTGTCCACATGTGGAAAAATCAGTTTGTATTTATGTGGGCATAGGTGTCACAATTTTAATGATGATCTGGGTCGATTTTTTGTTGTTTATGCTGCAGGCTGGTTTATCTGCCTCGCTTCCAGAAGCTGCTCAAACTTTCAGAGATATTGATTTGTCTCCTGGCCAACCCTTACAATCAAATCAATCTACTGGAAACCTCGGCGTCATTGGAAGAAGAAATGGTGTTGAACTTGGAGCCATTGGTGATAGCTTTGGTGCATCAAGTGTTAATTCTGGTGGAGTGCGTGATCAATTATATAATTTACAAATGCTTGAGGCAGCACACTTCAGAATGCCACAGCCTAGAGACTCAGAACGTCCTAGAACCTATACTCCTGTATGCATTTTGGGTTATTTATTGAATAATTTATTATATTGTCATACATATAAATAATTTTCATTTCTGTTTTGTTGTGGTCATGAAGAGGCACCCAGCAGTTACACCTTCTAGCTATCCTCAAGTACAAGCACCTATAGTTAACAATCCTGCCTTTTGGGAGAGATTAGGTCTTGAACCATTTGGCACCGACACCCTGTTCTTTGCATTTTATTATCAACAGGTACCTGAACTTACTATGTTATTAACAATATTGTGTCCCTTTCGAAAAAAAATTGTGTTGTTCAGTCATGTGTACTTATATCAATTTTTATGTAGAACACATACCAACAATATTTGGCTGCAAAGGAGCTCAAGAAGCAGTCTTGGAGATACCACCGAAAGTATAATACATGGTTTCAGAGGCATGAAGAGCCCAAAGTTGCTACAGATGATTATGAGCAGGGAACATATGTGTACTTCGATTTTCATATTGCAAACGATGACCTGCAACATGGATGGTATGTTGTGCAAACAATTAGTTATTTTTTATTTTCAGGATAATTTTAGAGTGCAGGTAATACGATGCATTGCTGATTCTACATTTTATCCCCAAACTTTTTATAATTTGGCGTGATGATTCAGGTGTCAAAGAATCAAGAATGACTTCACTTTTGAGTATAATTATCTTGAAGATGAACTTGTATGAAGGCGCCAATATGGTAAGAACGTTTCTTCTTGGTTGTTGTATTTGTGTGCAATTTTAATAGATATTTTTCTACCTGATTGACAAGTTAGTTTTATCCTCCGAGTCTTGTAAAATGATTTACTAAAATCAGATGAAATGCATAGAGGAAAAACGTCATATAGTTGAATAAATTAATTTGTTTAAAAAAATTTGCAATACTAATTATAACACATCTTGGGAAAAGAGTTTGAAAGTTAAATAGTACCGACTGTTTTCTAAAATTCAGATGATTTTATTAAGTTTCTATTTTGTCATTTTATTGACCTTACCCCTTCAATTTAATTTTAAAACTGGTAGCAACTTGTGTAACCCAGTAAAAGAATGAATTTTTTTACCCTTAATGTTGGACACAAGGACACTCTTGGGGGATGTTTTTGCCACATTCGTTTTTGGACTGTTTTGGTATCACTTATTAGAGATGATCAGCGTAAGGCATTTACAGTGCCGTTTGATCGATTTATCCGATTGCACTTAGTGGACAAAGGATGTGGTTGTTGAATGTGACACCGCTTGTTGTAATTGAAGGCTTGGATAGCTTGATTTGTAGAGTTGAAGCATATTTCTTCATTTTGTTTTTCTTTAAATCTGAAGTCTACGATTATGTTATTTGGAGAAATGCCAAAGGTTCAGAAAAGGCAAAAAGTACGACTAATTTCCCATTTGCCTGCATTTAGTCTAAGATGCTTTTCAAAACTGAGGTGAATAAATTGTTTCTCTTAAGAGATAAATCATAAGTGATTTTCTGGGTCTGAATGACTCGCAGACTGTGACTTCCGAGCTACACTTTTTGCCAATGTCATACCAGTTTTCATTTTAATGGATTCAAGTCTTTTCTTCTCACAAACATTTGTAGTGTGCTTGACAAATTTTTTGGTGGTTTTTAATCTTAGTTAACCCATGTTGTGTCTTTGCAGGTATTGCCAAATCTGTTTGGTTACATGACAATTGTGACAGGCAGGTGTTACTAGACTTTGCTTGGACATACCTTGTTATTTGAATTTGATTTGCCAATTGTCCCTGGTTGGTAATTTCTGTTGAAGGATTTAAACTATGGATTGATTTCCTTTAAACCTGTTCTTATCTGAGCTCGTATTGCCCCGATCAGCTTGTATAGGAACGTGGATAGGGAACAATGTAAGATCCCAAGGTGTACTTGTACAGTATGCAACAAGATTTCTTGTTATTTATGTTTTGGTAAGATTAAAGATTTCATATGCTTTGACATGGAAGGTTTATTGCACCTTATGGGTTAGTGTTGTCTGTATGTTGTGTTGCTTTACTGTCGGTTGATTCTAGTTCCAGTTTTAACAATTCATACACCTGAAGAAAGGAGTTGCCTGGCACAAATGCGTAGTTTTGAACACAACCTTACAACCTGGTGGACCAGTTTAGGATCATACACCAGTTTCTAGTAATCCATGTCACCATCTATGTGCTATTTAGCTCCTTTGCAGGTTAGGTTTAGGCAGCCACCCAAACTTCGTGACTGGTAACTTGATTACCTGAAATGTGAGCTATTATCAATGCTACAAGCACGGACAACAATGCTGTTGAGACACATTCTGACTAAATTCCGAGGAGTAATGCTTGCCTACACCTGGTTACGGTTTTCTATCTAATTTTCAGCCCATTCTCCTACCGTCTTTCTCTGATTATTCAGAATCATAATTGCTCTACCCTTCCAGTGATTCCAACCTACCTCTGACAACCAACCTCCTCCAGCAATCTCCATCATTTATTCTCTTTGAAAACAACACTCAAACATCAACCTTTCTCCAAAAATACTAATCTTTTTCCCTTTATTTTGGCATCGTTGTTCTCTTAATCACATCAACCATGGTTGGTAAGAATCACCTTTAAAAATTGTCACCTCTCTCTAACGTTCTGACTGCCAAACACGCAAGTTACATGATCAAAGACCAGATTTGCGATTTTTTTAATTTCCATTCTGCAGTTGTGTTACGTTCTTTCCAATGATGGACCTTGTCACCTTCGAGTGTGACTTTCCTCCATTTACTTTCCTCCATTTAGTGTCCATTTCTGAGAGAGAAAGACATATCGTAGATAAATGATTAAGTGGATCCCTCTAGTAGATCCCACAAAGCTATCATGTCTCTATCTCCCATAAATGGACACAAAATCGAGAAAAGTAAAAGGAGGAAATCCAAACTTGTCACCTTCGCTGTCTCTTGCAAGCCTTTCTTGACATCTATTCTCACAGGAAACCACATTTTTACGCCACTCATCAAAACCATATTTTGAAAGTAAATCATTCATTGAGAGTAAGGCTTATAGGTGACGTGATTTACTGGTGATGTGCAGGCTTGTGATGCTTGGTAGTGGCTAATGGTTTCAGAGAGAAGTGGATAATTTTGAAACCAGTTGTTCCCGTTGTCTATAAACAATTTTTAATGAAAAGAATGATGTGGGACGATAACAATAACACTCCTCATATTCCCAGTTATTTGAAATAATTTAAATGCATGCATAACATAGAATTAATGTTTATTATTCTCCATGCCTTTGTTTAAGGTAAACCCTTACCTGATTTAATTTTTTTCACAAAAAGTATTGCTTACTAAAATGGCATCAGATTTATTTTTTTTGTCAATCTAATATATTTTTTTTTGGAAATATCGATCATTTTTTGAAGGCTGTGAATCGTTTCATCTACTTTTGTACGTGAATGAATGAATGTAAACAATTTTTAGTGTTTCGGTGGTACCTAAATGCATCTTGGGCGAGTGACTTGAACTTTCTAGCTTCGCATCATTAGGCGCATCAAATCATTCAATGTGAGCAACATGTCAACGACAAATTAGCGTCAGTACTTTTCAAAATTGTTTTTTGATTGTTTGTACCACCATGCAATTGTTCATAACGCATATAGGTTAAATCACAAATGGACGCTCTTCCATTTCAAAATCTTTGAATATCACTTATTCATTTATTGTTGGTTACCTACTCAATTTCATACTAAATTAATCCTTATAACCTACAAGTTCATTACTACTATCGTACTACTATATTACTAGCTTTCTGCTACGTTGATGTAGATAAATGCGTTTTACTTCAATGCTTACATAGAAAGAAAAAAAGATAGTCGTTGTCACTTCAAAGCAACCCAAAATACGCATAGGTTCAGGAACAAAATCATGGAATAACCATACAATAATGGACAAAAGAAAATTTATCCGATCACTTAGGAGTACAATACAAATGTTCACCCTTCACACATTAAAATAGAAAAGGTGGCACATATGGAACACAATCAAGATAATTGATCTTCATCAACGATCGATTGTAATCCATACTAACTAACTACACCCGACGCAGCTCAATATGCAGTGTGGTTATTGAATAACTTAATTTTTCGCTAAAAGTTCTCAAAGGAACTACCATTATTTTATTTTTTTGACAAATCAATCGAACTACTGTGTAAATGATTAATCAACCAAAAACAATCAAATTAAAGTGGTTAGCAGACTTAAGACGGATCACTAAGACAATTTAGTCCAATTTCTGAATGAAACAATTTCATATAAACCAACCGGTAAACACAAAAAATTGTAAAAGGTTTATTAAATAGCCCCAACAACCAATATTTTTTCATTATATGTTGGTCGTCCTCATCAAGATATTCTTCCATATATTAAGGACCGGTTCCATGCAAGTACAACAATGCCCTTTGTACTGGGCTTCAAACTTAGAGATCTCAAAATTCGAAAGAAAAAAAAAACAAAATAAAATTTGTATGACTACGGATAAAATCCGTCACTAAATGTCATTTTTTTGTAGGTAAAAAGTATGGAAGACAGTAATTTTTCTGTAAATCCATAGATAAATGTTTATTTAACTACAACTTATTTGTTAGTCACTTAAAGTGATGTTGGGTTTTTTTTTCTTTCAATTCTTTATAAATGAAAATTGTCAAAATTATAACGTGATCTTTGAATTATCGGAAACCGCACTGCATATACTCTCTTCGGCCATCCTCACATTACAATGGTTCAATATCATTCCCACTCAAAGATGGTAGAACATGAACTTTCACGTGCTTTGGCTACCTATTGATAATCTATAGGAAAACAAATTTTAAACTTTTTATAAAAGGTGAACATACAATTTTCAAGACGAGATTTTCTTATTTTTTTTATTAACAAATGCTCAACCACTTGAAAAAATAATTACTGCTAGTAGTGAATGAGAAAATATTAAATTATTGTTATAGACTAGTACTTATTTTTGAGAAAGGATTATCAAATACAAATAGTACTCGTAGGAAACAACATTTATGATAAAAAAATTTTTTTATTAAAATTGCAAACATATGCTAAGTGTTTCTTTCATTAATAATTTTATGAACTAAATTGATATTCGAAGACTAAACTAATTAGACACATTTTAATACCAAAATAATAATAATAAATCTATTTTTGTGTTTTAATAATTTTGGTATATTTTAGGATTATGAGTTTTTTTAGGATAGAGGTTGTCTACTGCAACACCTTGTCATATATTAAAAGAGAGAAAGAAAAAAAAAGGTATAGAGAGAGTGACAAAACTAAAAAAGCAGAAAAAAGAAATACAAAAACAATTAGAAATGCCTAAAAGCATTAGGAACAACTTCCCACCAAAGAACTAACGAGACAAACAATCAGAAACACCTAACTTGAACTCTTTGCTAGCCTCGACTTGCTCATGCTTTAACTTGTTTTTCTTTTTTCTTGGGACCACCAATTAAAATTGTTGATTTGCGTTCCATCCAAATCAACAATAAACAATCTTTTCATTCTAAACTATATTATCTAGAATTTCCTCAATAATTTATAGTTTATTGGGCCACAATAGGAACCAAAACATAACTTATGAGACGTAAACTTGTATATCATGGATAATATTTACACTGAAGTTTATCGTCTGATACGACTATAGAACTATCAAAAGCCTCATGAATTAAAATTTGTTTGATTTGATCTCCTGAAGGAAGTGAATTTACTATTACTTCTTTTTGATGTTCTACGCAAAAGAAAGTATTAACCAAGTCTAAATCATTATCACGATTCTTATCAATTTTTTCTTGTTCTTGATTAAAGTGAATTCTACATTATAATCATTCATATTTTGTGGTTTGTTAGACTGCCCAAATTTTTTATTCTCTTATCCTTATTATTACCATGAACATTGTTGCCCTGGGTAGTTATTTTTCTAGAATTATCGTGAGAGAGACTCAAAACACTCTGAACTATCAAAATGGTTGCAAGACAATGGTGCATGAACTCACTTAAGTTGGTCAAGTGATGTTGGCTTGAACCTTTGATGTGTGTTCCTCCTTAAGATCGTAGATTCAATTTTTCCTTATACATAGATTAGTTTACTTTATTCAAAATAGACACTAGTGCATGATCTCTACGGTGGCTGCCACCCCTCCACGTAAAGAATTGCAAACATGTGTTAATTGCATCTTGATTGTACACTTCTACTTCAACCAAACAGTAATAATTAGGTTTAATAGGTCATTTGATCCCATAATTAATTTCAAGTTTATATTTTGGTCCCATGAGTAATAAAACTCATGGTTTTGTCCCTTAATTGTCCCTCCGTCTGTCAAAAAAACCCCTTCCATCAAAACATTAAAGTTCCGTTAATTTTTGTCCACGTGGCAAGTATAAAAGGCAAGTTTTTTTTTTTAGAAACCCATAAATTAGGGTTCTTTCATCATCCACATCACCAAATTAAAAATAAAAATAAAAAATGGATCTACTTCTCTTCTAACCAAATCCAACATCACAATTTCATGATTCAGTCGAATCCCACCCATTTTCAAGACTCCACCCTTCCTCTACCCTTTATCTCTTCTAACCCTGTATTGTGTTGTGTCACTTTCAGCTTCTATTTTAATTGGTGTATAATTGTTTTTTTTCTTCTTCGGATTGGTGCAGAATTGTTGTTGTTTGGATTATGAAAATGCTCTTGAATTGGTGAAGAATTGATTTATTTATTTTGAATGTTGTTGTTGTTTAATTATATGAATTTTGATGATTAGATTATGTGTTGTTGTTGTTGATAGTTGTTGTTTATGAATGTTGAGTTTTTCTCATGAATATTGATGAATGTGAGTTGAAGATGATGAAGATTAGTAAGATAGAAGATAAAGAAAGAAAGAAAAAAAATTAGTTGTTGTTGGTACACCGTAAGTTATAATAGACACGGATAATCCAATGTTCATCTTTTTAAAAAAGAGATCAAACGGTTTAAATTAAAAAAATTAATAAGGTCTATGGTGGGTCACTTTTAAGGTTGGTCCACCATAGAGATTTGGGGTTAAACTTAATAGACACGAAGACAATTAAGGGACCAAAACATGAGTTTTATTACTTATGGGACCAAAATGAAAACTTGAAATTAATTGCGGGACCAAATGACCTATTAAGCCTAATAATTACTACAGTACATTTTACTTCTCGTATTTTTTTTTACAATTTTTATTTTCAAAATGTATTTTTTATACCAAAAATAGGGCTTGTTTAAAATTAGAAGTATCTTACATCACTTTTATATTGGTCTATGATAACTAGATTTTTTTTCCCAATGAGTCGGTTACTACTCTTTTTTTTATCGTAAATTAATAAAACATCGAAGAAAATTTGAAAGTTAAGTAAAAAATAACAAGAATAATTTGAAAATGAGATTTAAAGACTTGTTTATTAACTGAGAATGATATTTGTACAACTATTTATGTTTTTTTTTTTATAAAATATTTTTAAAAATAATTCTAAATTATTCAACATTAAAATCACTTTTTTATATGTAACAAACATGCTCTAGATTGAAGAGTTTAGATTATAGGTTTTAGAGAATGCTAAATAGTGTCACTGGATCATTCTTTAAGCCCATAACAAATATGTTTTCATAAAAAAATTGTGTAGTTATTACATGATCATCGAAAGTAACAGTTTATATTTTCAATATAATGTTTCTATTTATGATTCTATAACGAATGTCTCTTGATAATGGTTAACAAGATGATTTATTATCACTTTCATTTTTTTTTTTGTGGTGACGGGGTTTAAACCTCAGACCTTGCATATATTATACATCTGTCTCTACCAACTAAGTCATGCTCACTAGGACTATTATCACTTTCATTTGAGTTTGAATTAAAACCTTCCAAAATTTAATGATGATAATTATTTTGAAAGAAAACTTTGTCCATATGATTATTGTCAGCAATTGCAATTGCACTAGAGATCTCCGTTTCATACAAAAATATCACTTATTCTGTCCTAAAATATAAGAAAAATAAGTCACCATTAGTTAACATATTTTAAACAAATTTAAATCAAATACATTAATTTCTTTTTGAATAAAAATCAAATATATTAATTTCTATTGACCAATTTTTATTTATATTTTGAAAGGAGATAGAAATTCTATTACTTTCTCCTTAAAAAAAAACTTCTTTTACTTTCATTTCATTTCATTTATTTTTTCCTTTTTTCAATACAAACACACATTTTGGAGTTTTTCTAGTTGTAGCCGTTATTGCTTATCTAAAACCGCGGTTTACATTACCCCACAACAACAAAATTGTATTAAATTCTCTCTCTCTCTCTCTCAAACAAATTGATTCTCTTTTTCATTTTTTTTTTGACATAGTAAAAAAAAACTTGATTTTTATTCGTTGAGTTTAGGGCATAATCGAATTCCCCACCCTCTCTGTTTCTCTCTGACAGAAGCAATCAAACAAACCAATTATAGGTCAAAAAGAAAAAATAAAAACGTTTCTTTATTTATTTAATTTAATTTTTATCCTTTTATTTTTATCCTTTTATAATTTAATTCCCATTTCTTGACTATCACCGTCTTATTCATCGTGGGTTTCGTGTGTAGTGAAAAAGTCACTAAATTTCCGCTTAATCTCCAAAACCCACTTTCCAAAACCGTTCCTTTCTCTCTCTAACTTCACACAACAAGAAAAAGTTTCAATTTTTATCATTTTTTCCAACAAAAACTTCTTCATTTTGCTTTCACAATGGGAAAAAAATGGATTTTTGCAATGTTGTTGATGTTAGGATTAATGGGTGGTTTTTGTTGTTATGTGGAAGGACTTGGTGTGAACTGGGGTACACAAGCAACACACAAGTTACCACCAGAAACTGTTGTGAAGATGTTGAAGGATAATGGGATTCAAAAAGTTAAGCTTTTTGATGCTGATGATACTACAATGACTGCTTTGGCTGGTAGTGGAATTGAAGTTATGGTTGCTATTCCTAATAATCAACTTGCTGAAATGAATGATTTTAAACGTGCTCAATATTGGGTTAGGAAGAATGTTACTCGTTATAACTTTGATGGCGGTGTTAAGATCAAGTGAGTTTTTTTTTTTTTAACTTGATTTGATTTTTGATGTTATTGATATTGATCTGCATTTGATGTTTAAGTGTTTGATTATTTGTATTGAGTTTTTTGAAGATTTTGTATTGATTTAGTTTTTTGATGTTATTGAGTATCTGCATTTGATGTTTATGTCATGGATTATCTGTATTGAATTTTTTGAAGATTTTGTGTTAGATTTTTATTACTTTTAATCCTTGTATATTGTTTTTGATTCATGGTTAGGTCTTTTTTTTTTTTTGTTAGGGTTTAC
>Ga0228711_1004113_pt1 | contig 22510 bp, 8 predicted proteins | sample MedpolnodulmetaG_2_FD_177996 | JGI IMG/M metagenome (GOLD analysis project Ga0228711, IMG submission 177996) | Root nodule microbial communities from Medicago polymorpha collected in Santa Monica, California, United States - brown nodules | ecosystem: Host-associated > Plants > Roots > Nodule...
AAATTTACTCACAAAAACAAAATTTACAATATATTTACAAAACTGCCACCTTATTTATATTTCACACCTTTTTTTAATAAAATAGGTATAATACACATAATTCTTATGTCAATTTTGCACTAGTGAAGGGCACATGTTAAACAACCTAAAAATAGAAATATTTCCTTGAAATTTGTACATTCAATTAATTAAAAGTTAAAAAATTGAATTCAATACACAAGTTCCAACAAAAAGTTTCTACATGTTAATATTTCCCTTTTTTTTATACAAAAAATTTAAGTGAGTTGAGTTTTGGAACTCATCGGAGTTAGGGGCAGATTTTAAAGTTTAATGAGTATTAATATACATACATCAAAGATATTCTCACATAAAAAGAGAAAGCTTCATGCTAGTCAACTTTTTACCAACTAAATAAATTTTTACCGACATTTTTTTTTTTTGATCTTTGGTGACATATTTTTTTTTTTATCTTTAGTACTCTAGCTACATCACCAATGAGTTCATGGATATCGATCACATGAGGAATGAGAATATAGTGTTTCATCCTCAAATTTGTGGTCTTGCTAAAGATACATAATATGTGGAGGTGTATACACGAAGATATAGATATCATAAGAATATTCTAGTGTAGCTTCCAGTAGAGTTTTAGATTTCACAAACAGAATGAGTTATATTCTTTGGAGTAATATTGACTGACCATGAACGTTAATTTAGTTATTTATTTTTTTAGAAGAAAAAAAAATTGATAAAGTATAAAGTGCATGCGCTTTTTCTTGATTTCTGCTCCCCCAACACAATTCGCTCCCACCCAGCTGTAAATACCATAATGCCTATGCGCTCGTTAAGTCACGCTGCGTGACTTAACTAACGCACGTTGTAATGTATGTGTGACTTAAGTAGCTCTGCGTGAGTTTAGTCACGCAGCGTGACTTAAGTCATTTAACAGCAACACAACACTTCATATTCCCAACTTCTCAAAATACGAATTTTTTCCCTCCAAGTGCCATTTTCACCGTTCTTGCGCCATTCAAAGCCAATTTCTCCCACAATATCAAGTAAGTGATGATTATCCTACTTCATTGCATTTTTTTGGTTGAAGTTTTCGAATTTTATAAGAAATTTAACATTTTTAGGTTTATATAAATTTTGCTTGCATGTTAGTTTTTATGATTGTTAGTAATAAATTAAGTTAGGAATAGTATATTAGATGTTGTTTAGAGTGAAATGTGGTAGTTTTAGGGTTTTGAAGTTGATTGAAATATGGACTCTAGGTGTTTGTTAAAATGTCTCAATGAATTTTCTTTTGATTTTTTCAATGTTAATGATGAAATTGGTTAGAAATATGTTTGTTAATGTTGATTATAATTAGTTTGACTACGATGTGGTAGTTTACAGATTGAATTGACACTATTGAAATATTAGTGTTGTTATTGAATTGTTAGAAATGACAAAATGTCTGTGTGAAAATGTGTCATTGATATTTTGCTTTTTGAAATGTTGTGCAAATATGTCTCGGAAGAATACGTCTCAGAGACCGCCTGAGCTGCCTCAGGATAGGAGTGACAGATTTAGGGCAGGGAGGCCTGCCCCTACTAGTAGTTTACGGAGGGAGAAACAAGCATTACGCCCTCCTATGCCTGGTCGAGGGAGAGGTGGGGGAACAAGACTTGGTAGAGTTGATGCTACTGGGGGATCAATGTCATAGACGGGTCCATCCCAGACGATAGACCTGACACAGTATCAGCAGGATTATCAAGTGTATGAGCAGACGCAGGATCAGGCGTATCATTTTGAGGAGCCTCAGCCTCACCAGTATCAGTTTGATGCGTATTAGCAGCATCAGTATGAGGATCATCATGAGCAGCCTCATATTGAGCAGGAGCAGCCTCATATTGAGGAGTCTCAGCAGCATGATTATATTGAGGAGCCTCAGCAGCATGATGATAAGGATCATTTTCAGGGGGTGCTGAGGATGGTGTACGAGGCCAGACCGGACGGCTATGCAGGGGAGCCTTCTGAGCTCACGCTTTTACCTCACTTTGGTGGACGTGTGACATGCAAGATTTGGGTCGATGTCGATGTAAGTATATTTTAATGTTTATTTTATTTCTTTTACTTATTTGGACACGAATGATATTGACGAGGGATACGTGGTAATATCAAAGGAAAGCTAGAATCCATGCATGATCTTTAGGTTACGTGTGAAGCTTGATTAAGGAACTCTAATCCTAACAAGCTTTACGCCCTATCAATCTCAAGTTTTAATATTATAACGTAGATATTTAGGTTTTAAACAAACAACAAATTACTCTTTCAACTTAAAATGGTAATCGATGTCGAACAATCCATGATATCACACTAGTCCCTGAGGAGTCGATATATAAATACTTACTTTTGATATACGTAAATATGCTACATCAATGACCACACAAGTGATTCAATAAATAGAACCCTTGTGTTGAAGCATTAATAACTTTTTGTGAGTGCTTAACCTAATTCACAAAAGTTGTGAAACCCTAGCCGCCGCTCTCTAAACCTTCTTCTCTCTGAATCTCCGTTGGAATTGGCTAGCACCGGTCATCAGAGAAGTTCTGTTCGTGTGGACTGAGTAGAGGCATCGCTACTTTGCTTTGCTCGTGATGAGAAACAATTTTGCTACAAAGGTTCTCTCTTCAAGAGGTAAACACATGGATCCTTAAATTTTTTAAGTATGTGTTTGATTTGTGATTAATGATTTAATCAAGATCCGTTTCATTGGGATTTCTTCCGCAAAGAGGATTAAAATTTTGAAAAACCCCTCTTAAAATCCCATCGGGCTAGGCATCCTCCCGACCCATATCAGATCATCAATAACATCAGGGTTAAAGTGGACGGCGCAATGGAGCATCCTGATGTGTTCCGTAATCCATAGGAGATGCAATTGTTTTCAGTTTTCACTATCTAGGTTTTAGGAAAAAGAGGTTTGACTAATCCAAAAATTTACTATAAGATAAGTAAAGTCTTTTTTTTTATGATAAGTGAAGTCTTTTTTTAAGCTAAGATAAATAGTCTAACTAACAATTGTTTTGATTACATATAAGTTATAGATATGCACATTACATTAGCATTGGAGTACTTAAGGTCACTAACCATTAATAAGATCTTCCACTAAAAGAATTACAGACCATGCAAAAAGAATGTAAAAGGCAAAAAGGAAGTTGTTATATATATATATATATATATATATATATATATATATATATATAATAAAATAAAACTTTAACTCTTAATTTTTGTGAACTAGTCAATGAAATCCTATATTTAGATATGAAGGAAGGAGTTATTATTATATTGTCACGAGACTAAATTTATAGTTTTTAGACACATACACATCGAGATACTTCTTTTAATAATTAAAAAATTGATTTAATATTTTGAAGAAAATTGTATCTTTGTGTGTCTATCTAGGCACTATAGATTTGATTTGGTGATCATGCAAGACTATCTCAAGGAGAAAGTACATGGTAGACAACTTTGGGAATTCCATGGACCCTCCTACAGATTTGTGGTGTGCGAGAATATATAACTATAATTTTAAACTTGTTTCCACGTGTAAGAAATTTCAAAATTGCAATATCGTAAGTACATATAAGTTAGTAGTTCAGGAACGTAAGCGTGTTTGTAACGTAGTTCTCCACTTCTCAGTACTTAGAGGAACCCACTTCTCCAATCTCAACATTTAAAGTTTGTGATTTTTATTACTAGGTTATTTAATAAAAAAAAAGTATAATATCACTATGACCGGTATATTTAATGAGAGAAAGATGAGCAAAAAATGAGAGAAAGTCGGGTTAAATTTCTTGCCTTAAAAGTAGAGAATCCATTTCCATGTATAAATTGTGATATGGTAGATAATCGCCAATTTATTTTTCAAAGATCATCACATGCACTTCCCAAATATTTATCTTCTCGTACACACTTGAAAAATAATTTAAGCTTCATTTTTGAATGAAAAATAAGAGGGCCGAAGCCTAGTAAAAAAAACGTACAACCAAATCAAATAGGATACAAATTTTTCAGAGCATTGGATCAATAAGTCTCTAATTTGAGTCGGACACAATTATGTGAGGGCATGGACGGACCTTATGTTACATCTTGGGTGCAGGACATTCTTACAACCATTATGTGTCAGAGCATCCTCACGATGGTTTGTCTCACAATAAGAATGTTACTTTCCACTCCATCTTAAGTAATCGACGAATTCTTTGAACTAAGCTCCATATCTCCGAGGACTCATTATTTCCTCACTAATGATTAACATTAATTTACTTTTACTTTTATGATAAGAGTTTTTTTTTTGGGTACAATAATAATAGTTTATTTCACTGAAGTTTTTTTTATTTGAAAGGAGGTTATTTTACTGAACTTGTTATAATAATAGCTACGACATGATGACTAAATGACATTTTTTTGTCTCCATCCAGGAGCTAATATTGTGTGCCTACAAGGTTGCCTAAACAACACAAATATCACACGATGAATCCCTGATGTTGGTTTAGGATTTTCATAGCTCACTATCTCCTGTCCTACAATTATTCAAACACTATACATATAATAAAAAAAATTATGATAAGATACTTTCTTTGATCTTTTAATAAGAGGCAAATAGATCAACAAAAGCTGATATATTTGGTCTACATTATAAACTAAATACATCATTTAGTTTGCTTTAAATGGGTGCTTCTTAACATGGACTTTTAATAAATGGTTCAATGTTTTAAACACTACTAAAAAAGCAAAAATTAGTGAGGAAAATTTAGTGAGGGAAAACATGAAATTCCTCTTTAATTTCATCACTAAATTTTGCGACTAAGGAATTTGGCGAGGGATTTTATTTTTTCTGTCACTAATTTCTCTCCTTAATTTTGCTTTTCCCAGTAGTGAAAAATGGATTCAAGATAGAAACGATGAGAGCTACAAATTATGGTTCAATTAATTCAACCAAAGTTGAACCAGATAATAAATAAATAAAAGGTTAAATAAGTAAATGGTTTATCTAAATATACCAATATTTGATTTTAGTCTTCCTAAAATACTTTCTAGGTTTTTGGTCCCTCCAAATTTTCTATCTATGAAATTAGTCTCTACTTTTTAGCCAACTCATGTCCAAACTTCATTTTTTTTTTTTATTAAAATCTTCCAGAAATTGGTAGAATAGGATGACAATCTCTCCCAAAAAAAATTATAATTTTTTAACAAAACATGAATTAAATATGAATTTTTATGTTTTTGGTGCTAAAAAATTCATATTAAATTCATGTTTTGTTAAAAAGTTCTATTATTTTTTTTGGAAAATGTTGTCTTAATTTTCTACCCATTTCTAGAAAATTTCATTAAAAAAATATGAAAGTTAGACATGAGTTTACTAAAAAGTAGGGACTAATTTCATGGATGAAAAATTTTGGAAGGACCAAAAACCTAAGAAATATTTTAGGGGGACTAAAATCAAATGTTGGTATATTTAAGAGGACCATTTACTTATTTAATACATAAATAAATTAATAAAACACCGAAGAAAAAACATTCAAAATGTTACAAAGAGTAAAAAAATGCTATAGCAAAAGACAACAACTTATTAATTGCCTGCATTAAAATTGGGATCAAACCGGGGATCCTCTCTTAGACCCATGGAGCAATGACATCCCCCAGTTATATATATATATATATTGTTTCACAAGTTTTCCTCTGTCACCACATTGGATGGGGAAGTTTCACAAGTTTTCCTCTATCACAGTGGATAGGTAAACCACTAGACTGGTTAATATATCTGATAATTTTTTAAAACAGCCTAATATATATTCCATAAACTTTTGGCACCCTCAAGAAAATAACTCAAAATCTGACACTAACTGCAGTTGTTCAAATTCAACCCGGTTCAATCCAGTTGAACCGATTGATTTGGCCGATTCAATCTAATTTTTAAAACATCATTTAAATGTGGACTCTTGAGGCTAACTTAGTATAGCACATTGATTAAATTTCATATTGCTATTACACAAACGAAATACTAATATTGCAAATTAGTAACAACAGAAGTTCAGAAAAAAAAAAAATAGTAACAACACAAATGAAACATGGTATATCAATTTAAGGGTGGACCCAATTTGGACTTCAAAAACAAAAGTTTTGAAAGTGAACTCTACAAATTAAGGATATATCCATTTACACCTTTTTTATTGTGAAATCTAGTAAAAAGGGAAATGCTAACAAGTGTTCATAGGGTATTGTTTAAGCAATCAAAAGAGGTAATTTATACATAAAAAGTTGTGTAGTAATTATTAATTTTCTATGTGTTTGACTTACATTTTCAAGACAAAATTTCTTGTTATAGATTTCTTAATCAATACCCTTAGATCAATTGTTAGCATAACCCAATTAAAAATGGTAAGAGTAAATTACACTCCCATTTCCTAAAAGATGTTTGAATTACACTCTCCTCCCCTCTTATGTTAAAATATACACTCCCCTCCCCTCTTAATCAAAACATATTAGAAAATATTCCACTCCCCTCCTTGAGACAAGCTTGAATTACATTCCCCTCCCCTCTTAAGTTAAAATTTACGCTTTAGTCCCTCGATATATTTTTTTTATTTCTAATAATCTAGCAAAAAAATAATTTAACACACTTCAAAGAAAAATAGCATGGCGGGTTTATTTTAATATAATCAAATTTTGAATACATATCTTTCTCTATTTTTTATTCACAATTTCATAACATATAGTTTTAAACCCTATTATAAAATATGAAACAACCCAAAATAAAATTAAAATATGTGAAAAATTACTAAAGTCGATTAAGTATGGTTGTTTAAAAGTGAATTTTATACTCTAAATTATTAAATTAATAACAAAATATTTAAATTTAATTGTCATTGATATTTAGATTATAAAGAAACGAATTTATATTTTTTAAATGGTGATTCAAAATTAATATATATTATAAAAATATTTATTTATGTTAAAATATATTAAAGTGTAGTCCATATTTAATTATTAAGTGAGGGGTTGTAATTCAAGCATCTTATAGAGGAGAGGAGTGTAATTTACTCAAACGGTAATAATCATCTTTAAACTTCTTTTTTGTGAGATCTTTAAACCTCTTTAGATCCACAGTGGAATACCACCATTAGACCCTATCATATTATAGGCCTTATTATATATGGAACAAGTTAATTACAATTATAGAGAAAAATGTTATTTAGTTGTGCACGTACCGAAAGTTGTCCCTGTAGTCGCTGGAATATTGGTTACCATCCTAATTAAGGATCCAATGAAGGAAGGAAAAAAAAAAAATTGAATGAAACTAAAATCAGCCAAACAAAAGTTTTCAAATCACACACAAGCTGCACTTTTTTCACACACACATAATAATATTAATTAAGCACTTATATATGATAGGCATTTATGTTATAGGTTACAAATTAAGTTGTTTATCCAAACATGAACTATATCATGTTGAACTTAATTAGTCACATCGTGTGCTTGGATTCCTTGTTTCATTTTGTCAATGAACTATTTTTCTTGTTAAAAGAAGATATATGATAGGTGATGAATATCACAAAGTACTAGATTATTCTAACTACTTCTATCTAAGAAACTATAGTAATATTGAAATTCTTTCATTCATTTATTATAAGGTCATACAATGCTTATATAGGTAAATGCACACCCACAATAAGATAAGTGCGCCCTAGCATACTCAATATTGCTATCTATATTAGATCATTCTAGATCAATATATTACTAGGATCATCCACTAACTAACGGACTTAAGGATTTTGGATTAGTTTATGAATGACTAATTTAAACTTAGCTATTGATTTTTTAAAAAACTTATGAAAGTAGCTAGTAAACTTGAGAACCTAGGAAATAGCGTATGCCATTCTATAAATTATTTTAGTTTTATTTCAATAAGTTTTTTTCTTGTTATAGTCTTACATTAGCATGGTGTCTTGGAAACAATTTAACAAATATTTTAATTATGAAAAAAAAAAAATTAACAAGCCCATATGGGTAGTTCCCACTTACCAATACAGGTATTCCTTAATATTCAGGTTAGTAGGGCTTGGTGCATCAGGATTCACCATTACCTGAAAATTAGTGCCACAAACTCAAAAACCCTAGAAAGAAAAGGCTTTACTCAGTTAAAGATTTTACGTAACAGCTGTTATTAAGAATGTTAGGTTTAATTTGTATGGAGGTAAGGTTAACATGTTTATTAGATGTGAATTTTCCGAACAGTTTTTTATTTTCATTTCAAGGGTGTTGGAGGCGGCTGACATTAATTTTACAATCTTCTTTCAAATAAAAAACTTTTTGGCAATATGTATGATTTGGGCAATTTGTGCTGCTAAAAAATTTATATTTTCAAGTTTAAGGGGTAAGAGATTTAAAATATAGCTAATCAAATTACAGTTTTTGGCTAGGACAAAGAAGGAATGGCTTATTCTATAAGTGGTATTGTTGACCCTAATTTTCTCTTAAGGGGAAGCTTTCTTATATCTTCGGGGATCCATTTATATATGGTAAATCTTTGTTTAAAAAAAAATTAGATAAAGATTGTTTTATACTCACTCGCTACTGATTATAAGTAAATTTTATCTTTTTAGGTTCATTCAATTAATGGTGTATGTGTATACCAACTAGAGTGTATAGAGTTCTGAGGTCATTTCCACCAACTTGAACTCTTGGTGGGTTGCCTATTTGGGAAGGTTTGAGCTCACCACTGTTGATGACTTCTTTGTTATTTTCATAAACGATCTTCAAAGACACTAAATTTGTAAAGGGGCCCAAAACCTCTCCAATTACACCACCAGCAACAAAAGGATTCGTTGATTTAATACGTTGATTTAATGGTGGATTCTAGGGTGAGGGCTCTATTAAGTCCCTCACCGGTGTACCATTTAAATTGACTGTTAGATGAAAAAAGTGTACATGATATCTTTAGTCACAAATCACACAGGATTATGCTTTTTCTTCTCTCTAACGCTCCAAACAACCACCACCGATTCCAAATCATCATCTTCTCACATATCACAGAAATTTAATCCTTTCTTCTCTTTCATTTTATGTCCCTTGAAATTGTTGTTTTATGATTCTCAGTTCTGATATTGACTTTTAGAAATCTTAAAAAATGATGATTGAAGACTGGATTCAATAAATTTCGTTTTACCACTCTTATTTTCCATTACCCGTTCGTCTTGTAGGCTTATTCTTTTTGGATATATCTTGTCAAAGTTTTAAAATTTTGTTATGGGTACAATGAATTTTGAGAAATTTTCAATCTAAAACTGATTTTGATGTGAAGTTTTGTGACCATGTATACAATAAATTATGTTAATGGTGCTAAGAAAATCAAAATCCCTGCTAACCTTTATTATGGTTGTTTCTGACATTTTCACTATGAGAGGAATAGGGTGAAAGAGGCATCAGGCATAACAGATCATTAGAAAAAAAAAGTGCAGACTGTGTCCATCGAAAGAAAAAAGAGAAGGAAGAGTGAGTGAGTGGTTGTAAAGCATAATCCTGTGTGGTTTGTGATTAAAGATATCATGTACACTTTTTTCATCTAACGGCCAATTTAAATGGTACACCGGTGAGGGATTTAATAGAGCCCTCACCCTAGAATCCACCCTGTTTTCATATATAAGTATTAGATTTATAAACTATTTTGATTCAAAGGGACTTGTAAACATAATAGCATGTCAAAGAGATGATTGCTCAATAAGCCCATCAAATTGCTCACATTTTTAGAAAAATATTCATCCAGAGTTTTGACCTTATTGTGATTTATTCACAAAAAAAGTTGATCAAGGATTACGATCCGATCGGTTGAGCAATTTAAGGTTTATTGAGCAATCACCTGCCAAGGGTTACCTATGCAGACCAAAGGGTGTCAACCCAATACAAAAAAGTATGTTTTTAAAAGATTTAGACTTTTTTCACCCTACTGACTTTTCGCGCGTCCTGTACAATGTGGATTATATAATCCGAACATCATAAACATCTCATAAAAACCTCCAAAATACGTTAAAACATTCTGGATTTTAAAATCCAAATAAAACGCGTGAGAAACTGAGAAAAATAGTGGCGAACAATTTATGTTTCAAGTTTATTTTTGGTTCTTTAAAAAAACCTTTTTTTGGTTTAAAAAAAAAAGTTAATTTTGGTCAAAATCACTTTCAAGTTTGAATAGTTAGAGCAAAATTCAGCGATATGGGGCATAGTAGGACCCATGACTTGTAATGGGCCTAACTGAGTAGTACTTTTCAATTTCTTCTGGGATGATAAATAGGGACGAACTTTTTCCACTCCTAAAATCAATTAAAATGCACACATTTTGTCCTAGTTGGTAGCTTCAAGCATAATACTATGCAGGAGTCGGGATTCAAAATCCAGAATCTTCATTTTTTTCACATGTAAAATGTGTGAGCTCAAACCACTGGTCTATTTGATCATCAAATAAAATGCACACATTTCAAAGAAGAAAAAATACAAATTTTTTATCGTCTAGTCTCGAAATGTATAATGTATTTCTAAACAAAAATACAGATTTTGTTCTGTCCAAAACATTCACTAGTTGCGGATTTAATTTATATATCCTGACATTGTAAAACTTTTATAATTATGTATTCAATCAAATTCCTTCAAAAAAAAAATTGTATTCAATCAAATCATTCTTTAAAAAAAATTTATTCAAACAAATTATGTCATGTAAATAATTTAGAAACTAACCTACAAAAGTAACAGTATTTCAAATCATTCTTTCGAAAAAAAATGTATTCAAACAAATCATGTAATGTAAATATTTTTGGAGATAATTTAGAAACTAACCTACAAAAGTAGCAGTATTTTAGTGTAATTTGATTGGATGTTTATGTAAAAAAAATTACACCATCGGTTTAAAGAAATTAACCTCTTTTAGAAATGTGGAGTAGATAAAGTTGTTTTTGTGTAACACAATTGATAGATAATTGAGTTTTGTAAGTATATGTTCTTAAGTTCAATCTCTCATCAATGCATATGGAAGAGCACTTATCGAAAGTGTCAAAGCTTCAAATGATCTCTAGCTTTCAGACAAAGGATACATGCAAATTCATTGACGTATTTGCCTAACTTAACCAAACATACATATAAAAAAACAAATTCCAATATTAGCTACCTTCCCCACTAAGTCAATACCTAAGGCTAAGATGAATGATAGGAAAAATTCCCCAAATTGAAAAAAGGAAACTGGATCACTCTATCTCATTTTGAGAATTAGGAAGGTCTTGGGGTGCTTGCTTATCCTCACATTTCATTCATATTGCAAAGTGGAATTCACCTTTTAGGAAAGGTAGTTCTATCTTTTGAATTTTCTACTTTCATTACGGAAATTGTTTTCCTCTTTTAATATATTGGTGGAAAATATTGTTTGGTTGCTTATTTTCTTTTGTCGGTGAATTATTTTTGTTTTTCAATAATTTAATTAAATATAGAGCATATATTATCATTTACATAAAAATAGCTGGTATTTTATCACAGCAATCATTATTTAAAACTATACAAATATCATATATAAAAACAAATAAGCACATTACTATTTTTAGTAATATTTATTTCTCCTATTTCAAAGATGGGCTAAAATAAATTATGGAAATTGTGTGTCCTAATGGAACTTGTGCCATAAACAATTTGGCCTACTAAGTAACAACCCTTTGAATAAATTTGTTAAAAAATTTAGATTTTACTTTTAACTTCTGCATATGCACAAAGAAGGCAACTATTTTTTTCTTGGTTTTTCAGTGTGTTCTCTCTATATAACTGTGAAAATTTTAAAGATCTAGTTCATATTTAAATTTATTTATTTTCTTTCAAAAAAATTAAATTTATTTATTTAAATGGTGATTTGTAAATCAGATAACAAATCCTTAACCACAAGTTTAAGGAATCAAAGTTTTTGGCTTCTCTTATGACAATTTCATGTTTGACCAAACCATGTGATGCTATTGTCGTTATACAAAGCACTTTTATCAATATTGAGCCTTGTCACCAATCGACTTAATAATGGAGGCCAAAAATGAACAGTCAAAGAAATTTTTTACACCCTCAGTCCTAAGAGAAAGTGATTCCTATTATCAAACAATAAAAAGTAGAAAATGATTCCCAGCTTAAGGGGATTGCAACGATAGAGATTACCTTTTAATAGTAGCTTCATTTCAATTCTCTTTTATATGATCAAATGATTTCCTTTTTTTTTTTTACAATAATGAAAATGGTATTTTAATCTACAACCTCATCTAATAATCCATATAAACCTAACTCACTTAAATGATCTTGTGATGTTAATTTGGAGCCTTGGAATGTGCTGATGTTAAGATCTCAAATTATTTGGAGTATCATTTTCGATAGACTAATTTACCTTCTTAAAAAAAAAAATCCACATAAACCCATCAATTTAATTTTAATGCTTCAACTATATATTTAGCTATAAAACTCACGTACACGATTTATAGAGAAGAGGGTGTTACAAGTTCAAATCTATGTCTCAACACATCAAATGCCTTTGAAGTCTTTTAGAATATGAACACTTACAACATCGTATATTTTATTTTTACTAACATGAATAAGCAAAAGAAATTGTAAACTTTTAGGTTTCGCAGAGTTTGATTGGATACCAATATTCAGAAGTTTAACCTTTAAATTCATTTCTAAATCAATTAAGATAATTGAATAAAATTTACACATCCAACCAAACTTTACAGATGTCATAGTGTTCAACTTTTTTCTTCCTTCCATGTTTTGATCTTTAGCAAAGTCTAGAGAAAACCAAATTTAATAAAAAGCCCAGGTGTGTTCTTTTCCTACTTGTAGATCGCAATAATTTATTCCTTCTGGCCTACACTATCTAACTGATTCTTTGCTAGATCTTAAAAGTGCTCCATACATTAAAATATCATTCTTTCTTTGGCGATTTATAAATCCCAGCAATCAGTACCCCATTAAAAAAATATTAACATTATTTTAATACATGTATACTTTTATTTTATTGCAATATTTCATTCAAAAATTGAACAGCATCATTAATGTGTAGCATTTTCTTAACCAATAAATGGGTCCAACCCACTTGCCCTGCTTCGAATGTGGTCCCATTAATAATGGACTGATTCCTACCTGAGCTTTATATTCAAATGTGTATCTTTGACAAAAAATTAACTAACATATACTAAAAGCTTTGAAATGTACATTTATCTTAAGGGATACTCCAATGGTTTTAAATTCAGCACCTTGTAGGATATCAATATCCTCGAAGCAATTTTCAAAGGAAAAAATTGTTGACTATCCCATCTCAAGTGGTGCATAATTTTCTTTTCTATACTAGTACTTTGATATTTTCTTGGTCCCATGAAAAATTTACTTTACACATATTAATAAAATATTATCAATGAAAACAAAGTTTAATTTACTAAATTAATTTTATCAATATTCACCATTACCATACATATAAAGGGAATGATGTTGATTTGAATACTTGCATTGAAGTTAAAAATTAACACTCATTTTCGACAAATATATTTTGTTAAAATGTTACTATTGTGATAGGAATGAAGTGCTCTATCAGATCTCATGTATAAGAAAAAAATAAAAATAAAGATGTCGCACTTCTTAAGAAAAGTAATTAATCTCATTAATTTTCTCAAAATAATAAGAATATTGTGTTCCGAGTTGTCCCTCATATGAGTTTGGTCTATGAGATTAAAATGATTATTGAAAAATAAAATCTAAATTAATTGAAGGGTAGTTTAGAAATAATATCACTAAATATAGTAGAAGAAATTAATGTTTGCTCCTATTTTTGACTATCACATATAAATATTTTTGAATAAGCTAAAATGAAATTTCATTAAACAAACCTCTTTGTTTCCCCCCGCACAAGGTGTGTTCAAGAGAAGCAAATAAAAAGTTACTTATACTTGAGAGGGAGAGAGTAACATTTATTTTATTCACATCCTCGATATAGGTACTTCAAAATTTCACCCAATAGATATATATTTTTTTTTTAAAATCGCTAATATTATTCACGGCGAGTTATACTATATTATGCTACAATTTTATTTTTTTGAATGCAATTTGTCACATAGTTTGTCTTTTAAGTTTTTTATCCAAAACTGTGGCTATTACATAAAATTTTCTCTTTATACCCTTAATTATAAAGATGAACATACAAAATTATTGCATGAATATTTTTACTAAATTAATTATATCAAATTTATTGTTTTTTAATATTTATGTCTAAACCTTGAAGACCCAAAAGTCTAAGACAAAGGAAGTATAAAAGAGACAAAAATGAGAGAATTTTTTATGAATGTATTAGAGCAATAATATTAGAGAGGAACAAAAAATTAATACTAATCTAAAAATGATAGAAAGTTTGAGATTTGACTTGAAGGGGAGAATGTTTATTAATGTAGGTCCATTTTCACTAATGTAGATGATGATATAAATGATTAGGAAGAAGCAAACATAGTATTATAATTAAAAACATTATAAACTGTTAATGGGGTTTATTCTGTTTGATGATCACTCTATGTCACCCAAAACATGGCCAAGATAAAATCCAAATGGCTGCTGCCTTGTTTTCTTGCTCTGCTCCCTTGCTCCCAATTACCTTTGAAAAATGGCAAACAAAGAAGCTGAAATAAGAAACATTTTGGTCAACATGTTTCGTACATTGTTCTTCTCTCTCTAGCAATGCTTTTCTTTTGGAGGTTAAGTAGTACATTTGAAAAGGGACACATATGGAAAAATCCTTTTGATTACTAATAATTATGATTAGCGACATTCTCAACCTTTCTTTCTCATTAATTAGTCTTATTCATGCCTACAAACCAGAATGATTAAGAGATGGGCTCCACACTATTATTCTGTTTGGTTTGCCTCCTTTGTAAGTTTATGCGTCTCGTTAACAAGTGTCTTATGAACACTCTTTAAACATTATAAAATAAGGAATTATTCTTTAAAATGTTAAATATTTTGATTTTCAAAGCATTGATCACATACATTTTTATAAATACTTAATATTTATGGTCCTTAAAAAGTGTCTTGGCGATACTCGTTAACATTTCCTTAAGTTTATTGATGTGTTGTTCTTAAACTATCTATAAAAAATTATAATCACTTACAAATATATTTAGTATTAAAAGACATAGATCATTTCATGATAATAATTTCAAATTATGTTGGATACTTCTTGAAACATACCTAAAATATGACGAATCTTACTATCTTTATGGTGAAATTTTATTGAAGAATTGAAAGTCACTTAAAGGTTGTAACAATTAAATTAAGGTTTTTTTTTTTCTAGATTACCTTTGAAGAGTGGTGGGTAATTTACCCACCAACCAATAAAAATGAACTATTTATTTGTGATGTCAAGATAGTTCATGAATACTACTTAAAAATGTGAACGTTTATTGGTTGAGGTAAATTACCAACAATTCTTTCATGGGTACGTCACCATTAAATTAAATCAGGTTATATGATATTGAATTATTTAAAGACATTTGAGTGTTTTCCAAATGCATGCATGAAGTATAGAATAATATTAATTATTCCTCTTATACTCTTATAGATGCTGAAAAGTTTCTCTAAATTGAAATGGTCAAATCTTATTTGCGATTTAATATGTCACATAATAGATTAAATAGTTTTGCTTTGATTTCTTTTTGAAAATAATTTTTAAAGAACTTTGATTATGAAAGAATTATTAATGATTTTACAACAAAAATACATAAAAAGTGATATTCAAATAGTTACACACCATTTTATTACTTCATCCATTACACTCAGTTATACAATCATGGTATTCATCGGTTATCATGGGACAAACTCTCTATATCGAAGGAGCACGGAGGTATGAGATTTAGAAATGTATATAATTTTATTCTCTCTATGTTAGCCGAGCAAGCTTGAAAATTATTGTCGATCCTCATTCTTTAATGACCCAAGTTTTCAAAGCCAGATACTTTTCGCATAGTGATTTCCTTGAAGCAAGAATTGGAAATAAGGGTGTGGAGAAGTATATGCACTTCACGTGTTCTGTTGAAAGAGGGAGGCTGCAGTGAAATATGGGAGATGGCGCCCATATACGGGTGTGGTATGGCCATTAATGGTGCGCTCATTCAAATGTTTGTAATATTATTCCTTTCAATCTTCCCATAAATCCACATCTTATGTCAACATGATCTAATATGTGAAGAGACCAAAAGTTGGGAGGTTGCAATTATAACAATTTATGTCATGAGAATGCTGATTTTTTATTTATTTTTGTAAATTTCTTTGTTAGATTCAATCAAAGAGGATAGTTAGTTTTGTATGTTCACAGTAAAATCCGCTTACAAATTAGCCATAAATAACTTAATTGATAGTTCTAGCTTACATTTCATTTGGAGATTATTAGAGATTGTATGTCAATTATAGAACGAAGTTTGTCACCAAAAAATACTTTGTCCCCAAAATTGAATTCGTTGTGGTTCTTATAATGAAAACTCTTTGCATCTTTTTGTTACTTGTCATGTTGATTTATTTTTAAAGCTGTCCAAAATATGTCTCAGGTGAGATGTAGCATGTGGTGTATCACTTTACGTAGTTTTTTTTGTTTTTGTTTTTGAAGAAACTAAATTAGCACACTCAAATTGACACTGAAGGGAATCGAATCTGAGACCTTAAGGAGTAGCACACTCCCACATCTCAGGTCAATACCACCTGACCAACCAAAATGGGTTAGTTTATGAAATATTTGAAATCTGAAATTGTGGGATGAAGTTGATGAAAATGTTCAATGTCACAACAATATATCATTATGCCGCTTCTTATCTCAATCAATGGAAATGGACAAATTTACAACGATATATTTGTCAATTGTCGTTGATTGAGATAGGAAGTGGCATAATGATATATTGTTGTGACATGAAACATTTTCTTCAACTTCATCCCACAATTTCAGATTTCAAATATGCTACATCTCACCTAAGACATATTTTGGACAAAATATAGCAAGTGTAGCCCCTCATGAAAATATGGTTCGTTGGAATAAGTCTTCCTCCGGTATGTTGAAGTGTAATGTGGCTAAAACTAGTTCTTTTCTTTCATCTCTTCAAAGTCAAGGAGGGGGTCCTTTGATCCATCGCTAACTATCAAATGAATAGGTGAATTGAGGCTTAACAATGTTATATTAGAATTTGATGCAAAAGTAGTGATTGATAGCTTCAATAATTTATGTCTAAATTTGTCTCTTCCTTATGGTTTCATCAATAGAAATTGTTTTCTCTATTTTTCAAATTTATGTACAAATTCTTTGGTTGAGATTTTTTATGAAGCAAGCCAATATGATAGCCCATGGATTAGTTAGGCGGTTATATATACGGCTAATTCTCAAATTTCTGATTTGTTGCTGGATTGTATTGCTCCTATTTTGATTAATGTTGATTTTGATATATACCTACGGTTGCTAGCTGACAAGAACTCATGAGTGGAAAATAAACTATCTGAGTGGACATATTGGAGTCACAAATTCCGCAATATCCTCGAAATTATTGCATGTATAAACTAGAAAGGTCCCCTCAATTATTATTTACAAGTAAAATATCCTTTTCTCGTCATCTTCTCAAAATCAATACTAGTATATCTTCAAAAAAGAATTATTGGCACCAGGGTGATTATGAAGGGAGTGAGGTTTGCTATGTGGTTTCTTTTCTTCCACAGTCTCTTTGTTAGTTATATATGCTCATTCTCGCATTATTTTTTCATAGAAGAATGATATGTGAACAACTAAATTGTACAACCAATAATTTATTTGTTATTTTTTATAATATTTTGCCTGATTTTGATTTTTGTGCTCCTCACAAAGTGAAAGGTTGTTATATTGGTTGTCCAATTTTAGATGTACAAATAACATAGCTCTTTTTCATAAATGGTTCACACTTTAGATTGTACACATCCTCATGTTAGGCTTCATTTATTGAATCCCTGATCCTTTCAAAAAAATAATATTGAATCTCTATTAACCGTGTATAAAATGTGCACAGTGCTAAATTGGTCTTATTTCTATACTCTAATATAGGGAGACAAGATATGATATATTAATCATATCTTGCTTAAATCTCATGTTTGATACACTAAAGTGATGAGATAAAATAAATCACTTTTCTATCATATCATGACTTGTCTTTGTAATTTTTATTTAAGTATAGAATGAGTTAGAAAATATCATGATAGGATTAGCAATTTATTCTTTATTTAATATCACGATATTCGGTCATTTTTAAAATGTTTTCTTTAAATAATGATATCATGTTTGTTATCGTGTGCGCATCAAACACATGATATGAGTACTATTATCATGTCCATATCATATAAAATCCATATCATATCATATAATTATCATCAAACGAGTCCTAATTGTCTTGTCTATACCTTAACAATCTCCAACATTGTCGTCGTCGTCATCATGACCTTGAACTCCTTCAACTCAACCATATTGTCGTCATCCCTTTCAAATTCTGGTATACAAAGGGCGAGACTCTTGTGCATCCGTCTCCAGCAATGAGATCTTGTTGGGTGGTAGGTCGACCCAGAGCCAATGCCAAACAAATTCGCCACCCCATTAAGATCAAGCTTCTCGAAAAATCGATACTTTCTCTTTTAAAACCAAATGTAACAAATCAAATCATTCACCAATAATTTTCTAAGCATTGAATTGGAAGTTATTACCCCGCCCCCTCGACTTAATCACATATTTAGTTGGATGTTTTTCACTTCAATTGTTTTTCCATCAACACATATCCAATCTAATAAAACAATAACAATGTCATTGTTTAATGAATGGTTATATTTTGTTATTTACAGAAGTAGTTTAGCATGCAAATGGAAATATGGATTTTAAAAATGATATTTTAGGATTCAAAGGGGAGTTTGTAGCAAGATCTATAGGTAATGTCGATGACGAGTGAACGTACATGTAGTTTATCTAAAACTCTCTGGAAACCCAAACATAAGTATTTCATCTTCTTCCCCTCTTGATCACTCAATTTTCTCAACTCAGATCGCCTACTGTATGCTTGAAATCATTTTCTCCGACAAATTGTTCGGCTACGGTGGCGACATAAGTTGTAGAAGGTTGTCGGAAGTTAGAGAGAGATAGGGCCAGTGGTCAGAGAGAGAGAGAGAGTTGTATCACAAGTTTTAGAAAAGCATCGAGAGGGAGAGAGAGTAGTTTTGTGTGGTAGATATTTTGTGAGTTTGATCGTTTATCTTTTTGATGTATGTAAAAATAAAAAAGGATTTGTCAAATGGAACTGTATGACCAATTAATGACTGGGTCATACTCAATTTTCGTAACTCATCTAACAATTGAGTCAGTCCTATCAAATAATTAATAGTTTCATTTGACGATTATGTAAGTCCTCTCCCTTTTTTCTTACAACTACAAAAATTAACCTCTTGAGTCAGTTATTATCATAATGAGTGGTAAAACTCACTCGAGAATTTAACAATGTTGCTTTCAAATTTTGTATTTAAAAAAACTCCAAACATTGATTAAACTTAAACTAGAACAAATATCATTAACTTTTGATGTCATCAGAGTATTTTTTTTTCAGTCCCTCGACCCCATCCCATTCCAACCGAATGCCTTGCGTCAAAAAGGGAAACTAAAAAATTAGAGAGAAGAATTTTGCGGGACCCTCAAATCTTAGCCTGAGCTGTTGCTTTTTTGACATTTCTCCCTTTTCCACACCTCTCTCTTTCCTTGCACTCACCACTCAACAAGAAAGAGAAACTCTCACAAAGAAAGTGACTATCAAAATTTCATTATTCTTCCTATTTCTGTATTTCATTCATAATAAATTAATAGTGGATGTACGAAAATAAAAGGCTAGCTAGCTGTTTATGATTCATGCAAAAATGTTTGATTGCAAGAAAAATTCTTAAGAATTTGAGTTTCAAACTTAAAAATTGTTCATTTTTGTAATTTAATTAATAAGATATAAATAGTTAATCCATCCATATGATTATATTTTATGTCACGTAAAACGAATGAAAATAAGGAGACAAACAAAATTATATAAAAAAAATTGAATGAAGAATGTTACTATATATTAATTGTTATGTTAATATTTTTGTTTTTTAGGATTTGAACTCTAAACTAATAACTCCTCAACTCATTTAATCTCTTAGGTCAAAACAGACGAACTAGTCAACCTCCGATAAAAAATATAATTAAGTCATCTTTATATATCATATTAAATTTGATGTCTATATTCTGATCTTTAAATAACACAACCGTTTTTTCCTTAGGCTTTGTTTGCGAGTTTGTAGGGGAAGAGATGAGAGGGTTTGAGAAAGAAAAAAAAAAGGAGTAAGTGGAAGAAATAGATGACATTGAGAGGAGGGGTTTTGGGGGGCTTATTTTTTTTTCAAAATATAAAACCCTCCTCATTTTGAGGGATTAAAAAATTGTATTGGATGAAGATTTTGGGAGGCTTGAGAGAATTTATATGAATTCTTCAGATTTAATATATGTTGTTACAATATTCTTAAAATAAAAAATATATTAATCATAAGCATTAATTTATCACTCTCTACAAATATACTCTTTAAAAAAAATGTGAAATTTTTTCCAATTTTTCCCTATATTTTTGTCCCTCCCAAAACCCTTCATTCCCCCTCCCTCCAAATTTCCAAACAAAGCCTTAAAAATAACACAACCTTTTTTACTCCACGTGCTTTTTTCCCTCTTATTTGATCTCTAAACTATTACATTATAAAATATAATCTCTAAATAATTACTTTTTATCACGTTTGACTTTCTAAACTAAAAATATATATAATGAACAGTCTCTAAACTACTTTTTATCTATAGAATTATTCAATAAATTATACTTTCTCTTCTTTTTTTAAAATTAATTGATGACCTAACAAGATAGATTGATAAGAAATATGAATTGATAATTGAATATATAAATTTCACGTATCATAAATATAAAATAAATATGAATTATAATTTTCAAATATAAATTTTACCTCTAATAAAATATAATAAAACTTACAAAAATACAAATTGATATTAAATTAAAAATATATATAATTAATAAATAACTAAAAAAAATATAATTTTATTACAATGACAGACCTTAAATATAATAATCGTATAGAATGATTATTTTAGGGTAACATTATAATGTGATTGGTTGAGCATAAATTTACAAATTTGGTGGGATACACTGATGCAATATTATAATGTTGTTTTGACGTTATCTTGGAGAAGCCCACCCCTTAAATATATGGCTGGATCCTTTGCCCCACCCCTACCAATTTCAAAAATGTATTATCTAATCATTGCCCCACTAAGTTTTGTAACCATAAAATTAGAATAGCAGATTTCAAAGCCACAAATCGAAGTCCCATACTCCATAAATTTGCCCATAGACATTGCGTCCCCTCTTCCCTTCTCTTCAAATTTGATACACATATATCACTCTTAAATTAATGAAGAAAAATATCTACGTAAAATTCAGTTAAATGGCGTTATAGATATGCATGTGATGTAAACGTATAATCTTCATTCACTTGCATTTTATAAAATATATTGAACATATACGAGAAATTTTTTATCAATGAAAAATAAATCAAGAAAAGTCACCAAGAAACAAACAACAGCTGTAGGGATCCACACCTCCATAACCATATACTTGAATGATATAATACATGCAATAAGTGTTTGACGTGTTACTTCTCATGTACAAGTACAACACACATGCATTCATGATTTTTTCCTGTTGAAAACAAGATCTAACTCAATCCTTTGCTTTGGACCAATTATATCATATTTATAAATAGATTATACTGGGCTACCTACCACAATTAAAAATAAATACATTTGTTTTTGAATCTTGTATCCCTCACCCAAAAAGTTAGAGACTAGTCTATTGACAATATGAAAGGAATTGATATCTAGTTACGCAGTGATGTCTATATAAATTAAGTTTACCGATTGATCTGGTATTTTCTTGGGGCTTTAAAGTTTGCTCTTTTTTAAAGTTTCATGATCGATTCTTCTCAGCGTCAATTTGAATGTGTTAGTTTAACTTCTTTAAAAGAAAAAAAGTTTACTAGTTGGCCCGTTTAACCCGCGCTAATTTGTTCTGGTACACTTGTATAACCAGTCAATCTATAATTTTTTTATAACATGCATTAATTTTATATTTCTTATTTATTTGTAATATATATTTGAGGATAAACATGTCAACCTATGGTAAAATGGGAATATAAAAACAAAGACATGTTATATTCACCGTTGCACAGAGAATACATGTCATCATTTTACAATTTATAAAATATCTTACCTAAATTTAGGCATCAAATTTCCAACTTTAATTGGTAGAAATACCCTTGAATGTATAATTGAGCCTCTCATAGGGTTTTTTTTTTTTTT